>JAEEGL010773168.1_pt1 | contig 14409 bp, 4 predicted proteins | sample 9134231 | NCBI WGS metagenome assembly JAEEGL01 (sample SAMN16246548, study PRJNA631951) | gut metagenome | biome: gut microbiome; feature: rumen; material: fiber-attached | host: Bos | place: Iran: Karaj | collected 2018-10
ATCCCCACCAACGTCATCTCCATCACCGACGGTCAGATATTCCTCGAGACCAACCTCTTCAACAGTGGTGTGCGTCCTGCCATCAACGTCGGTATCTCGGTGAGCCGTGTGGGTGGTAAGGCCCAGATCAAGTCGATGAAGAAGATTGCCGGTACGCTGAAGATGGACCAGGCTCAGTATCGTGAGCTGGAGGCCTTCTCCAAGTTCGGCTCCGACCTCGACGCCGCCACCAAGGCAGTGCTCGACAAGGGTGCCCGCAACGTTGAAGTGCTCAAGCAGCCCCAGTATTCGCCCATGCCGGTCGAAGAGCAGGTGGCCATTATCTTCTGCGGCACCAACGGCCTGTTGCAGAAGGTGGCGGTCGACAAGGTACGCGACTTCGAGAAAGCCTACCTCTTCCTCCTCAAGCAGCAACATCCCGATGTGTTGGTCAACCTCCGTGCCGGCAAGTTGGTCGACAGCGACCTGGCCGCCATGCGCGCATTGGCTCTCGACACCGCCGAACGCTATAAATAAACACCGTCAGTTATGGCAAACCTCAAAGAAGTCCGCACCCGCATCGCCTCGGTGAGCTCCACACAGCAGATCACCTCGGCCATGAAGATGGTTTCTGCCGCCAAGTTCCGTCGCGCGCAGAACGCCATCATCGGCATGCGTCCTTATGCGGCTCAGCTGGGTGAGATCATCGCCGACATCGACACCGGCGACGGGGTGCAGACCCCTTATCATGCCGTGAGGCCGGTGCAGACGGTGGTACTCGTCGTGGTGACCTCGAACAAAGGGCTCTGCGGCGCTTTCAATAGCAATGTCCTCAAGCTGGCACAGCAACGCATCGACCACTACCGCTCACAGCAGACCACCATCCGCATTGTGGCCATCGGCAAGAAGGCTTCCGAGTTGCTGGCCCGTCAGAAAGACCTGAAGCTCGAGAGCTACGACACCCTGCTCGACAATCCTGCTTTCGACGCCATTGCTTCGTTGGCCGACAGCCTGATGGACGACTATGCCGAAAAGCGTATCGACCGTGTGGAGGTCGTCTACAACCAGTTCAAGAACTCGCTCTCGCAGATACTCTCTTGCGAGCCGTGGCTGCCGGTGGGCCAGACCGCTCAGTCGGGTGGTGCCGGCCACAAAGGGCATAACAACGACTACATCTTCGAGCCTTCCAAGGAGGAAATCCTGCGTCAGATGATACCGCTCACGCTGCGGTCGGGCTTCTACCGTATGATCCTCGACTCGCTGGCGGCCGAACATGGCGCCCGAATGACGGCCATGCAGAAGGCCACCGACAACGCCACCGAGTTGCTCAAGGACCTACGCCTGAGTTATAACAAAGCCCGACAGGCATCGATCACCAACGAGATTATCGAAATCGTCAGTGGGTCCGAGGCCTTGAAAGGTTGAACGAAACGAACCTATAAGACACTGGTACTGCGGTATCGGTGTCTTTTTTATTCAATACAACACGCATATTGCATGAAAAAATCCTTGATACTAGTGGCCCTGCTGCTTGTCGGTAGCATGGTGATGGCACGCCCCGTCAGCGTCAGTCGTGCCCAGAGCCTCGTCGAAGAGCACTTCTTCGCCCCGGCCGTGCTTGCCTCTCCTGCCGACTGGAGCGAGCTCTATATCTTCAATGCCGCCGACGGCCATGGCTTTGTCATCGTCTCGGCCGACGACTGTGTCCGCCCCGTGCTGGCCTATTCGACCGAAGGCGGTTTCGACGTTGCGGGCATGCCCGCCCATGTGGCAGCCTGGATCGACGGTTACCGCCGTGAGATCGCCGACCTTGTCAAGCATGGGGCCGTCCCATCGGCAGCCGTGCAGGCCCTGTGGACCCATCCGCTTGTGAGGAGTGTCGGCCTTCCTCCCGTCGAACACCTGCTGACCACCACGTGGAACCAAGCACCATGGTACAACGCCATGTGCCCCTACTCGGCCGACGCCGACGCGCGTGCCGTGACGGGTTGTGTGGCAACCGCCCAGGCTCAGGTTATGAAATATTGGAACCATCCCGCTCAAGGCCACGGACGCCACTACTACGAGAGCGCCGCTTTCGGTCCCCTGGCCGTCGATTTTGACACCCTCTACCAGTGGGACAGCATGCCCGACGCGCTGGGGTGGGGGAGTACGCCCACGCAAATCCATGCCGTGGCGCAGCTGATGTACCATGTAGGCGTGGCGGTCGAGATGAATTATGGCGTAGGCTCCAGCGGCGCCTACGTGACGGCGTATGGCCAATATAACCTGCCATCGTCCGAGCGTTCGCTGCGTGAGCACTTCCGCTATAGCCCCATGCTTCATGCCCTCTGGAAGGAATCTTATGCCGACCACGACTGGGATTCGCTGATACGCAACGAAATCTATCATCAACGTCCCGTCCTTTACAGCGGCCACGACACGACTGGCGGTCATGCTTTCGTGCTCGACGGTTACGACACGATAGGCATGTTCCACCTCAACTGGGGTTGGGGTGGGGGCTATGACGGCTACTATACCACCGACTCGCTTTCGCCCGGCGCCGGCGGCATCGGTGGCAACGCCACCTATACCTTCAACCAGAGCAATGCCATGCTCATCGGAATCCAGCCTTGCGAGGGCGACGACAGCGTGGCTGTGGTCAACGTGGTCAGCGCCGACACCAGCATGGGCACCATCACCGGCAACGGCACCTTCCCCACCTACGAGGACCCCATCTTTGTCCTCGCCACCGCCAAGCCTGGCTACCGCTTTGCCGGATGGAAGAGTGGCATCAACACCAACCCCATTACGTTTATCCCCAACGGCAACTACAGCGACACCGCCCTCTTCGTCGCCATAGGCGGCGATAGCATCGGCTACTCCGGACAGCATTACACCACCGGCTGGCAGGACGACTACAGCTCCACCACCGAGTGGGGCATCCGCATCCCTGCGTCGCTTCACCCCAGCCTGCGCAGCCTCACCTCGGTCCAGATGTATGTCCGTCCTCAAGGTTATTACACCCTGAAAGTATATGTCGGCAGCGCCATCAGCGAAGCCACCTTGGCCTATAGCCACCAGTACGACCTCACGTCAGTCAGCGAAGGCTGGGCCGACTTCGACCTGCTCACGCCGGTGATGATTCCCAACGGCACCGACCTCTGGATCACCTTCCGCTTTTCCGGTCACAACACCTTCCCTGCCTCTAGCTCGTTCTACACCGGCGTCAGCGACGGCACCTGGTACCGGTTGCCGCAGGGCTGGGTTCCTTTCGACAGCGAGGGGACCTACCTCACTTGGATGATCCGTGCCCGCCTCAGCGAACGTCTCTGCCATGTATCCGTCGAGAATGCAGGCTACTGCGAGCTCCGCAACCTGCATGGCGCCGGCGACTATGCCATCGGCGAGACCGCTACCGTCAGCGTTTCCGACCCCTACTTCACCCATTGGGAGGGCCTCGCCACCACCGACACGGCCATCACCTTCACCGTCACTGGCGACACCACCTTCTACGCCTACTGCCGCGAGGTGGGTATCGACGACGTCGAGGCCGACCCCTTGCAGCTTACCGTCCGCGGCCGCACCCTCGAGGCCACACTGTCCGACCCCACGCCCCCCATGGGACTCTACGACATCATGGGACGCCAGCTGGCTACCACTTCTGCTGGCACCTTGCGCCTCACCCTCCCTGCCGCCGGAGTCTATCTGCTCCGGATCGACGGCCGCGAGGTGAGGAAGATAGTGATACTTTAACCACCCGATAATAATATGAAAAAGCAACTAGCCCTCGTCGGCCTGCTCCTGACAGCCACCTTCGCCTTGCAGGCCAAACCCGTCGACCCTCAGCTGCTGCTGCGTGCGGCACAACATGTGCTTGGACGCACCGACCTCGTCGACGCCACCCCGGCCTCGCTCGTCGCCAGCCGCCTCTTTGTCGGGGCCGACGGCCACGGTTTCGTGCTGTTGGCTGCCGACGATGCCTCGCGTCCCCTGCTGGGCTATTCCGCCACCGAGGCATTCCCCACCGATGCCATGCCCGAACAGGTGTCGGCCTGGCTCGAGGGCTACGACCGCGACATAGCACATATCAGCGCCCAGGGCATCGCACCCTCGGCGCGCGCCATCGAGGAGTGGCAGCAGTTGCTTTCCGACCGAGCCTTCGCCCGTGCCAAGACCGAGGCGGTGCGCACCCTGGTGAAGACCCGCTGGAACCAGACCGATGGCTACAATGCCCGCTGCCCCTACGACTCGCTGGCCAACGTGCACTGCCTCACCGGATGTGTGGCCACCGCGATGGCGCAGGTGCTGCGCTTTTGGCAACACCCGGCCACCGGCCGCGGCAGCCATTCCTACACAGCTCCCTTTTATGGCCTCCAGAGTGTCGACTTCGACTCGGCCAACTACCGCTGGAACCTCATGCCCAACAGCCTCTCGATGGCCTCGCAACCGCAGGTGGCCGCTGTGGCCGAACTCATCTACCACGCCGGCGTGGCTGTCGACATGGGCTATGGCGTCCAGGGAAGCGGAGCCCACACCAACCCCCTGGGCAACATCCGTCGTGCCTCGAGCGAGACGGCCCTCAAAGAGTATTTCCGCTACAATCCCGCCCTCTTCGCCGCCTACAAGGAGGGCTTCACCGACGCCGAATGGCGCGCCATGATCGATGAAGACCTCGAGGCCGGACGCCCAGTCCTCTACGACGGCTACGGCCCCTCGGGCGGACACGCCTTTGTCCTCGACGGCCGCGACACCCTGGGCCTCTACCACTTCAACTGGGGTTGGGGCGGCAACGCCAACGGCTACTTCACGCTCGACAGCTTGGCGCCGACCGAAGGAGCCAATTTCAGCACCCTCAGCTCGGCCATCTTCCACGTCTATCCCATCACCGTCAACCCCGACGTGGCCACCGTCACCGGCATCTCGGCCGACCCCGCGCGCGGCACCGTGAGCGGCAGCGGCACCTATTCGACCGACACCCTCCGTGTCACCCTCCTCGCCACCGCCAAGCCCGGCTACCGCTTCGACCACTGGACCAGCGGCAATCCGGCCAACCCCATCATCACCTCGCCCACGCTCGACCTGACCGACACCGCCGTCTTCGTGCCCATCCACCGCGACACCGTGGGCTATTGCCGCTCCAACGGCATCGCCTACAAGAACCTCACCGACCAGGACACCGTCGAGTGGGGCATCCGCATCCCCGCCCCCTACCTGGCGGGCAAGGAGCGTCTGCAGCAGGTCCAGTTCTGGACCTACGAGGCCTCGGGGCCCTACCTCCTCCGCATCTACCGCGGCAACACCCCCGACCAGCTGCTTTACACCGACACCTTCAGCTCCGAGGGCTACGGCATGCTCACCCGCTACATGGACCCCGCCATCACCCTCGACCCCGCCGACACCACTCCCCTTTGGATTACCGTCTACACCGTGGGCCATTCGTTCCCCATCAGCTACTCGCACTTCACCGGCACCTCCGACGGCTCGTGGGTCAAATACCAGGGACAATGGAGTCCCATCTACGAGGTGCTGCCATTCTACTCCTCATGGATGCTGCGCGCCGTGCTCGACCCCGCGACCCCAGTCTCCATCCGCGACCTTGAGGTCGACAGCCCCGTGGAGGTGCACATCGCGGGCCGCACCGTGACGGTCGTCGCCGACGGTCCCGCCGCCCTCTACGACATGCAGGGCCGCTGCCTCGCCACCTCGCAGGGCGGACACCTGCGCTGCACCGTGCCTGCCGCCGGCATCTATGTGGTCCGCGCCGGCTCCGGAAGCCGCAAAGTGGTGGTTCTTTAGACAATAAAACTAATAACAATAATACAACTATGGAAAAGAAGCAAAAAAGCACACAGGTGATTGCTATCATCACCATGTTTTTCATGTTTGCCATGATATCGTTTGTGACCAACATGGCGGCGCCCTTCGGCAATATCTGGAAGAACCAGTACTCGTGGGCCGGCATGTGGGGCAACATGATGAACTTCCTCGCCTACCTCATCATGGGCATTCCCGCGGGCAAACTCATGGCCCGCATCGGCTATAAACGCACCGCCCTCATCGCCCTCGGCGTCGGCTTCGCGGGCATGGTGGTGCAGTACCTCTCCAGCCTCGTGGGAGCCGACACGGCCACCTTCGCCGTCGGCGGTCAGCCCGTGATGCTCAACTTCCTCGTCTACCTCCTCGGCGCCTTCGTGTGCGGTTTCTGCGTCTGCATGCTCAACACGGTGGTCAACCCGATGCTCAACACCCTGGGCGGCGGCGGCAACCGCGGCAACCAGCTCATCCAGACCGGTGGCACGCTCAACTCGCTCACCGGTACCCTCACCCCGCTGCTCGTCGGAGCCCTCATCGGCACCGTCACCGACCGCACCGCCATGAGCGACGTCGCCCCGCTGCTCTTCATCGCCATGGGCGTCTTTGCGCTGGCCTTTGTCATCATCCTCTTCGTCAAAATCCCCGAGCCCCGCAAGGCCGACAAGGCCGGCGAGGTGGCTACGACCGACAAGAAATACTCGGCCTGGAGCTTCCGCCACTTGGTGCTGGGTGTCGTGGCCATCTTCTTCTACGTCGGCATCGAAGTGGGCATCCCTGCCGAGCTCAACTTCTACCTGACCGACGATCCCCTCTGCGGTGCCGCCATCGGCGGAGCTGTGGCAGCCGTCTACTGGCTCCTGATGATGGTGGGTCGCGCCGCCAGCGCCGCCATCAGCGGCAAGGTGAGCACCCGTACCCAGCTCTCCTTCGTGGCCCTGCTGGCCATCGTCCTCATCATCGTGGCCATACTCCTCCCCTCGAGCATCCGCATCTCCATGCCCGGCTACAGCGTGGCCGACGGATTCCAGATGTTCCAGGTCCCCCTGAGCGCCCTCTTCCTCGTCCTCTGCGGCCTCTGCACCTCGCTCATGTGGGGCGGCATCTTCAACCTCTCGGTCGAAGGCCTCGGCAAGTACACCGAGCAGGCCTCGGGCATCTTCATGATGATGGTGGTGGGCGGCGGCGTGATGCCCCTGCTGCAGAACGCCCTCGCCAAGTCGGTGGGCTACATGGGCTCCTACTGGCTCGTGGCCGCCATGCTGGCCTACATCCTCTTCTATGCCCTCGCCGGCTCGAAGAACGTCAATCGCGACATACCCGTCTGAACAATAGGCGAATAGACATGTTGGGGCGGCGCCATACGGCGCCGCCCCAACTGCTTCTTGACACCGCCCCGGGTACGGCATTTCTTCAATTGTTTTACGCTTGTTTTACGCTTGTTTTACGGTTTAAAAGCGTAAAACAACCGTAAAACAAGCGTAAAACAAGCGTAAAACAGCCCTTGTCAGAACGGCCTTTTTATATTTCAAAAAGGGGGTGCAAATGTTAAATAATAAAAAAAATTGCCGTCGCACTTGCATTTTTCATTCAGGGTTCGTACATTTGTATGTTGTTTTTCAAGCCCTGAATGCGTGGAAAACACTGTGAATGAAACGATAGTATTAACCAACATAATCTAAAACATCATGAAAAAACATCTATCTGTTCTAATGCTCCTGGCGGCGTTTATGCTCCCATGGGCATTGCGTGCACAAAGCTGTACGCAAACGGTACCCTACATGGAAGGGTTTGAAGGTGTCACAGCCACGACCTACAGTACGGCGGGTTCGCTTCCGGACTGCTGGTTGGGCTTTACAAATGGCACCAGTTCAACTTACTCGCCTCACGTGGTGGCTGGTACGGGCTCGTACAGTTACCAGTATGCGGGTGACAACAGTTTGATTATGACTTCGGGGTCAGAGTCTTATGGTAACACGAAGTATGTCCTCCTCCCCCCGATGTCCGAGACGCTCAGCGACCTGTACATGACTTTCTGGATGTGTACTGAAAGTAGCACCAACGGTGTTTTGTCGGTTGGTTATGTCACCGCCGACGACACATCGACCTTTGTGGCGATTTCCAACTATCCCGCTTCTTCGGCCACTATGCACAGCGGCAACGGTGTGCAGCCCACCTATGGTCAGATGGTCGAGCTCAGTCTCGCCACTGTCCCTTCATCGGCCACTCGTCTGGCATTCAAGTGGGTGTACACGACCTCTTTCTACTCATGCTGCATTGATAATGTCTCAATCAACTATCCTCCCACCTGCCCCAAGGTTGAGAACCTGACTGTGACCCCTGGCGTTGACGATGCTACTATTTCGTGGCTTGAAGCAGGCTCGGCCACAAACTGGTTGGTCGAAGTCCACGCTGGCGACGTTGAGGTTTTCTCACAGGTTGTCAACACAAATCCTTATACCGTCACTGGTCTATCATCGAACACCGCTTATACTGTGAGTGTTCGTGCCGTCTGCTCGCCTTCCGACACCAGCGACGCCCGTTTAACCACCTTCCGCACCGAGTGCGACCTTATCAGCACGCTTCCTTATGTGGAGGACTTTGAGGATTCGCCCACCGGTTCCAGTACTACCGGATCGCCTTTTGCCAACTGTATGATTCGTATCAACAACGGCACCTCCTACGGCGGCTATCCCTATGTGAGCGCCACCTCCAGCTACAACCACACCCCGGGTGGTACCAAGGGCCTTTATTGGTATCTTTCCACTACCGCCACTACCTATGGCGACTATGAATATATGGTGCTCCCCGGTCTCGACACCGACCTCTTCGATATCAGCAACCTGCAGCTCCGCTTCTGGGCCCGTGCCACCGCCACCAGCTACAACCCCGTCTTCCAGGTGGGTGTGATGACCGACCCCTCCGATGTCAGCACCTTCCAGCTGATCGGCACCGTCAACGTGGGCGGCAACACCACCTACAACGAGTTCACCGTGACGTTCGACAGCTTCACCGGCTATGGCCAGTATGTGGCCGTCCGTGCCCTGCGTCCCTCCTCGGCATGGTATGCTACAATGGACGATGTGGTCCTCGAGCCCATGCCTACATGCCAGCCGATTGCCGACCTCGAGGCAACGGCTACGGTGGGTTCGGCACTCCTTACCTGGCGTAACCCATGGACCACTGAGCCCGACGGCTATGTGGTGACTTATGACAGCATCAACTCCACCGGTACCGGCACCACCCTCAACGTTTACGAGACCAGCGTCCTCCTCACCGGTCTTGCGCCTAACACCGAGTACAAGGTCTACGTACAGGCCGACTGCGGTAGCGGTGACTACGGCCGCTTGGATAGCGTCACCTTCACGACCGCCCAGTTGGGATGTTTGGGTCAGACCGAGGTGCCTTTCAGCACTTCGACCGCTGGCGTCTCCGGATGCTTGGCCTACAGCTCTTGGGGCAACACGGCCTATCAGGCCCTCTACACCGCCGCCGAGCTCACCGCCGCGGGATTGACCGCCGGCCCCATCTCGGCTCTCGACCTCGGATTTACCTCGTCGACCTATGACAAGGAGTTCACCATCTTCTTGGGTACTACGACCACCACCTCGATCAGCGATGCCACTATCGAGATACCTACCGACAATATAAAGGTGTACGGCCCCACCAGCCATCCCGCTGGAACCGAGGGTTGGCAGCACTACAACTTCGACACCGTATTTGTCTGGGACGGTACAAGCAATATTCTCATGACCACCTTCATGAACCAGCCCACCGGTGTGTCCCAGACCGCTTCGACCGGTCTGACCGGATACTATGTCTCGGCCTCCAACACGTCTCGCTTCCGCTATCGTGATAGCAACCAATGGACACTGAGCAACCTGACTGATGGCAGCGGCGGCTCGACCTATAGCTACCGTGCCGCGGTTCACTTCTATCAAGGCGAATGCACCGGTCTGGCCTCCTGCGCCGCTCCTATGGTTATGGTGAGCGACATATCGGCCTATGAAGCCAACCTCACTTGGGTGCCTGGTTATGACGAGACTTCGTGGGATGTTGAATACCGCGTTGCAGGTGATGCAGTGTGGACCCCCGCTGCCTCGAGTGTCAGCACCACCTCTTACACCATCACAGGCCTGACTCCCTCGACTTCGTACGATTTCCGCGTGGGATTTGTCTGCACCGATGGCACTGGCTATTACGCTATCGTTTCCGCCTCGACGCCTTGCATCGCTGTGGCGCTGCCTTTCGTGGAGAACTTCGATAGTTACACCACCAGCACCACCGCTGCTACCGGTGTTCAGGTGCCCTGCTGGGATTACATCATGACTGGCACGTCCACCTATCAGACCGCTACCTATCAGCCCCAGATCTACTATAGCTCCACCAATGCCAACAGCGGCACCTACAGCCTCCGCCTCTATGGTGAGAGCTACACCATGCTGCCTCCTGTCGAGCCTTCGCTCGATAGCGTTTCGCTCAACTTTGTCGACTACACCACCAGCACCTCCTACCTCCTCGAGGTCGGTGTGATGGAAGGTGAGAACTTTGTGCAGATTGCCAGCATCTCGACGCCCACTTCGACCCATACCCCCGTCGAGGTTACCTTCGAGAACTACAGCGGCAACAGCCACATCATCGCTTTCCGCAACCACTACTCCAGCAGCGGTACTTATTATAGTTATCATTATATTGATGACATCGTGGTCGACTATCTGCCCGACTGCCCCCGTGTGAATGGTGTCGAGACCCTCGCCCTCGGCGAGACTACGGCCACTATCGGCTGGACCGGCGTTGAAGGCACCGACTATGAAATCGAGTACGGCCCCGCTGGCTTCGCTCTGGGTACGGGCACTGAACTCACTGTCTATAGCGTCGACAGCGTCGAACTCACCGACCTTGACGGCAGTACCCTCTACGATTTCTATGTGCGCCCCGTGTGCGACGGCTATGCCGTGTGGTCGTTTGTCCACACCTTCCGCACCAACTGCACACCGTTCGCACTGCCCTACACCGAGAACTTTGACAGCCTCACTACCGGCACTGCCACCTCCAGCCTCACCGTCAGACCCAATTGCTGGGACTTCAACCTCACCGGCACCAGCACCTACCAGACTGCCACCTACTATCCTGGCGTCTACTACAGCACCTCCTACTCCAACAGCGGTAACTACTGCTACCGCCTCTATGGCGTGGGCTACCACATGCTGCCCGAGATGTCGGCCCAGGTCGACAGCCTGCTCCTCTCCTTCAACGCCTACACCACCAGCGCAAGCTACGGACTCGTGGTCGGTGTGATGGATAGCGGCGTGTTCCTCCCCATCGATACTGTCGACCTCACCACCTCCACGCATAACTATGTCGAGGTGCTCTTCACCAACTACCACGGCGACAGCCGCACCATTGCGTTCTACAACTACTACACCACCAGCTCGACCACTTACTACAGCTACATCTATCTCGACGATATCCGTGTGGAATATATACCTTCCTGCGTACGCCCGATCGATTACAATATCCTCGGTATCGGTTCCGACTGGGCCACTATCAGTTGGGATAGTGTAGGCGACACCTACGAGGTTTATCTGTCGACCACGCCGGTCAACCCCGACGAAGTCGTTGATGCCACCTTCCTTGCCGTTTCCGAAGACTCCATTACGTTCAATGGCTTGACGCCTAACACCGAGTACTATGTCTATGTGCGCAACATCTGCAGTGGTCTGGCTGGCAATTCCGAGTGGTCCAATGCCTTTACCTTCCGCACGGCCTGCGCCGCTATGCCGGTGCCTTATACCGAGGACTTCGAAAGCTACGGCACGGGTTCCTCCTATGGCATCAGCCCCTGCTGGGTGAAGGGTACCAATAGCTCCACTCAGTATCCCTATCCTTACTCCACCAACGCCGTCACCGGTAGCCGAAGCCTCTACTTCTATGCCTATCATCCTTCGTCGGCCACTTCCACTCCTTATTACAGCTATGCTGCCTTGCCGTTGATGCAGGAGCCTATCAACAACCTGATGCTGAACTTCAACGTGCGCCGCTACTCCACCACTTCGGATTATTACACCACTCGTCTCGTGATTGGTGTGATGACCAGCCCGTACGACATTGCGACCTTCGAACCGTTGGATACGCTCGACCTGCACGATGAGGCCGGTTCGTCTATCCATAACTATGAGTACAGCTTCGATGGCTATACGGGTTCCGGCCAGTATATCGCCATCTACGATGAGGTGCCTCCGACTTATGGCACTTCGAACTACAGCTACAGCTATGCTTATGTCGACGACATCTGGGTCGATGTTATCCCCACCTGCCCGCGTGTGACCGAGCTCACCGCTCTGCCCGATCTGACCTCGGCATTTGTCAACTGGGTCGATAATGACAACGCGGGTTGGAATGTGGAATACGATACCATGGAGTTCGCTCCCGGCACGGGTCATATGACTCCTATCCATGTGGTCGATACCTTCTGCACAATCACGGGTCTCGATTCTGCTACGCTCTATCACATCTATGTATATCCTGATTGCGCCGACTCCAATATCTTCTTCCGTCACACCACCGTCACCACCCTCGCCGCTTCGCCGGCCACGGTGCCTTACTACTGCGACTTCGAGGCCACTGGCGACAACGGTTGGGACCTCATCAACGGTGGTCAGGATAACTACTGGATGGTTGGCAACGCCGTCAACCACGGCGGCAGTCAGTCGCTCTACGTCACCGACGACGGCACCAACAACAGTTACTCTGGCGCTGCCAGCTACGTCTTCGCCACTCGTGTTGTCAACTTTGCCACTGCAGGTTCGTATTTCTGCAGCTTCGACTGGAAGGCTCAGGGCGAAAGCAGTTTCGACTTCATCCGCGCCGCCCTCGTGCCTGCCGGCGTGCAGTTTGATGCCGGCGGCTACTGCGGCTTCGACAATGCTTCGGGCATGCCCACCGGTGCCATCGCCCTTGACGGCGCCTATCGCCTCAACCTGCAGAATTCTTGGCAGACCCAGAGTACCGAGTTTGTCATCAACACTCCTGGTAACTACAAAGTGGTATTTCTCTGGCGCAACGACCCGAGTGTCTACAACCAGCCCCCTGCAGCCATCGACAACGTGTCGATTGCCCTTGCTGTCTGCCCGGTCGACTCTATCTACACTGTTTCTTCCTCGCAGAATAGCGTCAACTTGGGTTGGGTCGCCAGCTCCGACAGCTACCAGATTGAATACGGTCCCGTGGGATTCTCGCACGGTGCTGGTACTATGGTCAGCTCTGCAACCAATAGCGTTACGCTGACTGGTCTGGATGCACTCACCTCCTACGATGTCTACATCCGCGGCATCTGCGGCACCGACACCAGCCGTTGGTACTATATCCTGGTATCCACTGCCATGTGCGACAATGCCACCGAGGCTACGAACTTCGATCCTGACGTCACCGGCACCACTTCTACCTATAGCCCCATCGGCTACAGCCTCTACAACTACAGTTATGTGCAGACCATCATCGATTCGGCCGACCTGGCCGGCCTCGCTGGTGACATCACTGCCTTCGCTTTCGATGCCGGCACCATCACTGACGGTAGCCAAAAGTTCGAAAACATGACGGTCTACCTGGCCAACGTCAGCGAGAGCGACCTTTCGTCTTCCTTCATCCATCCCGACGCCACCCATACCTTCGTCAAGGTGATCGACAGCGCCAACTTCAATTTCACCGAGACTGGTTGGCATATTCATACCTTCGACACGGCGTTTGCCTGGGACGGCCATAGCAACATCCTTATGTCGGTCAAACGCGACAACGGTACCTATACCGGCTCCCAGACTTTTGCAGCCCATACTGCTTCCGCCAGCAAGTCGCGTTATATCTACCAGGATAGCGGTCCCTACGACATCACCAGTGTCACTGGCGGTACCGCCACCACCACTGTTGGTAACGTGCGTCTCATCTCCTGCGGCGCCGGCTGCCATGCTCCGTCCTACCTGTTGGCCGACACCAGCAGCTACAACAGTCTGACCTTCACCTGGGCCGACAGCGACACCACCGAGGTCTACCTCATGCAGGGCCTTTGGAATGAAGAAGCCCTTGCCAGCGCTGACTTCCAGGAGGTCTACAACCACACCGCCACCTTCACCGGTCTGACTCCCAACACGCAGTACACTGTCGGCCTCCGCACCCTCTGCGGCACCGATATGGTTAGCGAGTGGGTCCTCTCGACCGTTACCACCGCCGAGCTGCCCTGCTTCGCTCCCGGCACTCCCGAGGTGAGCGGCGTTGGCTATGAAGAGGCCACCATCACCTGGTCCGCCGGCGGCGAAGAGACCGCTTGGGCCGTGCGTATCTACAACACCACCTTCGACCGTACCGACACCGTCACCACGACAACCTACACCGCCACCGGCCTCACCTCCGGTGTCACCTACAACGTCACCGTCAGCTCGCTCTGCGGCGCCAACTATGAGCTCTTCAGCGAGCCCAGCGACACCGTCACCTTCACCACCGACATCTGCACCGTGCCCACGGGTGTGGACGCCAACGACATCACCGCCACCCAGGCCACCATCACCTGGACCTCGACCGGAGCCCTGAGCTACGAAATCGAGTACGGCGACCGCGGCTTCCTGCAGGGTGAGGGCACCCTCATCA
>JAEEGL012061792.1_pt1 | contig 14409 bp, 14 predicted proteins | sample 9134231 | NCBI WGS metagenome assembly JAEEGL01 (sample SAMN16246548, study PRJNA631951) | gut metagenome | biome: gut microbiome; feature: rumen; material: fiber-attached | host: Bos | place: Iran: Karaj | collected 2018-10
AAAATATAAATAAATATTTTTTCATAAAACCTCTCTTTTCATTTAATTATATTAATCATAGTTTTATTTATTCGTGAATAATTTTATTTTTTTTGGCTATGATAATAATAAAAGGAGGAGAAATGCAAACATTACAAAAAATATGCTTACTATTAACAATAATTGGAGCTATTAACTGGGGACTTATTGGAATCTTTGATTTTAATTTAGTTGATACCATTTTTGGTGTTGGATCAATGCTTTCAAGAATTATTTACTCATTAGTTGGAATTGCTGGACTTGTTAATATATATTTATTATTTTACGATTTTAAAGATTAAAAAAATATACCGCGCGGTATATTTTTATTATATCCTCCAATTAATTGGTTTTATTCCGTGGCTTTCTAAATAATTATTGGTTTTTGAGAATGGTCTTGAACCAAAAAAGCCATTATAAGCAGATAGAGGACTTGGATGAGCTGATTCAATTACCAAATGTTTAGGATTAGTAATTAAGCTTTTTTTACTTCTAGCATATCTTCCCCATAGAATAAATACTACGGGCTCTTCTTTTTTATTAATTAATTTAATTACATTATCGGTAAATATTTCCCATCCCATACCTTGATGTGATGCAGCATGGTCTTTTACAACCGTTAAAACTGCATTTAAAAGAAGTACACCTTCTCTAGCCCAGGAATGAAGTGAGCCATGATTAGGTTCACTATATCCTAAATCATCACGTAATTCTTTAAAAATATTTACTAAACTTGGTGGTTTTTTGATATTTAATGGAACAGAAAAAGATAATCCTTCAGCTTCTCCTTCACCATGATATGGATCTTGCCCTAAAATAACTACTTTAACATTCTTATATGGAGTATAACGAAAAGCATTAAAAACTTGATCTTTTCTTGGATATATTGTCTTCTTTTTATATTCCTCACGAACATTATTCATTAACTTTATAAAATAATCTTTTTTAAATTCATCCTCTAATATTTTATCCCAATCATTCCCTATCATACTTAAACTCTCTCTTTATTATATTCCCTTTTTATTTCTTTATTTAACATAAGGATACTAAAGCAATTAATTATTGCAAGAATTCCTGCTCCAACATCAACAGTATTCCATAAAATCTTAGGACTAGCAATTGCTCCAATAAACAAAATAGCTACAACAAAGATATTTAATAAATATATCTTTTTACTATTCATCTTTTTATCTAAATATTTTAAATTACTTTCACCATAATAATAACCAGATATAATCGTTGAAAAAGCAAAAGATAAAATAGCAAAAATCAAAATAATTGTACCAAAGCTTCCTAAATGATAATTTAATGCACTTAAAGTAATTTCTATTCCATTTGGATTATTAAAACTATTTAAATTAATATTGCTAGTTAAAATAACAAATACTGTTGATGTACAAATAATAAAGGTCGTAAAATATACACCAAGCATTTGAATGAATCCTTGTTTACATGGATACTTAGTATCACTTGTTCCACTAGCTACTGCACCTGTACCCATACCTGCTTCTGATGAAAATATTCCCCTTTGAACACCAATAATAATACTGCTTATTATTCCCCAACCAAAAGCTTTAAAGTTAAAAGCTTCCTTGAAAATACTCGAAATAATACTTGGAATCATATTAATATTTATAACAATTATATATAATGCTACTAACATATAAACTATTCCCATAATTGGAACTAAAAAAGATGTAAAATTAGCTATTCTTTTTAATCCATGAGAAATAATAAAATAAGAAATAATAGCTACAATAATTCCCGTAGTTAATGGTGAAATATCTAAATATGTTTTCATACTACTAGCTATTGTATTAGATTGTATAGCTAAAAAGCCACCGATATAGCATAAAAAGATGATAGTAGCATAAACTATAGATAATAATCTTAACCCTAAACCTTTATTTATATAATATGCAGGTCCACCAATATAATATTTTCCATCTCTTTCATGAAACATAACTGCTAAAGTACTTTCCACAAAAGAATTTGGTATAGTAATTAGAGATGATAGCCATATCCAAAAAATAACACCAATTCCACCTTTATAAATACCCAAAGCAATTCCAGCTAAACTACCAACACCAATTCTGGCTGCTAAAGCTAAAGTTAATGTTTTAAAAGGAGAGATACTACTTTTATCACTATCAGATGATTTAAGACTATGGATTATTTCTTTAAAACGAAATTGGACAAAGTTTAACTTAAAGGTATAATATAATCCACAAATGATTAAAACAACCGTAGCTACTCCCCATACCGCTGTATTAAGTGCCTGCATATTTCCTCCTATTTATGATATTCTTCATTATTATTAATTTTATATGCACGATAAATCTGTTCTAAAAGTAAAACCCGAAATAATTGATGAGGAAAAGTCATTTTTGAAAAAGATAACCTAAAATCCACTTTATTTCGTAGTTCATCTAGTACTCCATAACTACCACCAATTATAAAAGTAATATTACTATTAATATTTAATGTATCATTTATTTTCTTAGCAAAAGATAAACTATCAAGTTCAATACCATTAATATCTAGTAAAATATTGTAATCATTATCATCAATTACTTTAATAATACTATTATATTCAGTTAATAAAGTTTTTTTAATGTCATAACTATAATCCTCTAATTCAATTATTTCTATATTAGTATACCTACTAATTCTTTTTTTATATTCAATTATAGCTTCTTTTATATAATTTTCTTTTATTTTACCAATACAAATAATTTTAATCATCAAAAATCTCCTATATCCAAACTCTCATTTTGTGAAGCTGTCTCTATTTGAATACTATTATTATTTAAGATACTTTGAACAGTATCCAATGCTATACTTGGAGTATTATTAATCTCTGATAAATGAGCTAAAATGATTTTTTTTGTCTTATCACCAATTATTTCTTTTAAATAATTTCCCGCAAGTTCATTAGACAAATGCCCTTTATCACTTAATACACGTTGTTTTAAAATATAAGGATATGGCCCATTCATCAACATATTTATATCATGATTACTTTCAAAAATATATAAATCTTTATTAACTAATTTTGATAAATATGCTTTATTAATGTAACCTGTATCCGTTACATATACTAAATCACTGTTATCATCATTTATTACAAAACCGACACTACCTGGTGCATCATGAGATGTATGAATACAAGTAATATTAAATTCTCCAATACTATACTCATCTTCCATAATATTTATCATCTCTTCTGGAATGATTTTAACTAGTTCCGAAAGCATTTTATTATTAGAATACACCATAATATTATTCTTCTTTATAAAAGTACTAAGGCCAGCTATATGATCTTTATGCGTATGAGTAATAAGAATAGCATCAATATCATTAGGTAATACATTAAACTTGCCTAAATTCATTAACATTTTGGGATAAGAAAATCCAACATCAATTAATATTTTCTTATTTTTTCCTATTAATAGTGTTGAATTTCCTTTAGATCCACTTCCTAATATAATTGCTCTCATTAGTAGAATAATAGTGGGTTAAACGATTGTGCTTGCCATGGTGGACCATTCCATATTTCAAAATGGCAATGTGGTCCAGTACTTCCACCAGAGCTACCCACTTCTCCTATTACTTGATGTGCATTTACTCTTTGACCTACAGTAATATATTTAGTTGCGGAGTGTGTACCACGTAAACTATCATTACCTTTGGTATTTTGCATATGTGCATATCTTGTATAATATCCATTATCATGTTTAATCGTTACATAAAAACCTGATGAGCTATTAGAAGTAATGGCTGTAACCACCCCAGCACGAGCAGCATAAATTGGTGAACCACGACCTCCTACATATATATCAATACCAGAATGTAACTTACCCCAACGATATCCATAATAACTTGTAATACTATATGGGAAATTAGTTGGCCATAACCATTCTCCATCACCACGTGGAGCTTGTTTACCACCTTTAACAACAATTCTATTTACAACTGGTTTAAGTTCTTCACTAGATACAATGTAAGCATTAATAACCTCACCATTCATCATTTTAACTTTTTGAGTTACTCTAGTTTTACCATTAGATCCTTCTTGTTTTACTTTAGATTGTCCTTGATACATTTTATTATCATATTGATATACCGTTTTATATTTAATAGTACGATCTTCTACTATATGTTTTTCCACAATTGTAGTAACTAGTGGATCAACACCACCAACTGATAATTCTTGCCCAATATATATTAAAGAATTTGAACTAGATAAATCTTTATTAGCAATTATTAATTCATTAACACTCATCTTATTATGCTCTGCTATTTTATCAATTGTATCATCCTTTAACACAGTATATTTTTTATCACTAGAATTATTACCAAAAATTAAATAGTTAGTAAGATCACTACTATTCATATAAATTACTTCATTTACAGGAATATTCGTTTCCTTAATAGTAATGTTATCTTCAATATAAATATTTTCTATTAATTCACCTGTAGCACTTGCTAATTCAAGATTTTCTTTTGATTTAAAAGCATCATACTGTTCTTGATCAACAAACGATAATACAACTTCTTCAATAGCTTTATTAAATAATTCTTTATTAATAATATTTAATTTAATAATTTTGGGTTTAGTATCTTCTTCGTTATCATCATTTTGATACTGTGTACTTTTAGTTCTATCAATCGTTATTTGATATCCTTTAATAGTAAATGGTGAGATAGTATTAATCATATTATAAATATTAGAAATACTATCAAAATTATCATCATATGTTACTTCTTTAACAATGTCAATATTATTAGGAATATAAACATTATCAACATGATATTTATCTTTTATTTTTTCTTGTTGTACATTAATATACCCATTTAATTCATCTTTGGATTTTATTAAACCAATGCTTTTTCCTTCTAAGTAAACCCGATATCCTTCCGTCGGTATTCTCGGATTATCACTAGTATAATTTTTGGCAAAAGTGACTAATAGTCCACTTAAAATACCCGCCACAAATAACCAAATTATATTTTTTCCTTTCACGTATTTTCACCCTCATCTTCTTTTTGATAATTTAAGAAAGAACATGTATCTCCCTTAAAAACTAATTTAATCGTATCTGTTCTTCCATTACGATGTTTTCCAACAATTAATTCACTAATTGAAGCATTTCCTTCATTACCTGCTCCTTTTTTATAATAAGAGTCACGATATAGGAAAGAAACAATATCAGCATCTTGCTCAATAGATCCAGACTCACGTAAATCACTCATAATTGGACGTTTATCTTCACGTTGTTCAACAGAACGAGAAAGTTGAGCTAAAGCAATAATTGGAATATGTAATTCAACAGCAAGAAGTTTTAGTGCACGAGATATATCAGATACTTCTTGTTGACGATTTGTACCATAATTTTTACCACCACTAATAAGCTGTAAATAGTCAACAATTACTAGATCAAGACCTGTTTCACTACTAGCTAGTCTTCGGCACTTACTTCTAATAGCCCCAATAGTTGACTCAGTCATATCATTAATAAAGATATTAGCATTTTCTAACTGACTCATAGCTTCATTAAGCCTTGTCCAATCATTATTGTCAAAATTACCAGACATAAACTTTTTACCTTCAATTTGACCAACACTTGATAACATACGATTAGCTAGTTGTACTGCGTCCATCTCCAGGTTAAAAACCGCTACGCTTTTGCCATTTAAAGCCGCATTAACAGCTACATTTAACGCAAAAACAGTTTTTCCCATAGCTGGACGGGCTGCTACAATTATTAGTTGATTTTCATGAAATCCTGCAGTTAGACGATCCAAATCAAGAAAACCACTAGCAATTCCAGTTACTTCACCTTTCGATTTTGATAGTTCCTCTAAATTCTTTTGGGCAGCAATTAAGATATCTTTAAAAGGACGAAATTCTCCACTTTGCCTGTTTTTTACAACGCTAAGAATCTTTTTTTCCGCTTCATCAAGAGCTTCATCAACATCATCCATTGCTTCATACCCTAAAGCTCCAATTTCTTCTGATGTTTTAATAAGCCTTCTTAAAAGTGATGTATCACTAACTTTTTTAATATAATAATCAGCGTTTGTAGCTACAGCTTCACTATTTAATACTTCCGTAATATAGGATATCCCACCAGCATCATTTAGTTTATTATTATTTTTAAGTTCTGTAACTACACTAGTCATATCAATCGGAATATTTTTCTTATTAAGAGTATCTAAAACATTAAATAAAACCCGATTATTATCATAATAGAAATCATCTTCAGTTAAAGTATCCGTGGCTTTTTCTAAAGCACTTCGTGATATAAACATCGAAGATAAAAGAGATTGTTCTGCTTCCTGATTACTTGGTATACTTCTTGCCATATTTATCCCTTCCTTACTTCAACTCTAATTATCCCAACAATATTTTTATATAGATTTATTTCAACATTATGAAAGCCAAAGGAATTAATAGTTTCACTAGAAATCTGCTTTTTATCAAAATGATAACCTAGTTTATCTAACTCTTCTTTTATTTGTTTATTAGATATACTTCCAAACATACGATCTTCTTTACCAGCTTTGGCAGTAAATGTAATAACTACATTTTTTAATTTAATAGCCATTTCTTTAGCTTCTTTAGTATTTTTTTCATCTAGTAATCTATTGTTTTCTTTTTCAATAGATAATTTATTTAAACTAGTTTCAGTCTTCTTAACAGCATACCCTTTTTTAATTAAGAAATTAACTGCATAACCATCAGCTACTTCTTTTATTTCACCTTTTTTACCTTGACCCTTTAAATCTTTTAAGAATATTACTTGCATAATAACCTCCTTAAAATAAACCAATTATATTATATCATTAATTATTAAAAACTTAAACACAATTATAAAAGAAAAGCCATTATTTTACAAATGACTTATTTTTTTATAACATTTAGCAAACTCTTCAAGTGCATTAACTGATTCATCTACTTTTCTTCTTTCTTCTAGCTCTTTTTTACTCATTTCAGCTAATGTTTTTGAACAATTTTTAGGAATAAACACATACCATAAATCAGACCATTTTTCCTCATTATCACATCCTCTTTTTTCTAGTGACAAAGTTCCTTTGTTCTCACCATAAAAATATAAAATATCTTTCCCATCATAATAAGCTAAACACTGTCTAAAACAACATTTTCTGTTATCTTTATCTTCCATAAGTTTTAATATACCATCAACACCAATAGTATCAAGAGCAAAATTAACAAAAGCCTTGGGAAAACCATTTAGGGCATCAATGTAAAAATCAGCATCCATGGCCATACATGGCTTTTTTACTACTTCATATGCTTCTTTTACTTTAGCTGTTGCAATTAACTTAATATCATCACTTCTTGGTTCACTAAGTTCATATTCATATGTTGTTATCTTTAAATCTTTAAAATATTTCTCAGCTGATTTAGCTTTTCCCTTATTATGGGTAACAAATACAATTTCTTCCATATTTTGATTATATAAAAAAATAGTCACCTAGGCAACTATTTTACACTTATTATTTTGTAGTTTTAGGCAAAACTAAGTTAAGTATTATTCCCACTACAGCCGCTAAACTCATTCCAGAAATAGATATATTGATATCACCTGATGTAATAGCTATAACAGCACCACCTAATCCTAAAACAAGCATTGTACTAGCAATAATAACATTTCTTACATCATCAAAGTCAATTTGATTTTGAACTAATACTTTAAGTCCATTTACCGCAATAAATCCATATAGAAGTAGTGAGATACCACCTAAAACTGGACTTGGAATTGATGAAAATACACCAGTTACATGACCAAAGAAGCTTATAAGAATGGAGAATATAGCAGCAAGACCAATAACTTTAACTGAAGCTACTTTTGTCATACCAACGACTGATGTATTCTCACCATATGTTGTATTAGCAGGTCCACCAAGAAGACCGGCTACACTAGTTGCAATACCATCACCAAGAAGTGTTCTATCAAGTCCAGGATCATTAATTAAATCTTTTTTAATTATAGTACCTAATGCCATATGATCACCTAGATGTTCAGCAATAGTAACAAAAGCAATTGGCACAATTGTTAATACCCCTTTAAAACTTAGTGCATAATCTTTAAATGGAAGAATAAATTTTGGTACACTAAATATAGATGCACTTTCTATTCCACTAAAATCTACTATCCCAAGAATAATAGCAAGAATGTAACCGGATAGTATTCCTACAAAGAAAGGAATAATTTTTAAGAATCCTTTGGCACGGGTTGCAATTAATACAGTGACAATAAATGACGTTAAAGCAACAGCAAGTGATTTAATATCAAAAGCACTACCATCAATACCAATACTAGATATAGCACTTGGAGCAAGTCCTAATCCTATAACCATAATCATTGGCCCAATAACAATTGGGGGAATTAATTTATTAATCCATTTTTTACCAAAGAAATGAATTAAAATAGAGAATAATATATAAACTAAACCAACTAGGAATATTCCCATTCCAACACCTGCAGACCCGCTAGCAATATATGCATAAGCAATTGGAGAAATAAAAGCAAATGATGAACCAAGATATACTGGTGATTTTCCTTTAGTACAAAGAAGATAAATAAGTGTTCCAATACCACTTGTAAATAAAGCTACCGGTATAGTTAATACTTCACTTCCTGCTATTTTATTAACTAACATTGGAACAAGAATTGTAGCTCCAAACATTGCTAAAACATGTTGAAGTGCCAAAATAATCATTCTCCCTTTTGGCGGTGTTTCATTAACATCGTATAGTAAATAATTGTTTTTTTTCATACTCCTCCTTCTAACAATTATCTTAATTACAAAATAAAACACCAATTATAAAAATTGATGTTTATTTAATAATTAATAAAAATGATAAAAATAGAAAAGAAAGCCTCTTTGTTAAATTCATATTCATAAATTCTAGTAAACTTTCCTTTATCTTCATTTTACCACCTTTATGATAATAGCATAGTTACAGTAAAAATACAATACTTTTGTAATAAAAAGTTATCCACAATTACTGTGGATAACTTTATCTTACTTTCTGATATTTTTTCACAAAATCAACATATTCTTCAGCTCGATACTGTTTTAATATTTCTAAATAATCTTTAGCATTTTCTTCATTAATAGTTCGATAATATAATAATAATTTAAGAAATAAATAAAAGCCTTTTTCAGTATAAATATCCATTACCTGATCAAGAGTATGTTCTATAACACTAATATCTCTAATTTTATTATTAATTATTCTCTCTACTTCAGGATAACAAATATTATACATTATTTCCCAACCAGTGGCTATTTCCTTAGCTAATTTTTTAAAATCATCATCTATAGTCATTATTCACTCCTTAAAGCCTCAACAGGATCTTTTTTACTAGCACTTCGACTTGGTATTAAACCACCTATTAAAGTCAAAATAATACTTAATACAACAAGAATTAAAGCATTATTAATATAAAGAGTAGCACTTAATGGAATATTACCTGTATAGTGATGAATTACTGCATTAATTATTGGAATTAATAAATAAGATATTCCTATACCAAATAATCCCGAAAGAAGTCCTACAATAAACGTCTCCGCATTAAAGATAGATGATATATTTCTTTTAGAAGCTCCAATAGCTCTTAAAATACCAATTTCTTTAGTTCTCTCAAAAACAGATATATAAGTAATAATTCCAATCATAATACTAGATACTACTAAAGATATAGAAACAAAGCCAATTAACACATAACTTACTGCATTAACAATTGTCTTAACTGAATCCATTAATATCCCTGTTGCATCAGTATAATTAATTACTTTATCTTTATGATTATCTTTTTCTTGCATTTCATTATATTTATCAATAAACTTCATAAAATGTTCTTTACCATCAAAACTATTAAAGTAAAATGACATAAAGGTTGGCTCATCTTTATCTTGATAGCCTAAAGTAATAAGATTAGTCTTAGCATTTACTTCCGTATCGGATATCATTGAACTTATTACTCTTGTAATTTGTTCCTCACTCATTTTTAACTTAAAGGCATCAGCTATTTTATCTGGATTAACCGAAAAAGCATTGGCAAAAGCCTTAGTAATATTACCAGTTAAATCTCCTACTTTAGTTAATATATCTTTATTCATTTTAGCTTCAGTCATAGCACTAGCCATTTTATCTATGGTTCCAATAATTGCCACACTATCTAGTAAATTATCTTTAATTGTATTCATCATTGTTTCATTATATAAAGCTGTTGGGTTAGTTGGATCAGTGGTTTGACTAGGATCTATTTTAACATATTCAGAGATATATGTTCCTATTAGTCCTTTTAATATACCAGTATACGCCATATTAAAGTTAGCTTTAGGGATAACATACTCTTTTTCTAATTTAGATAATTCTTTATCATTTTTATTAATGGCATTATTTACAATGGTATCCAAATCTTTGTATTCAATTTTTTCTTCAAATTCTAAACTATTAATAATTGTATTTAATGTATTAGTAAATGCATCTTTAGCCGGATTAATATTGGTAGTTATAGAACTAGATATTTCTTTCATATAATTCTTAGTTTGATTTTCAATTGATTTTTGATCTATTTTGATATTAAAAGCTTCTTCTATTTTCTTCTCATCAACTGAAACTAAATCTCGAAAACTTAAATCTAGTTTATTATCATCTTTATCAAATGGATTACCGGAAATAACATCATAATTTTCATTTTCTAATTGCTTTCTTACTATTTCCGTTTGTTTAGAATAGTCAATAATATAATCAACTAAATCTTCACGATATATAACACCAGGATTAAGAGCCATAGTTGTAACTCCCTCACGAGGCGCTACTATTCCAACTATTTTAAGCTTCGTAGCCTTTTCATATAAGCTTTTTAAATAGTCTTCATCCTCACTCATATCTTCATATAAGTCATATTTACTATTATATTTATAAAGATCTGTCGGCATAATCATACGCATTTCCACATTCATCAAATTTTCATGAGTAAATTCCATAGGATCAGTTTCAGCAATTTCTACTGTACCACCAGTCATAATTTTATTAATTATTGTCTTAAGCTCATTAGTATCTCTAAATCCTAAAGCATAAACTAATAAATCTGGTATAGAGTTTTTTTCACGTAAAACAATTACTAATTCATCATATTTTTGGGGCCAATGACCTTCAATAATTTCAAACGATTCATCTAGCATCTCAGTATTATCTACCATTTGCGTAAATATAGACGTATAATTAGATAATGATTTCATCATTCCATTACCATAAAAGGAATTAATAAAGTCACTAGGATTTAATTTAGCTAATTTTTTCTTTGCATCAATCGTATAAATTAATGGACTAACACTATAGGTATTTTTAATAGTAGCTATATCATCTTTAATACTGGAATAGTTTTCATCCAAATATTTTTTAAAGCTTTTTAAATCATTTGTACTAACACTTTTTAACATCGAAGTCACTTGCTGGCTCTCAATTATTCTTTCATCATTTCTATCTTCCCCAGTCTTGGTTGCCATAGATAATAAGGCTCCTGTAATATCTGTTGACTCTTGCATGATATTAAGTGGATATGATGTTAAAGTATCCTCTTGAATTTTATCTATATAAGATTGAAATCCATTGGACAAAGCTAAAATAAGAGATATTCCAATAATACCAATTGATCCAGCAAAGGCAACTAACACTGTTCTTCCCTTTTTAGTCATTAGGTTGTTAAATGATAAAGAAAGTGCCGTAAAAAAGGACATTTTAGTTTTCTTAGATTTACTATCATTAGCTTTTTTAGTATCCTTAGTATTTATTTTACCATCGTAAGGATTTGTATCAGAAACTATTTTACCATCTTTTAAATTTATAATTCTGTTGGCATATTCTTTAGCTAAATCAGGATTATGCGTAACCATTATAACTAATTTATCTTGAGCAATTTTCTTTAATAAATCCATTATTTGCACACTAGTTGTTGAATCAAGTGCTCCTGTTGGTTCATCTGCTAATAGTATTTCGGGATTATTAACTAATGCACGGGCAATAGCAACTCTTTGCATTTGTCCACCAGAAAGTTGATTAGGACGTTTATACATATGTTTTTCAAGTCCAACATCAATTAGTGCTTTCTTAGCTCTATCCATACTTTCCTTTTTGCTAATACCCGATAATGTTAAAGCTAACATAACATTTCGTAATACACTTTGATGCATAATCAAATTATAACTTTGAAATACAAAGCCAATTCGATGATTTCGATAACTATCCCAATCACTATCTTTAAACTTTTTAGTACTTATTTCATTTATTATTAAATCACCTGATGTATAGTGATCTAATCCCCCAATAATATTCAGAAAGGTTGTTTTTCCACTACCTGATGGTCCTAGTATTGCAGCAAATTCCGTCTTTCTAAAATTAACTGAAATACTATCTAAAGCTGTTTGCTTAAAGCCATCAGTTTCATATACTTTAGTAATTTTTCTTATCTCAAGCATACACTTCACCCTTTCTACGTCACTATTATACTACATGAATATTGATTTTACTACAAATATTTATATAAAAAGCATTTAATATTATAAACTATATCAGATGCTTAAACTAATAGAAAAACAATCGATTTCTCTTGACTAACTATAGTATTTCATTATATTCTTTTTTTAGTTAAATTTATTCCGCAGACTTATGTTTAATTAAACATATTTATAATTGCTATGTTGTAGTTGAATTAAAAGTAACTGAATCAAAAAAAGATCATTTAGGACAAATCCAAGTCTATATGAATTATATTGATAAAAACGTAAAAAAGATTAATCAAAACAAAACTATTGGTATCATTGTATGCCGTAAAGATACCATAGCATATTTAAAAGAGTAAGATAGTTTCTTTTATTACTATCCTACTCTTTTCATATTATTTATTCTCTAAAACAATATATTTTCTTAACCATTCTTCAAACTTTGTTGTATCTTGATATTTTTCTAAATCGTTATCCGAATTTGCATCCAAATATGATATTAATTCACCCTTTTTTACAATAAGAATAGATGGTGCGTATTTAACTTCTTGATAAAATGAGGTATTCTTAAAATCATCAAAAGGAATTGATAATACATCAATTTTATATTTTTCCATGACCTCTTTAAAAATATTTTCACAATGAACTGGTAAGACACAGAAATTATTATAAGTATATAAAATATATGACTCATTATCTTTTATATCACTACTTGAAACATTAATATAATCTCCATTATGATAATATTTATCTTCTAAATAAAACTCTTTATTATTTGTACATCCAACAAGAAGAAAAATAGTAATTAATAAAACAAATTTTTTCACTATTTAATCTCCGTTAAACTATTAAAATCAATATTATAATAAGGTACTTTACTAAAGTTATAATAATCTTTTCCATCTCTTGTTTCTTTAATATTAATAGTATTCTTGCCTTCATAATACCAGAATCCACCAATATCACGAATCATTTCTTCATTCCAACCAAGTGTAACTAACATATGTTTTACTTGACCTGCATATCCACCAGCTCCGCAAATAATAAAGATATTCTTATCTTTTGGAAAGATACTTTCTAATATATCCATTGATTCTTCGTAATTTGGAGTATATTTACCATTATTATCAAGTTTAAATAATGTTGGCCCTTGATATAATCCTGAAATATTCTCTATTTTCTTTTGCTCAATATATTCATCTGTGTAATTAGCTAAAAATGGAGATGGTATTACTTCAAATCCTTTGATATAGCCTGATAAATATCGATCTCCCCCTTTATTTTCCCAAGTAGCCGTATCTATTAGCATACGAACATCACGATAAACAGTATCAGTTCTATTTAAATAATTATCGATTGTTTTTTCATTAATGTTCTTATCAATTCCATATTTACCACGAAGTCCTTCAGATAACTCTGGTTTAGGTAAAAATTTCTCTAAATTAAATCTTGCATTAACATATAAATAACTCATTAATAGTCCAACTGTTAAAAATATAACTGGAATAATTATTCTTCTCATAAACACCTCTTTATATATTTTATCATAGAAAAAAGAATAAGTCTTATTTTTTTACTTATTCTTTGCATTTATAATCATATTTCAATTAATTCATACTCAATATTACCCACACCAAGTTCATAAGCTTTATCAATAGTATGAATACCATTTCTTGAATTAACTCTTTCCATAAAGTGATTTTTTCCAGGATCATTAGAATTATTGACCATATCAACGCATGCTTTATCAATAGCTACTGGATCAAGTGATATCATTATTCCTATATCCTCTAGGCAAGGATCTTCAGCTACAGCACAACAATCACAATCAACACTCATATTAGC
>JAEEGL012266654.1_pt1 | contig 14409 bp, 10 predicted proteins | sample 9134231 | NCBI WGS metagenome assembly JAEEGL01 (sample SAMN16246548, study PRJNA631951) | gut metagenome | biome: gut microbiome; feature: rumen; material: fiber-attached | host: Bos | place: Iran: Karaj | collected 2018-10
ATCAGGGGATTATCGGGATCATTCAGAATGACGAATTCATCCTCACGGCTGGTTTTGATCTTAAGAGCATTGAGTAAAATAGGGTGCCCGTCGATTTCACACAGGAATTTGATCTTGCCCTGCAATTCCCAGCGCACGGTTGAATCGCGCCGGGCGAGTGTATCGACGGCGAGCCAGCTCTTTTGATTTGCAAGCAATTCCATATAGACACGGCGCGGAATCCACAATTCGCATCGATCATCGAAGTCCGAGGCCATCGGTTCCCACCAGGGATCGAGACTTTTGCACTCATCGAGAGAGGAAAGATTCTGCATTCCGCGCTCCGAACCGATGACTTTTTGTTCGAGTTCGTACTCAAAAGCGACCCCGCCTTTCCAAATTTCCTTGACGGTCACCCAGAAATCTTCGCGAACCGGCGGCTGAAGCGGATTGACGATAGCCCAGGCTTCATAATCGATCTTTGTGCCGGATTTCAGTTCGAGCGTTGCCCTCGAGGATTCGCTCGCGTACGCACGAACTTCATCCTGCCCCCAGACGATGGACGGAAGAAATGCGGCAATCAAAATGATGAGGCAAGAAATCGCGTGAATCATGGACAACACAATCCATTTTACTATAGGATACATGGAGGCATGTGTCTGATCGGTTCGGACAGGCGAGTTTGATCGATTGGACATCTGATTGTATTTTCGGATGAATATCCTCATTGGACTGAAATCTGGAACGCTTGGTATGACATGAAAAAGCTCGTACTTGATTTAGACGAAACCCTTCTCTATTCGACACTGGAACCAGTTCTCCCGGAAGCGGTGCAGCTGGTCGCAGCAGGATCGACATTTTACACGACTCTGCGGCCCGGTGCAAAAGCGTTTCTGGAAGAAATGAGCCGGAAATTTGAGTGCTACATCTGGTCGACCGGCCAGCAGGTGTATCTCGAAAGCGTATGGAACTATATCGATGTCCCGGGATATACCCTGTGGGGCCGGGAATACTGCCGCAAGATCGAGACGCAATCCGGTGCGGAACCGTACGAAAAACCTCTTCGGCAAATCACCGAAGATCTTTCCGAAATCGTCATCGTCGACAATTCTCCCGCGATGTTCGCCAAATGTCCGCTCAACGGCATTCTGAGCAGAACATGGAGAGGCGATATGAATGATACCGAGCTCACCCACCTGCGGTATTATCTCGACTGGCTGAATACTCAGGAATCGATGCAGCGGGATCATCAGTCCTGGCGTCTTGAAACATTATGTCTTCGTTCCAAATAATGATGATGAGAACAATACTGCTTTTATTCGCATGTCTGGTTTTGGCTGCCGGATGTTCCACAAAATCGAATGTTTCTGCAGATGCGGGGAAACCCTCCCAGCAGGGAGCTGCGGACAATCAGGAGCTGGACGGCAAGGCACTGACGGGTCGTTCAGCCATCGCAGAACCCGCAAATCTGCTCGCCAATCCGGGATTCGAACTCGGACTCGACGGCTGGAAATGGCTGGACTGGTCCAAGGGATGGGCGGCATTTAAATTATCCAACACCCATGCCTACGAGGGATTGCAGGCGCTTCATCTGCCCGTTTTTTCGGCAGATCAGCGGCCGACCGTCGTCTGGGGCGGCGTCCAGGAATTGTCACTGCGCGACGAAATCCCCGAATGCATCGAAGGCTATTATTATGTCGAGAACTGGGCCGCCGGTGACTGGAAACAGTACCTTCAGCTCGTCGTCATCGACCTGTCGCACGATCTGGGCAAGGGACAGGGACAGGCCCAGCTGCGGTACATCATCAGCGGCAGCAAGGAACCGCCGCTGTCGATCAGCAATGCGCAATACCTGTTCATCGAAAAGGAACGGCGCGACACACCGGTCCTGGGCAAATGGACGCATTTCAGCGTCAATCCGCGCGCGGATTTCATGAGCTCGTGGAACTATAAACCGCAAAAAGGCGCCAATTTGCGCGTCCTGTTCGAAGGCCGCTTCGATTATCATAAGACGGCAGTACCGGCGCGAGCTGATGTCTACTTTGACAACCTGTACTTTGGCCCCAAAACAGCAACGCGCTGCGCCGAATAGACTCAATCCGGAACATGCGACAGAACCTCATTCTCCCAAATATTCAACGCTGGACTGCGGAACAGGGGCCTGTCGTACATCTCGATCATATTACGCAGCGATTCGGGGAAAAACTCGTCCTCGATGATTTGTCGATCGAAATTCCCGTCGGAAAGACGACTGTCATCATCGGGGAATCAGGGTCCGGCAAATCCGTTCTGATTAAAACCATGAATGGACTGCTGACGCCGACTCAGGGTAAATGCCTGCTCTTCGGGCAGGATACATCCCGGTGCAACATTACGGAACTCTATGAACTGCGCAAACGCACGGGAACGATTCTGCAGGATTATGCCCTGATCGATTCGATTACGGTATTTGAAAATATCGCATTCCCGCTGGCCGAAAATGCAAAATTCTCCGAAAAGGAACTGCGCCATATCGTCGAAGAAGCCCTCAAACCGCTCGGCCTGATCGATGCCATCGACAAATATCCCTACGAATTGTCCGGAGGTATGAAAAAGCGCGTATCGTTTGCCAGGGCGACGATCCATCAGCCGGAGCTCGTATTCTTCGATGAACCCACAACGGGACTCGATCCGCTGATGATCGTCTTCGTCGATAATATGATAAAAGACCTCAGAAGCCGTTATGATATGACCAGCGTCATCATCAGCCATGATATACAAAGTATATATCGACTGGCCGACAGAGTCGCATTTCTGCACAATGGAAAAATCATCTTTCAGGGGAATCTCGCCGAAGTAAAGACGACACAAATCCCAGAAGTCCGCAGATTCTTCGATTCAACGAACAAAACGAATAAAACATCAAACAAAATAGAACCGCGTCCATATATTCAGGTGCGCGATCTACACAAATCCTTTTCAGGGAAACCGGTTCTCAAAGGGGTTTCGCTCGACATTCCACTGCGCAAGATCACCGTGATTATCGGGGGCAGCGGTTCGGGCAAATCCGTATTGCTCAAGAATATACTCGGTCTGTTCGTTCCGGATTCGGGAACGGTGAACGTCAACGGACTCGAACTGACGAAATGCACGGAACGCCAGCGCGAAGAGATGAGGACGCATATCGGCATGCTATTTCAGGGTGCAGCCCTCTTTGACTCCATGACGGTCGAAGAAAACATCGCCTTCCCGCTGGCAGAACGGCTTCATGCGGTTCCTGCCGACGAAATCAAAGAACGCGTCCAGCAAATGATGGAGCGCCTCAAGATACAGAATATCGCCAAATCCTATCCATCCGGCATCTCAGCCGGCCAGCGAAAGCGCGTGGGCCTGGCCCGGGCCATCATTACAAAACCGGAACTCATGATTTATGACGAACCGACGACGGGCCAGGATCCCATCATGATCCGGTACGTCGATGACATGATTCTGGAAGCACACGATACATTCGAACTGACGACGATCGTCATCAGCCACGATATGGTTTCGACGTTCCGAATCGCGGATCAGATCGCAATGGTCTACGACGGCGTCATCGCCGCCCGCGGGACGCCGGCGGAACTCATGGCCTCGCCGCATCCCGAAGTCCAGCGAATGATTCACGCGCAGATTCCCTGAGCGTCCCGTCAGTTGCTCCACATATCTGAATATTGATAGGTGTTTCCATTCAGCTCCACACCATCCTCATCCTTCTGATATTTTCCGTCCTTCTTTTGAGAATAGTAATCATATACAGAATCCATTTTAATAATATATGATACGATCTCACCTTTTGTCCATTTGGATTTCTTCAAAGCATCCAAGCTCTTGTAGTGCTCGACATGATTGGCATTATGTTGGTTTTTGGTATTGGTGGCTTCAGCAACATACACCTCCGAAATGGAACCATTGCTTCGCTTAATGCCGATGATCATCGCGACATGGCCATATGAGCTATGATCATTCCCGTGCCAAACCAAATCCCCGGCTTTGATATCTTCCTTTCCTGTCATCTTGCTGATTTTAATAAAGTCGGATTTTTTGATCTTAGTGAGTTTTTCGTACGCATTGTCGAAAACGTTATTTTTGTTCTTCCCTGACAGATAATTTTTTAAACCATCATGATCGCCGCTGAGCAGAAAGGCAAGTTCCGTCGATGTCCATGCTCCCAGATGCATGTGACCGTTCCGAAGTGCCCAGATGACAAAACTCGAACAAGCCAGGCCATTGCGAGCTTTTTTACCAAATTTATTTTTCACGTCACACGACCACGAAATGATATCATCAGCAGCCTTATAATTGCCATTTTTATCTTTTTTGGTCAGCATGACATAATTGCCATCTGCATCCATGCCGAATGCTTTTTTGCTCAGATTCAGGCCAAAAATTCTGGCTTTTTCTGCAGTATTGCGTTTTTCCCGGGAAATCCATATATAGTCCCCTTGGGTTAAACGCATATCTCTGTCTTTTTCCATGTAGTAGGGAATATCGTAAGGAAACTGAAGCGTCAGAAAACGTGCGGCAGCCACGACGCTGGCGCGAGTGCCGTAATATTTGTATTTACCATTGCTCTGTTTGACCCTCATCATTCTGGGACGAACATATTTTGTATATAAATCCTTATTAAAAACATCCACGGATTTTGAATTGTATGTTTCGCAGAGCAAATCACCTTTTCCAAGCTCACATCCTTTTTTATACCCATCTTCATTATCATTTTTGCAGCTGAATTTAAAATTCTTAAAATCAAATGCATTCTGATAACTGAGTCTCGTATATGGCTTGACCAAAATCGTCGCCTCTGTCGAAATCTTTTTATTGCTCTTTGATGTAACCTTCATTTTGACCGTGTGGGCATTTTTGGCAACACCTTTCAGCGTAATGGACGGTCCATCCTTTGTCCAGTGAATGATCGTACCGGCACTGTTCAGCGTTTTCCCGGTATCCGCTTCCACCAATTTCCAGGTCATATCCTTGTTGCTCGCATTGGATGGCGTGACCTTGACCTTCAGCGTGCGGGTTTCGCCGCGGCGCAGCGCGTATGAATTATAGTCCATACTGATGCCGGTTACCGGTTTGGTAATACACTCGCCATCATCATCCTTGCTCTGTTTGCTCGTACACTTTCCCTTGCCGGTTTTATCATCGACATGCGTAACCGTCAGCGTAATTTTGGGGGTATCTTTATATATTTCATCTTTTGTATTCAATGGACCGACTTCTACTTTGTATGTTTTATTTTTAACTGTTGCCGCTGTCGTTCCCGTAACCGTAACAATTTGCGGCGTATTCCACTTGTCTGTCGTAAATGTCAATGTGTCCGGTGCCACAGTTCCCAGGGTTGTATCGAGACTCTTGATCGGAACGCTGATTTTCTGCCCAGGCTGAACATCGAGCACGACACTGAATTTGGCGGTTTCCCCACTGCGATACGTTTTCAAACCACTATCGGGCGATACAACGATCTGACCGGCCACTTCCACTTTTGGCGGTTCATCACCATCATCGTCATCATCGTCCTCATTATCGTCTTCATCCTCTCCGCTGACTTTTGTACAAACATCTTCCACGCAAGTCTCACCATCTTCGCACTTCGGCTTACTTCCACAGCTTTCATCTATTTTTTCGCAGTTATCATTGATGCAGGTTTCATCATCATTGCATACTTTTCCGCCGCAGTCGGCGGCGATGGTCTGACATGTCCCCTCTTTGCATAACTCATTTTCATTGCAGACGATGGTACTGCATGCATCCTGTACAACCGGATAGCATTTTCCATCAATACATTCTTCAGTTTCGGAACATTCGGGCATACACGACACCGGCGCATCCTCTGCGGGTTTGCATATATCATCAATACATTGTTCATCCTTGCTGCACTGCGTATCGCCGCAGACGACGCCCTCCGATTTTTTTTGGCAGATATCTTCAATACATTCTTCATCATCACCGCACAGAACATTGCCGCAGCGTTCTGCTTTTTCACACTTATCATCAATACATTCTTCGTCATCTCCGCACAGCACATCGCCGCAGCGTTCTGCTTTTTCACACTTATCATCAATACACTCTTCGTCATCTCCGCACAGCACATCGCCGCAGCGTTCTACATTTTCACACCTATCTTCTATACATTCTTCATCATCCGAACACTCTTTTCCGCCGCAAAGCAGCGTACCGTTTCCCGGAGGGCAGGAGTTATCCTTACTGCAGTCTTCCCCCTCCCCAGGTTTTATTTCCGGCTTTGTATTATCCTGTTCGTTCTCATCTTTATTTTCGTCACATGCGGAGCCTTCGCAAGCCGGTTCGCTTTTGCCCGGTTCGCCATCATCGCACGACGTCAGAAAGCACGAAGCAGCCATAATTCCTGCCAATATATAAACGAATGTATTTTTTCTCATCTTTGAACTCCTGCCTAATAATAGTATTTGCAAGTTTTCAAACGCACACATCGAACCAAACAGATTCAATTATATCCTGCTGTCGGCATTTTTCCAGCATTTTTGCTCGCTATTTGCCAGTGCACATGTGCTCTGGCAAATACGCTTCGCCTTGCCGGCTATGGCTGTGCCATACGCCGGCAACACTTTTTTTGTCGCATCATCAGCAATCATTATCTCATGCGCAATATCAGAAAACAATTCTTTGCCGAAGGGGGGGGCGAAGAGCCCATCCAAAGGCAGGCATGGCGTATTGGGGCAAAGCCCCGATAGCCATGCCAGGCGCGCCGCAGCGGTTCCACCGCAAGGCGCGCACAAATATTGAACACATAATCAGAGCGCTGTCTGAGAGTGGCATATTTTGATCGTCTTACGGCTGATTTTTCACAAAAAAACTGTATCTTGAATACCGACTCAACTATAATAAAATCAGGTGTGTATGTGTGAGAAGAAAACGACTATCATAAAGGAAATTCGCGATGCCACTCAAATCACGTTTGAAGTCGCCAAGAAAACCGATGCCGCGCAACAAGTCACAGGCCGAGAAGGTCGTCGAGCGAGGCATGGAATTTGTAAAAAATAACAACCCATATTGTTATTGCGGCGATGGTTCTGAGCTGAACCAAAACAGCAAATCCAAACTCCAGTCTTTAAAAAGCAAACATCAGACAGGAACTGATAAGGACTCCATTTGCTATGATCACATTCTCGGCGATAAGAAGACAAAGAATGGTTCCAACTACAAATGGACGCTGAGTCAGCCATCGACGGAATATCTGCTCGTCGACTGCGCCAGGTTTACGAATATCTGTTTTCAGTACGCGGCAGGTATCGACATCGGCTCCGGTTCCTCAAGCCAGAGAACCAAAGCCACAAATGCCGGCAAAAAGCTCGGCAGTGTTCTGGATGCCAAACCCGGTGATCTTTTGTGGCGAAAAACCGGCCATGTCGCCATCGTAGGGGCTGACGGAAAACATGCCGTCGAAGCCCAGGGCTGGTATTGGGGATGCACTGATACCCGCGAAATTACTACCGATCGTTTCCAGGAAGCTTTCCGCTGGTGTACCGAAGACTCCGGCGGTCAGGAAGGCGGTCAGGAAGGTGGCCAGGAGGGCGGCCAGGAAGGTGGCCAGGAGGGCGGCCAGGAAGGTGGTCAGGAAGGAGGCCAGGAGGGCGGTCAGGAAGGTGGCCAAGAGGGCGGCCAGAGCGGCAGCCTGCTCAACACCACGCAGGTTCGTTCCGCCATTGTCTATAACAAGAAATATAACCAGTCGCTTTGTACGCAGATTCAGAGCGTCGTCGGTGTCATTCCCGATGGTTCATTCAGCCCTGAAACCGTCCAGGCCATTGCGGCATGGCAAAAGAGCAAGGGACTCGAAGCGGACGGCAAGTTTGGCAGCGCAAGCAAACAGGCCGCAGGTCTGGGTTCGTCGGCTCCGGGAGGCGGCAGCACACAGGCAGTAGATATTATCTTAACCATAGCCCAGACCCAGTCAGCCATTTCGTACAATAAGCGCAACAATCAGTCAATTTGCCGGCAGATCCAAAAACTCGTCGGCGTCACGCAGAATGGCCTTTTTGGATCTTTGACCGTCAATGCTATCGCTGCCTGGCAGAAAGCAAACGGTTTGACACCGGATGGAAAATTCGGTCCTAAATCCAAGGCTGTCGCTGGGTTTTAAGACTTACGCGACGCATTGATTCGTGGGGACCTGAAGGTCCCCATTGATTTATCTCTGCAGTGCAGTGGTAACCATAATTCTGGTAAAGTTTTCTTAATTGATTCATCATGCCCGGGACTGTATACTGGCTTTGGCTTGTGATATAGGGAGGATACGACGATGCTGTTAAACCGACTCAGAACGATACCACGATTCAGACCCAGAACGCCATCCAACGGAAACGGTCAAAAAGTTGCAGCGCGCGCGAAGAAATTTGTCGAGCAGGGCCAGCCATACTGCTTCGGCGGCAAAAATCAGATGCTCTGCAAGGCGAATAAAAGCAAGGTTCAGGACTGTGCTGACAGAAATCCCGGCAAATCCAACTGGAACCACATTCTCGGCAACGACAAGGACGAAAACGGCAAGAACTGGAAATGGACGATGTCGGAAGAGAAGACCGATTACGTCATGATCGACTGTTCGGGACTGACTTACGTCGCCCACAAAGAGGGAATCGGCGTAGATATTAAACACGGGTCCAGCAATCAGAAGAGCAATGCCGAAAACAAAGGCGCATTCGTAGGCAAAGGCAGTACAGACAAAGACAAGGCCCGAACGGGAGATTTGCTCTGGCGAAAAAATCACGTTGCGATCGTCGGTGAAAACAAATCGGTCATCGAAGCCAAAGGCTGGAAATATGGCTGTGTTCAGGGACGAAGCAAGATCGAGGATTTTACCAACATCTATCGCATGTCCGGAGATCCGGGCGATGAACCAGAAGTGCCGTCCGGCGATTTACTGACGGAAAGTCAGATTCGTACTGCAATCATTTTCAATAAACGGACGAACCAGTCGATCTGTACAAAGATTCAGGAACTTGTCGGCGTCATTCCCGATGGTTCATTCGGCAAAGAAACTATTCTTGCAATCGCCGCATGGCAGGCAAAGAATAGCCTTGAGATCGACGGAAAGTTCGGCCCAAAATCGAAGGAAAAAGCCGGGTTCTGAGTTATCCTGATAAGCTGTAAAAAGAGCCTGCATCTGCAGGCTCTTTTTATAGGGAACCTCTGAATAATTAATTCTATATTTCTGAAACCCGCTCCCCCTCGCCGTTTACGAAGAGGGAGATGTGGGGCAAGAACGTAGAGTTCTGTTTTTTTGCCTGTCGCCCCTTCAGGGCTAAAACAATGGGGGGTAATCACCTTTCCCGGGGTTGCGCTAACGCTCCCCCCCCCGGGCTGTACTCTTATCGCCCCTTCAGGGCTTAGCCCCAACAAACAACCAGTTTTTTGCGATTTCATAAAGTCTGGAAACCTTGTACTGGTGGGTGAGGGGCAATTGATCAGACCTTCCTTGGGAGATATTCGATGGGAACTCCCAAGAGGTAAGTGTTTCATGATGCAAAAAGGCTCATCAACGCGCTCGTCATACAGAGTCTGATTATTCATTTGCAGCGGGCAATTCCGCGATAATCCTTTTATCATCATCTCCTTCAATGCGGCTGTCATAAATATTGCCCTTGCCGCATTTTTCGAAGGTCAGACCGCCTTTGTTTGTAACTTTTGCTTCGCCGCTGATTTCCATGCATAAATGATCGGTAGCTTTAAAGGTAATATCGGAAACTGTGAGTTTTGCTTCATTGTTAATGCGCAATGAAGGTGTTTCGTTATAGCCCGTATTGATGAGTGTCAGGCCGGAGATCGAGGAAGGTCGTGCAGAATCAAAGCTGAATCCGTTCCAGAAATTGGCTTCATCCGTCATTCCGCGCATGATGACGGGATTTGCGGCGCTGCCTTCAATCTTTAACTGGATGGAACCACCGACCCGCGCTTCCTTTTCATGTTCAAATACGAATTCAACACCGGGTTCTATGGTCAGAGTACCGGATTCACCATCCACATTCATGCCATCGGCAAGATAATAGGGAATGGGTTGTTTTTTAATGACAGAATTCTGAACATTATCAAATACATATGGATTAATACGAATATATTGTTTGTTATTTTCATACTGATTGCCGTCACCGATCATTCCAATATGAGCGTATGAATCCAGAACCAGCGGATAACCCTTGCAATTTTTGATGATATTGTTTGTAAACTTAGTAAACTTTGCATCCCCGAATACTCTTATGCCATCATTCGCTGAACCATCCAGCGTAACATGATCCATAGAGACCCGAGCTTCGTAATTCAATCCGATGACATGTTCCTCGCCGTCGGCATTGAAGATCTGCAGATAATTCAGTGCATTATCCTTATTTTTGGACGAGAATCTCAGCCCAGACCAGACGGAAGAATTCGTCGATTTAAAAATGACCGGGGATTCAGCAGTTCCTTTGACGATCAGGGCTGCATCACCACCGACATCAAACCCGGCACCCGAGGATTGCATATCGATCGTCACCCCCGGACCGATTTCGAGTTTTGTATTTTCACCGAGGTTAACCATATCACTTAAAACGTAATCGATATCCAGGCCGAGATCTTCGAGTTTTGTCGTTTTATTCTCAGCGATGGAGGATAACTCAATTTGCTGCGGCGTCGTGGGTTTTGCCGCCGGCCTGGCATTCTCTGCGTTCTGTGAATCCTGTGCGGCCGGAGCCCCTGCATTGGAATTCGCTTCACACTTCATATTGCGGCAGATCTGCCCCTCTGGGCATTCCGAATCGAGCTTGCATCCGGTATCTTTTTTGCAGGCGGGTAAAATACACAGAGCCATGAGGAATGCCAAAGAAATAGTTTTTCGCACGACGACCTCCATTCTTTATACTTTTCAAAACAAACAAATTATCCGTATTCCGGATTCTGAACCCAATCACAGAATTTAACACGCGGCACAATAAAGATAAAGCTTTTGTTACTGTCTCAGCCCAAATTCCCGTGCATTCCAATCAGGGCAGATGCAAATACAGATATTATCATTTTTGAGACATATCCGGCTCTGAATTCAGCAATTTATCTTTAATTCTGCAGCCGATTGGCCTATAATATGGGCTGTCATTGATGGGATTCGGCGGATTTTATATTTTCCGTCATTACGTGTCCAAAATATGGTGGTCTTATGAAATCCAGACTCTTTCCCCTGTTTATTTCTGCGGCACTCCTGGCAACTGCATGCGATAATGAATCTTCACTGATCATTGATAACCGCGATATTGAAGTCGACGATCCTGACGCCAAAGATTCGGATGAAGGTGAGAAAAATACGACGGTTCATGACGATAAAGATAAGGATGATGAGACTGAAACGGAAGAAAAGCACGACGAAGAGGAAAAACCATCCGAACCATGCGTGGATGAAAACGACTGCACGGAAAAAACGCCCTCCTGCGATATTTGCGTCGCCGACAGTCTGAAATGTGACGGAGACAATCTTTTGGTCTGCCAAAAGGATGACTCGGGATGCCTCGTCTGGAAAGTACAGGATAACTGTGCCAGCCAGCAAAAGTGGTGCGACAGTGAATCCAAATCCTGTATCGGCTGCACAGAAACCTGCGATGTGGGTACAAAGAAATGCACCGAAACCGGGATTGCGGAATGTGCCAAAGATACCCACGGATGTGCCGTCTGGAACACGGTAACGACTTGTACTGAAGCTGAACACTGCGATGAAATTACGCTGTCGTGTGTTTCAGGATGCAACAGCATTTGTCATAGCGGCGAAAAAAAATGCGATGGCAATAAAATCGTCGAATGCAGGCTTTCGGAAGCCGGATGTATGACATGGCAAGTCACCGAAACCTGTGATTCCGGTAAAGTATGCGCAGATGACAACAATCCGCATTGCGATAATGCCTGCGGGGATGACTGCAAACCATTTTCCATCATCGCCATACCGGATCCCCAGAACTATACGGCGAGTTCAAAAGGAATATATAAACTTCAGACGCAGTGGATCGCAGATAATAAAGAAAAAGAGAATATCCGTTTTGTCCTCCACCTGGGTGATATGACGGATGGCAACCGAAAATCCCAGTTTGAGCGAGCGATTGCAGCTCACGATGTATTGGCCGAAGCCGGCATTCCCTGTGCTCCGGCAACCGGAAATCATGATTATAAAGAAGGGGATTCAGGTATCAGCTTCAAATGCCGTTCGCGCTCACTCTTCGGAAACTATTTCAACGATTCCTATATTCAGACAAAATACAAGGACAGCAGCTGGTTTCATGGGTTTAAGATGATGGCCAATATGTATGCGACATTCAACGTCGGCCATCTGAAATTCGCAGTCATTGCCCTCGAATTCTTCCCCCGCAAGGATGCCCTTTGCTGGGCAGAAAACCTGCTCTCGAACGAATTAAAGGATCACTACGTCATTATTACGACGCATGGCTATCTGGCGAGAGGTGCAACAGAAAACAGCGGCAAATATTCAAGCGGTTCAAACGGCGAGGTTGCATCCGGCGCACTGGGTGTCGAGATCTACAATGAACTCGTCTCGCGGCATTCGAATATCATTATGGTCGTCAGCGGCCATGAGTCGGGAGCCGAACACCGCTATAAAAAGGGCAATACCGGAAACACCATCGTGGAAATGCTCCTCGACTATCAATCGGAAAAACCCTGTACATCTTCTTCATGCCGAAGTTCAAGCTGCGGCGCTACCTATGATGCAGGCAACGGCTGGCTTCGCCAGCTCAAAATAGATCCGGTCAATACAAAGAATCCCGACGGCACACTCAAGGACAATGTCGTCGCGACGACGTTCAGCGTTTTGAAGGAATATGAAGACAGCAAGACGATGTATTGTTCGAATTTGAATTCCTCCAGTGATCACAATTATTACGACAACAAATCCACTGAATCAGATCATAACTTTACATTCGCTCTCGATTTCACGACTCCGCGCGAATATAAGTTTTCGATGGCTGATGATATTGGCTTCATCGCAAGAAATATCAATGATATGGAAAATGATGCCACCGACGGTGAGCAATATGCTCCATCCATCGCCATGAACAGAAATACCGGAGCTTTTGTTGCTGCGTGGGAAGATGATGCAGACAAAGACGGAAAGCATCATATCATGGCGCGCGGATTCTGCGCAGGCGGATGCCAGGAATTTGCCCAGTTCACAGTGAGTACATCGTCAGAAACGCAGGCAAATCCGGATGTTGCTATGGACAAAGACGGAAACTTTGTCGTCGTCTGGGAAGAAAAGACGGCCAGCGACTCAGATATATATATGCGAGGATTTGATGCAAAAGGATCCGAACGCTTCGCCGCAGTAAAAGTGAATACCAGCGGCAGCGGGAACCAGCTGCTGCCGGCAATTGCCATGGCTCCCAACGGGAATTTTGCCGTGGCCTGGCAGGATCAGTTCAACGGTGACAACAATCCTCAGATTCATATTCGCGGATTCAAGCCGGATGGGACCGAGAACTTCGCTGAACGCAACGTCCTGGACAATTCCGACGGACTCCGGAAAAAACCTGATATCGGCATGGCCGGCGACGGATCATTTGTCGTAACATGGGAAGACGATACCGAAGGCAATGGCGTCAATCAGATTATTGCCAAGGGATTTAATGCCGACGGAACAGACAGACTGACCGTATTTACAGTCAATGGCAAACCCGAAGGACAACAGCTCAATCCCTCCATTGCAATGAATGAATCCGGTACATTCTATATCGCATTCGAAGACGATTCGGATGGCAATAAGAAATTCCTCGCCATTGCAAAAGGATTTGATAAAAACGGTACCATCATCCAAAAGGATACGACGCTTTCAGCCTCCAGCGAGAATGCAGCAGATCCCGTCGTCTGCGTCGACGATACGGGTAAGGCAATCTTTGCATGGGCTGCCAGGGCACTCAAAGATGGCGACATTCAGCGACGTATATTGACGAGTCCGGGAAAACTCAAAGACGAAAAAGAAACCCATCGCTACAAGACCGGCGTACAGAAATCACCGGCAGTAGGATGTACCGCCAAGGGGCAATACGTCGTTCTCTTCCTGGATGACAACAAGGAAAGAGGTACTTTTGATATATTCGGACGTGGTTTTAATGAATAACCTTTCCACCATCAGATAAGGAGTCTTTGTTTGTTTAAAAAACTTATTCCGTTAATATTTGCGTGTACATGTATGTTTGTTGGATGCGATGAGGAAGCCAATACAAGTACAAGTGATCCGAATTCGAATACACCGGAAGATACTGCGGATGGCAGCAAAACCGATGGCAATAAGACAGACGCGGATAAAACCGACGGCAACAAGACCGACGGCGGCGGCACCAATGGCGGCGGCACCGATGGCGGCGGCACTGATGGCGGCGGCACTGATGGCGGCGGCACTGATGGCGG
>JAEEGL013316924.1_pt1 | contig 14409 bp, 10 predicted proteins | sample 9134231 | NCBI WGS metagenome assembly JAEEGL01 (sample SAMN16246548, study PRJNA631951) | gut metagenome | biome: gut microbiome; feature: rumen; material: fiber-attached | host: Bos | place: Iran: Karaj | collected 2018-10
GAGATCGAAGATCGCCCAGTCGCGGACTGGTCGGCAGTAGCGGTTCCGGCAGATGGCCCGAAACGTCTGTTCCGTCTCCGGCGCGTACCTGCGGATGTGCTTGAGTGCCATGCGAAACGTCATGCCGCACCTCCTTCCGGCTTCGGGAAGCGCTCGTTGAGGAACGCCTGGAACGCGGCGGCGCGGTTGCGGATGTGCCGCGTCCCGTCGGCAGCGTCCTCCGCGAGCTTGTCCATCAGCGCGAAGTGGAACGCCTCCACGCCCACGCGCCACGCGATGGACGCCCAGATGCGGCGGTCGTCCGCCGAGCCGGCGAACGCCCCAACCGCCGTGTCGAGGTCGGCGTCGAGCGCCGCGGCAACGAGCCGATCCAACCCCGGGTAGGGCGCGATCGCCGAGCGCGCCGTCGCGCGCGCGTCTGCACGCGAAAGACGGTTCCGTGAGAGAACCCGTCTGTCACTTTCTTTCCTCTTCGCTTTTTCTCTAAAGGGGGTGCAGGGGGATTTTCTCTTTTTCGCTTCCCGTTTCTTTTGACGTGTCGCGGAGGGCTGTTGATAACTTCCCCGCCTGACTGGGAGAGCCGCCATCTTGGCGGCGGAATCCTTGTGTCTCATTGTTCTGTTCTCCGTCCGCGCGGCCACAGCGGCTTCGGCGGAGAACAGCCCCCGCCTCGCGCAGACGGGGGACAGTGTCCCATGCAGAACAGCAAAGCGGTGCATTCTTGGGGGGTGTACAGTCGAAAAGGCGCGAAACCTCCAGTAAAAGGCGGGATTTTGATGCATCAGGAACAGTAGCGCAGATTCATGCTTTACTGTTCTGGAAAGTCGAATTAGGAGGTGTACGCCTCGATGGCCGCACCCGGTTGCTAAAGATGCAGGCTAGGCGGGACGCGGAAATCATGGTATACTACTGGCTGACAGATGAAAGCTCCGTATTTACTTCTTTCCTGCATTGTCGCATCGACGGTCTTCGCCAGGCCGCCGGTGCGGCCCGCGTTGCCGCCGCCGTCGCCGTATGCCGACACGGAGTCCGTGACGAACGCGGCGTTCTGCGCGGGCGCTCCGGGCGACAACGAGTTCTCCCTTTCGATCGAGCTGGATGCGTCGCCCAGCAACAACGTGGAGGTTGCCTTCGGATGCGACGCGAACGGCAACGGAGCGCTCGACGACGCAGAGGCGTCGTTCGCCGTCGGCTGGGACTGCGGCGAATGGTTCTTCCGCGACATCGTCGCCGACGTCGCGGATTCCTGCGTCGGCGCGTGCGGACGCGGGAAGCTCGACTGGAGCATCAGGCTCGACCAGTCGCTGGCTCCCAAGACGCTCCGTGCGCAAGCGGACGGGGCGGCTCTTCCGTTCTCCATGACGGAGACGATGTACGATCCCTCGTGGAACATGGCGCGCGTCACGGCGCGCGGCTTCGGGGACGCCGAGGCGGCCCTGAAATTCGGCGCGGCAAGAGAACCTCTTGTCATGCGGATAAGGTGACGCATGATTGAATCCATCCAGAGGCTCGTGCAGGATGCGTGCCTGTCGGCGCTGGGGCTGATAGGCGGCGTCTGCATCCTCTACTGGATTTCCGTCATGGCGCGTCGCTTCCTTGCGCGGTCAAGGGCAATCGGCCTGACCGCTCTCCTTGCGCTGGCCGCCGTCGCCGCTGTGATCCAGGGGGGAGGGAAGTCCGACTGGGAACCCCAGTCGAACTTTCCTCCTGCGCCACAGGCTCAGCTTGTGCCGTTCTCGCCGGATGTCGGTTTGACTGGCCACGTCCAGAGTCCAGCCGTGCAGAGTCCCCGCGCGTCCGCAGCGATGCCGTTCCGCGCCGCGAAGTGGAACATCCGCGGCGCGTGGAACGACTCGTTCCGCTACGCTTTCGCGGATGGCTGGGAGTTCCCTTTCGGCACAGGGCATCTCGACCGCGTGGAGGTCTGCTCGCAGGGACGCATCATTCCGCGCTGCGGTTCGACGAACGTGATCGCGGGCATCGGCGTTCCGTTGCAGATCGTGAATCCGACTACCTCCTTCGGCTGCGGATACACCGACCGCAACTCATACATCTTCTCGTGGACGAACGCAGTAGTCGGGCGCGTGCTGCACGAGGATGCCGCGGGCGCCGAGACCATCGACGCGTCCATCGAGCTATTCCGAAGCGGCGACGTGGCGATCACCACTAACGGCGTCACGGAGCTGATCCCGCGCGTCCACCCGGCCGACGCCGACGGCGACGGCATCCCTGACGTGATCGACCCAAGCCCGTCGGTCTGCGACGGCGACTTCTTCGGCCCGCATGGCGATCTTCCAGAAAATGCGAACACAAATGCGTACTGCTGGGTGGACATCGTCGTCTCCAACGCGGACGCTGAGGTGGTGTTCGAGGGCGACGGCCCGTCCGACTTGCCCGACCCACATTTCATGGCGAGGGCTGGCGCTACGAACCGCGTGACGATTCTAATCGGGAAGGGCTACGCGGTGCGCGCGGACGAGCAGATCGCCTGCGTCGGAACGTCCGGCCCCGCAGTCGAGGTGGCTCGGACGGGGTGGAACTCGCTGTACGTCCGCTGGCCGGTCGAGGTCACGCTTGAGGACGGCGCGTCGCCTTCAATGCAGGGCGGCGCAGGCCACGGCATAACGCGCGCGCTGAACGTGGCCCCGGACTTCCTGGGCGGGGAGTTCGCGTGGACGAGCAGCCACTGCTGCGAGATTTCCATGGCCGGCCTTTCGCTTACGTGGACCTGCTCCGGCTCGTGCGGCTGCGGCGGCTGCCATGCGCGTGGCCTCTACGCGTACGAGGGCTACGGGCTTGAGGTCTCCGGCGGGACGTGCGGCTGCCCGCCGTCGCCGACGCCGCCCGGGGAGTCGCCGTCCCTCGTCGTGTCGTTCTCGGAGGACGCGCTGTTCTACGAGGAGGCGTACACGAACCAGCCCGGCGACGTCGTCGGTCGGCGGGCCTCCTCCAACGCGACTTTCACCTGCACGGCATACGGCGGACGACACGGCGGCGCGTTGAGTCTTGCGACGGCCAACTTCGACAGGCTTGCGAAGATCGGCGGCGACGACCTGCCGACGGCCCCAGCGGGCGTGGCGCCGTACGAGACGCGCACATGGAGCGCGGAGTACGCGCCGCTGGTCCACAGCGGCGGCGCGAACGACATCGCGGCAATCGCGACGTTCACTGAAGCGCTCTCCGGCAACGTGACATGCGCGACGGCGGCGACGACCGTTGTGAAGCTAACGCTCACGCCGTGGGTCACTCGTCAGGGCTGCGATCACAGGCACATCGTCGGCGTGAGGGAGATTGTTAGATGTATAGCAACACCGAATGTCGGACATTTGGAGAAAACGGGAGGGGGAAGAATTTTTACCGATCCAGGAGAAAACTATATATGTCCATTGACATCCGACAACAGTGTCATCCACTATGATTTCGGAAGTTCTCGTTATGATTTCGATCTGACCATCATTGAGCCGAACAGCTTGGTCGCAAGATTGCCATATTCCCGTGATTTCGGCGTTGCAACCAACCATGCCGGCGGTGCCGGAATGAATCTCCGAATATACGTGTCACCTGAAACCGTGGCATTCAACGGGATTGCAATGGAGGAAATACCATCCTTGGAAGGAGTTCATCAAGGCTATTTTTCGAACATTGCCTTTAGCAATATCTGGTATCACACAACAGAAATGTGGGCAGGAAGATGGAAGAATATCAAGTCGGATAATTTTTGGGATGTGGACAAGGCGTGGATGGGCATCGAACTACCGCGTGAACTGCCGAACGGCGACATGACGTACAACCTTTCGATGGGCGAATGGTCTGAGGGATTGCTTGTCTGGCAAATTCCTTGGGGTTGGGGGGAACTGAACAGCAGTCAGGGCGATCCGCCGGTGAAAACGATGACAGTGCGGTACGACCAGACGTTCACCTTTGACGAACACGGCATGCTGACCGTCTCGAAGTTCCAGCACACCGTTTCTCGCGGTACCAACAACGTCATTCGGTTGGACGGAGACATTGTCGTTGGAACGCCATTGACGGAGGAGGAGATAAATGAAGCAAACGGGAATGATTAGAGATACTTGCCTATGTGTGGCATGCCTAGGCATCGTCCTTGCGATGACCTCGTGCAGCAAAGGAAGCGACGACGCGAAGAATGTCGGCGTTGAGAATCCAACTGGAGTCGTCGCTATAGCTGAAGCACCACGAGAACTGACGAAAGTGGAACGACTAGAGGTGGAGTGTAGGCGCTTGGTGACTGAACCTGATTGGAAATGGAAGGGACGGGAAGCATTGTTGGCCATTTGCGATCTGTGCAAGGAAATCCGCGAGCTGCCCAAGGAAGATGCTCTACCATTGTTGGACAGATGGATGGAGATGGCAATAGAACAACCTGTGACGAGTGCCAACAATACCACAAAAGACAAATCTCCCGAAAGATTCTTCCACATCGTTTTCTTCTCGTTTATGACATCACAAGGAATGCGAACCGATGCTTTCAATCATTGGGAAAAGATATTTCGTTTCTTTGCTAAATACACTGACGAGATAACGGCGGTGGAAAAGCGCATAAAGCAGCGAGGCTTTCCGCAAACTAGTCGGTCTTACATATATCTACACGATCTTCAAGTGGATGTCAAGAATTGGGTATATATGATAACAACTGTTTACCGAGACGTCCTACTTGATAGAGGCCTGACCGAAGAGCAGAAGGCCGACATCCTCCGCCGCTTCAAGGAAGTCGAGAAGTACACCGTGCCGCCGCCCGATTCGCCGTATGGCAAAAAGCGGTAGTCGCGCGGGACATCTAGCAAGGCGATGATGACTACGCCTTGCGGTTCCGGTAGGCTGCGGCAAGCGTCTTCGGGCTGCTGAAGCCGCGCTTCTCTCCCGTCCGCTTCGCGTCCTTCGCGAAGGTCTTTTCGTGTAGCCGCCAGTAGGTGTTCGCCCGTGCGCCGACGGTGCGCGCGGCGATGCGCTCGTTCACCGGATTGTCGCGCAGCCACTCCCTGAACGCCGCAAGCTGCTCCGCCATGCGCTCCGTGCGTGTGCCCTTGAGCCCGCTGCCCCGCCGCCCGCGACGCCGCCCTTTTGGCTGGGGCTCGTCGCATGTCTGCCTTCGCGGGGCTTCTCCTTGACATGGCAGACAGTCGGCATCAGCCGTCATTCTGTGATGTGCCTGGTTTTCTGGCATGGCAGTGCGCGTCGATCCCGCATGGCTGTTTCTCAGGTGTTCCTCGAATTCCGCTGCTGGTATTTCAAACAGCTCTGGCGGAGATAGACGCATGCACATCGCTTGATATGCGGCTTCGCCATGTGCGCTCTCGCATGGATTGTCCAAAACCAGTATTTGGCGGGAGCATCGCACGCATTCGCATTCGTGGTCCGGACAGGGGAATGGCCATTCGGCGTCCATTTATTTGTCCATGAGAAAGGCTCTAAGCTGCTGAAGGTTCATGCCCATCAGGCCGCAGTTGTTCAGCGTGTGCCTGATGATTTCGCGGTGGTCGTAATCGACTATCTTGCGCAGTGTTGAGCGTGGGCCAACCCCAAAAGGCTTGAACGTGAATTTGTATTTTCTCGTCTTTAGGCTGGCCGTCTTGCGCTGGCCTCCGATGTCAATGCGCTCGTGCAGCAGAAAGGATATCTCTACGCCCAGCACCTCACGCCTGTCAGACGGATACAGCGTGTCGGGGTGGTGAGCGTCAATTCTGCGGTAAATGTCGCCATCGTCGCACCCGTGCTCGTTGCAGATGGAAAGAAGCGTTCCGTCTGACGCATAATAGGCGCAGTCAATCGCGCTCACCCATACGCGGTCGCCGGGAGCGGGGTCTGAACTTGCCAATTGAAGCGAGTTCAGGTATTTGCGGCTGCGGAAAAGAGAAAGCGGATAGTGTGTTTTATTTGCTTCCGGAATGGATGTCTTCAGGACCAGGCGGGCGAATCGTTCGGCGATGTCTCTTGTGGTCGGCTTGTCGGCAAACCTGCTGATCCAAAGATATTCTCTTTGCGGATAGTAGTCGATGGTAAGGCCGGTCATGTTTCTGTCCCTGTCGAGGAATACAATTTCGTCCTCTGACTGAAGCGAGTCGTGGGGGTATTTCGGCATGTTGACCGTAAAGTGTATGTAGCTGCCACGTGAGGTCATGGAAGTGGTGACCGGAAAGGACTTGAGACCGGTTTTCTTCATGTTGCATTTACGAAGATCCTCTTCGAACTCCTTGCATCTTGCGCTGATTTCAGATGGAGACCAGTCGGGTTCGCTGACGTCGAAGGAATAGTGGGCTCCTTCTTGCGTGATGTTGTCGGCGAGAACCTGAAGTTGTTGCCAAATGCCCTTGAGGAGTTCGCGTTTGTCCTCCTGGATTTCTTCGGCAAGGCTATGGACGTTGATCCACGCCGCTACATTTGCGGTGGTTATGGCGTTCTTGTTCAGGCCGAAATTGAAGAGGGCGAACTTGTCGTGCAGGCCGGCGCCGTCGATCAGCCGTTTCATCATGGGCGTGTGGTCGGAGTCGCTGGAAATGATGGCGATGGTCGAAAGGACCTTGCATAGATCGTCATGCTGTTTAAGGGAGATGTCGTTTAACGCAAGCATCTCTTCATGAAGCTTTTCCGCTCTTTGCGTCATGCCCATGCGAGCCAGCGCTTTCCAGTCTAGCCGCTTTTTCGTTGCTGGTGCATGTAGCTCAAAGATTCTGCGCAGTAGAACGGGGGACGAAATCAGTTTGATGTTGGTTAGGTTGTCTGTTGGATTGTATGACATCTTGATGGACTCCTGGATGTAGGCTGGGTGGTAGTCTGTATTTGCTCTCTTCCGTTTTCCCTCTCTTAAAGGCCTGCCCGCGCCAGCGCAAATCCTGCAAGAAAAGCCAACTGACACGGGCAGACCACACCTGTTCTGGTGTGCCTTCCGCCCGGGTCGTTCTAGGCTTTTCTTGCAGGATTTGCAGAACGGATCCAAGTGAAGCACTAAACTGTCAGCGCGTAGTATAGCACATTAAAACGCCTATGTGAATAGTACAGGAAACAAAAAAACGACTTTTCATAATTGACAAAACGGCGGGGGGGGGGGTATAATGCTAGTTATGTCGCTTTTCAGGGTACTAGCATTTCTGTCCTTCCTGCTCCCGCTCTCACTCTTCGCGGAGGAGATCGCCGGGCGTGTTGTTCGTGTCGCCGACGGCGACACGATCACCATCCTTGTCTCGGGAGGGACGCGCTCCGTCGCGTCCGCCCCGGCAGGGTCACGCGTCCCGCGTGACCGCCCCTCCGAACGCATCCGCCTCCAGGGAATCGACGCGCCAGAGAAGGGCCAGGCATACGGCGATGCCGCCCAACGCTACCTCGCCGGTCTCGTCGCGGGGCAGGAGGTGCGCGTCGCCTGGAGCAAACGAGACAAGTACGACCGCATCCTCGGCACCGTCTATGTCAAGGGAGAAGAAGTCAACCTCGCCATGTTGCGCGCGGGCTACGCCTGGCATTACAAGAAGTTCGACTCCACGCCCGCCTACGCGCAGGCCGAATCCATCGCCCGCGCCGCTCGTCGCGGCCTCTGGGCCGGTCTCGACCCAATCCCCCCCGAGCAATTCCGCCACGGTAGGGCGCGCTCGCCGAGCGCGCCGCCCTCCACCTCATCCGCCCGCACCGAATACCGCGCCGGCCGCACACTCCCCGTCTCCGCGCGCACGCCCGCACCCGTCAACGCCACCTGGCCCGATACCGGCTACTGGCTCTCGACCAACTCAAACAAACGCCACAACCGCAACTGCGAGAACTACCGCAAGACGCACGGCTACCCCTGCCAGAAAAACGAGGGCGAGCGCTGCGGCAAGTGTGGCGGATAAATCAGGAAAGGTGAATTGATTCATGCTGTCGGCTGAAATAAGAAGTTCCATCGACCGAATCTGGAACACGTTCTGGGCGAACGAGACGACGAATCCGCTCACCGTCGTGGAGCAGATCACGTTCCTCATCTTCATGAAGTTGCTGGACGACAACCAGATCGTTCAGGAGCGTAACGCGAACCTTCTCCACACGACGTTGAAGGATCCTGTTTTCAAGAAAGGTCTTTGCGTGGTGAGCGATGACCCGCGCGTGGAAATCCCCTACGCCGACCAGCGTTGGCAGAACTTCCGCCACAAGGCACCGGACGAGATGCACCGCATCGTGCGCGATTTCGTGTTCCCGTTCGTGAAGTCTCTCGGCTCGGGGCGCGACAGCGCGTTCAGCCGCTACATGGTGGATGCGCAGTTCGAGATTCACAAGCCGAAGGTGCTTGCCGTTGCCGTGGCGGAGATCGAGGCGATGCAGCTTTCCGGCAAGGACGTGATGGGCGACGTGTACGAGGACCTGCTCGACCGCATCAAGTCGTCCGGCGAGAACGGCCAGTTCCGCTCGCCCGGCCACATCATCGGAATGATGGTTGAGCTGATGGAGCCCACGCTCGACGACCGCATCCTCGACCCCGCGATGGGCACGGCTGGCTTCCTCGCGGGCGCGGCGCGGTACGTCACCTCGCACTACGCGAAGGAGCTGACGAACAAGAAGCGGATGGAGCATTTCAAGACGACGATGTTCACCGGCTTCGACATCGACAAGAAGATGCTCCGCATCGGCGCGATGAACATGATGCTGCACGGCGTGGAGGCGCCGGACATCCGCCTCAACAACTCCATCGAACCAGACGCGGCGAAGCGCGCGGACTACACGCTCTGCCTCACGAATCCGCCTTTCGCGGGGAACATGACGGAGATCGCCATCGCCCCAGACCTCCTCGCCGTCGCCAGCACGAAGAAGACGGAGCTTCTTTTCCTTGCGCTCTTCACGCGGCTCCTGAAAATCGGCGGACGGTGCGCGTCGATCGTGCCGCAGGGTGTTTTGTTCGGTTCGTCCAAGGCGCATGTGGGCGTGCGGAAGGAACTCGTGGACCGGCAGCGGCTCGTCGCGGTCATCTCCATGCCGTCGGGCGTGTTCAAGCCGTATTCCGGCGTGGCGACGGCGATCCTCGTCTTCGTCAAGACGGATCACGGCGGCACGGACAACGTGTGGTTCTACAACATGGAGGCGGACGGCTTCTCGCTCGACGACAAGCGCGAGGTCGTGAAGGAGAACGACATCCCCGACGTGGTCGCGAAGTTCAAGGCGCGCGATGCGGAGAAGCCCGCCGACAGGAAGGGCAAGTGCTTCTTCGTGCCGAAGGACGAAATCGTGGCGAACAACTACGACCTCTCGTTCAACAAGTACCGCGAGGTGGAGTACGTGGCCGAGGAGTTCCCGCCGACGGCGGAGCTGGTGAGCGAAGTCGAGACGTTGACGAAGGATTTTGTGGCGGGTCTGAAGGCGCTTAAGGGGATGTTGTAATGGCGGCCATGGGGAATAGACTCACGCAGAGGCGCAGAGAGGCTGAGGTCGCAGAGAAGGTGCGGCTGGGGGATGTGTGCAATCAAGTACGCGGTGTGTCATACAAGCCACACGATGCACGGGCGGACGCAGCAACTGGCTATATCCCTTTGCTAAGGGCAAATAACATTGGTACGAATGGGTTGAATCACGATGAACTTGTTTATGTAAAATGCGAGTGCGTGCATGAGGATCAGTATGTTCAGAAAGGTGATTTGCTAGTGTGCGCTTCAAGTGGCAGTAGGCATTTAGTTGGTAAAGCGGCTCAAATTCGTTTTGAGAGACGCGAGACTTTTGGCGCGTTTTGTAAGGTAGTACGCCCAGATGCCCATCGTGTTGACTTTGATTATCTGTCTAATTATTTTCAGAGTGATGTTTATCGACGAACTATAGCTGATAAGTCGGCAGGAGCAAATATCAATAACATTAGGAGTGAGCATCTTGATGATTTACAAATACCCCTCCCTTCACTCCCTGAGCAGAAGCGGATAGCGGCGACGCTTGACAGGATTTGCGAGTTGAAGAAGAACGCCGAGACGCGCCTTGCGAAACTTGACCTCCTCGTCAAATCGCGGTTTGTGGAGATGTTTGGGGAGGGGAAATATCCTGAAGTGACAATAGAATCTTTGGCTGCGCATGAAAAAAATGCTTTTAAGGCAGGGCCTTTTGGCTCGTCGCTTAAGAAAGAGTTTTATGTTGAATCAGGGTATAAAATTTATGGGCAGGAACAGGTGATTTCTGGCGATGCGAATTATGGCAATTACTATATTGATGAGGCTAAATACAAGACACTGGAGAGTTGCAAGATTCAAGAAGGTGACGTACTAGTAAGCCTTGTTGGGACATATGGAAAAACGCTGGTTATCCCCCACTCGTTTCGGCCAGGAATTATCAATCCACGATTGATAAAACTGACGTTTGATAAGGAACGAATATCGCCGATATATTTTCAGCAGTTCTTTTCGCTTGATTCTACACGGGATATGCTTGATAGAAATTGCCATGGTTGTACGATGGGAGTGTTGAATCTTGGCATAATAAAGGCATTGAAAATACCTCTCCCTCCTCTCGCCCTTCAGCGAGAGTTCGCGGCGTTTGTGGAGAAGGTGGAAAAGTTGAAGGAGATCGCGAAGCGGAGTGCAGAGCAGATGGATGTTCTCTACCGGTCGAAGCTACAGGAGTATTTCGGATGAGAAATGTGGAAGAGCTGATTGCCCGGCTGACTGCGTGTGGAAACGAGCGTGACGTGTTCACGGTCGCGTCCACGGCGTATGCCGTCGTGATGGAGGCGATGGCTCTTCTGTACCGTGCGGCGAACGAGGAATTGCCGGAGGGCGATTCGTTCCTTGAGCGGATGGGCGGTCGTGCCGTGGGCAACCTCGTGCGCGAGAACAACCTTGCGTCGGCGTTCGACTACGTGCGCGTTCTCGGCTCACACGCGCTGCACGAAAAGCACATCACGAAGAACGCCGCGCGGGCGGCGGTCGAAAAGGCGTCCGCGATCCTCGCCGCCGTCCAGACGAAGCTCAATCCGGGCGCGTCCGAGTTTGCGTACGTGCATACGCTCACGGAGGCGGAGACGCGCAAGGAGTACATCGACCTCTATCTGCGCGAAGCGGGGTGGGAGCTTGTCGGCACCGACAACACGCCCGTTCCGTGCAAGGCGGGCACGGAGATCAAGGTGACGGGGATGCCGCCGAGCGGTCAGGACGGCTACTGCGACTACGTGCTGTACGGAAAGGACGGCGTTCCGCTGGCCGTGGTGGAGGCGAAGCGCACGGCGGAGAGTCCCGAGAAGGGGCGGCACCAGGTGAAGCTGTACGGGGAGCGTCTGGTGGCGCAGTACGGATGCGCGATGCCGGTTCTCTACTACACGAACGGCTATCAGATCTGGTGCATCGACGGCATCTATCCCGACCGGCCGCTGTGCGCGTACCACACGCGCGAGGAGCTGGAGGGTCTGCTGTTCCGCCGCAAGCGCAAGCCGATACACGATTTCAAGATCGACCGCGACATCGCGGGGCGTCCGTACCAGATCACGGCGGTGACGTCGCTGTGCGAGTGGTTCAACGCTATGCACCGGCGCGGGTTGCTGGTGATGGCGACGGGGACGGGCAAGACGCGCGTCGCGGTGTCGCTCGTGGAAGTGTTGAGTCGGAACGACTGGGTAGAGCATGTGCTGTTCCTTGCGGACAGGACGGAACTTGTGGATCAGGCGAAGAAGACGTTCGTGAAGCTGCTACCGTCGATGTCGCTTGCGGTCCTCTCCGACAAGACGGACACGGGCAACCCCGACACGGCGCGGATCGTGATGTCCACGTACCAGACGATGATCCACGCCATCGACGCGGAGAAGAAGCGTTTCGGGATCGGTCGTTTCGACCTCATCATCACGGACGAGGCGCACCGTTCCATCTTCAACAAGTACGGAACGATTTTCGAGTACTTCGACTCTCTGCTCGTGGGACTTACGGCCACGCCGCGTGACGAGGTGGACGCCAACACGTACAAGATATTCGAGTGCCACATCGGCGTGCCGAACTTCGAGTACACGATGGAGCAAGGGCGAAACGAACACTATCTTGTCGGGTGGAAGTTGAAGAACTACACCACGTCCGTCCTGCGCGACGGCATCCGCTACGACGACCTTTCCGCCGCCGAGAAGGAGGACTACGAGGAGGGATTCGATGCGGCGGGGTACGACAGTCTTCCTGATGAGGTGGGGAACGAGAAGATATTCCGCGCCGTGTACAACACGCCCACGTGCGACCGTGTTCTTGAAAAGCTGATGGCTGAAGGGCAGAAGGTCGAGAGCGGAGAGCTGCTGGGCAAGACCATCATCTTCGCGTACAACCACAAGCACGCGCTCATGATTGTGCAGCGGTTCCATGCGCTCTATCCACACCTGGGTGCGGACTATTGCCAGCTCATCGACAACCAGGTGAAGTTCAGCAAGGACCTCATTACAAAGTTCAAGACTGAACGCGAGTTTCGCATCGCGGTTTCGGTGGACATGCTCGACACGGGCGTGGACGTGCCGGAGGTGCTGAACCTCGTCTTCTTCAAGAAGGTGCGTTCGAAGATCAAGTTCTTCCAGATGCTCGGTCGAGGGACGCGTCTTGCGCCGGACGTGTTCGGGCCGGGGGTGGACAAGGAGTATTTCCTGTGCTTCGACTACTGCGGGAACTTCGAGTATTTCGGAACGGGCGGCGAAGGCGAGGACGATTCCAAGGTGGCGCTGTCCGTGTCGCAGAGGCTGTTCTCGCTGCGCGTGAAACTCATGCTCGCGTTGCAGGATGTCGCGCACCAGTCCGTCCCGTGGCGCGTCGACTACCGCAAGGCGCTGAGCGCGGCGGTGGAGGCGCAGGTGACGTATTTGCGGAAGCAGCACGCGCGCATAGCGGTGCGCAAGGCAATGCCGCATCTTGACAATTACAAGACGACGGATGACTGGCTGACGCTCACGCCGGAGCGCGTGAAGGAGATCGACCATTACATCACGCCGCTCGTGGAGGATCTGCAATCCGAACACGAGCTGGTGAAGCTGTTCGACGTGCACATGACAACCATCGAGCTGTCGCTTGCCGAAACGGGGTCGGTTGCGGGCGCGTCAGAAGAGGTGGGGAAGGTGCGGAAGGTGGCCAAGCAGCTGATGAAGCTCGGCACGATCGCGGCTGTGGTTGCGAAACGGCGCGAACTGGAGACGCTTGAGAAGCCGTCATTCTGGGAACATGCCGAACTGGAGAAGGTGGAGGAGCTTCATCAGGCCGTGCGTGGGTTGATGGTCTATCTCACGACGGACGGCGTTGGCATCGTGACGCTGCACATCTCTGATTCAACGGAGGAAAAGACAGCACCCAGCGGAACGTTGGATATTCGCACCTATCGTGAGAAGGTGATCGACTATCTGGCCGAGAACGCGACGAGTCCCGTGGTGGAGAAGATTCGCAAGCTGGAGCCGATAGCAGCCGCCGACATGCATGAGCTGGAGCGCATCCTCTGGGAGGTGCTGGGCACGCGCGAGCAGTACGAGGCGGAGCAGTACAAGGGTACGTTGCCGGGATTCGTGCGTTCGCTCGTGGACATTGACGAAGAGGCAGTACAGGAGAAGTTCGGGGAGTTTCTGTCCGGCGGTACGCTCAACCAGGCACAGCAGGAGTTCGTGAGGGAAATCATCAACTACCTGCGTGAGAACGGCGAGGTCACGCCCGAAGACCTCACCAACGAGGAACCGTTCGCCGACTACGACATCGGAAGCCTTTTCGATGGCCGCATCAGCCAGCTGCAGGAAATCATCGCCCGCCTGAACGCAATCACCGGCCAGCAGGCGGCGTAAGAGAAGGAGAAACGAAATGCAGACGATAGATGAAGTGAGAGAGCATTGCCGGCTTGTCGGCGGCGGCGGCGGTGAAAAGGCCGTCGTTGACGGTGACGTTCAAGATTGTAGATTCTGCATCTTGCTGTCAACGAACTCAAGCAAAGACCACAACAGAGCGTGAAATAACTACATTATTAAAAAAGAGGAAAAACCATGGCTAGTCAAATCGACATAGAATGTCCCTATTGCGGGGGTGAAATTACGATCGATCGTGAATGGATTGGACAAAAAGGGGAATGCCCGTACTGCAATCGAGAGTTTGTGTTGAGCGAACCTGGTTCTGAACAAGACAAAAGAACAACTGACACATCTCACTCGCTAAACAAGGTTGCAGGCAAGAGTTCATTTTGTGGCAACTCGATGATGTGGAAAATTTTTTTGCTTGGCATTGCAGTCGGCTTGCTGATTGTATCTCTGATTGCTCTTGGCTTTGTCTTTCTGTGGGATTCAAAAAGCATCAGGGACAGTGGGCATAAGGGTGTCCAGTTATGGGAGGGTGGCCCCTACTGGGCCGAGACGAACATAGGCGCGGAAGAGCCGTGGGAGTCGGGCTATTACTTCTGGTGGGGCGACACGGTCGGCTACAAGCGCGAAAATTATGCCTGGGCGGCGAGCGATGGCTCGTCGTCGAACTTTGA
>JAEEGL015093652.1_pt1 | contig 14409 bp, 23 predicted proteins | sample 9134231 | NCBI WGS metagenome assembly JAEEGL01 (sample SAMN16246548, study PRJNA631951) | gut metagenome | biome: gut microbiome; feature: rumen; material: fiber-attached | host: Bos | place: Iran: Karaj | collected 2018-10
CGGTTTAGAACGCCAGCCTGTCACGCTGGAGGTCGACGGTTCGAGCCCGTTCCGGGTCGCCAACGCTGCTGTAGCTCAGTCGGTAGAGCGCATCCTTGGTAAGGATGAGGTCCCCGGTCCGAATCCGGGCAGCAGCTCCAGAAAGCCCCCTGCAGTCTTTTGATTGCAGGGGGCTTTTTATCAATTTTTAACATTTTCCCCGAAATGGTATCAGATCTCATCCGGAACCGCTGTCAAATGCGGGCAGCTGTTGCACACGATTTCAAATGTTCGGGCTACTTTTCGGGCTACTTCGGACATCTGGCAGCTCAGTCAAAGACGCTGCGGACGGCGGAGATCGTGTCCTCGGGGCGGTTGCCCAGGAGCTTGGTGTAGATGTCCAGGGTGATCCGGGCATTGGCATGGCCCATGAGGTACTGGGTCCGTTTCACGTCCACTCCGCCCAGGATGAGCCGGGTGCAGTAAGTATGCCGCAGCTGGTGGGGGTGGACCTGGAAATCCAGGGAGACGGTGACAGCATGGTTGCGGATCTTGTCGCCCACGGCCAAGGCGGGTCCATCGCCCCGGGCCCCAGCGGTCCTGGCCTCGATGAGCCGCCACATGCTCCGGAAAGAGCTGTAGGACATGGGTCCGCCGGACTTGTTATGCAGCACGTACTCCGACGTCTGAGCGGCCTGCAGGGGCTTCAGATGGTCCACAAGGCTTTGGGGGAGGGGGATGTCGCGGCGTGCCTTCTCACTCTTCAGGGTCTCCGACACCTCCGGCGCGGCGTTTGTGGGCCAGCGCAGAGCTCTGCGGACAGAGAGATGGGGGGCAGGGTCCTGCAGGGACACACAATCCCACTGCAGGCCCAGGGCCTCCTCCCGGCGCAGCCCGGCGTAGAGGCAGAGCCGGCAGAAGGTCTCCGTCTGCGTCCCGGCCACGGCAGCAAGGAGAGCGGACGCCTGCTCCGGCGTCAGAGGATCCACCTCAGCGGCGGGCGGGCCGCCGGCCTTGACGCCCAAGGTGGGATCCTGGTCCATATACCCGTTGCGGAGGCCGAAGGCGCAGATGTTCCGGACCACATTCAGGATCTTCGTTTGACTGTCCCGGCTCATGGAGGAGAGGGAGGACTTCAGGGCGAGGATCTCTTCGTTCCTCAGCTCGGCAGCGGGACTCTCGCCCAGCACCGGCAGGATGTGATTGTTGAGTGCGCTGGACCGATACTTGCGGACCTTGGGAGAGACATCCGCCGCGGTGAGGGTAGCCCAGCGGAGAGCCAGGGAGGCAAAATCCGGGCGGTCCCGCATCTCTGCGCTCACGGACCAAGCGGCAAGACGGGCGGCGGCCTTTTCACGGACCTCTTGCTTTGTCTGGCCATAGACGGAGACATATTGCCCGGTCTCCGGGTGCTTTAGTTTCTTCCTCCAGAGGCGCTTTTCCTCCACCCAGGACATCTCCGGGCGAGTCTTTTTTTTCGGCACGGTCACTCCTCTCGGCGGATCTGCCGCACAAGGTCCAGGGCCCTCCGGCGCTGGGCCGGCGTGAAGCCGCGCAGCATCCGGAGGATCTCCATCTCGACAGGCGTAAAGATATCGAGGCGGCCGGAGGGCCGTCCGTCCTTCTCTCTTTTCATGGGGTCCTTTCCGCCCGGGCTTTTGTTCCAAAAATTAGCGCCGACTGATTATATCACGCACAGGCGGAGATGAAAAAGGTGTCCGATTCGGACACAAACGCAGAAGATGAAATAAGCTGCAATGACTAAGATATACTTACTCCGATGCACCTATTCAGGAGCATCGGAGTAGTCGATGCTATTGCAAGACTATTTTAGCTGCTCTCGCCAAATGCTTCAACTGACTGCCGCTCAGTTTTACAACGCTTTCACTTTGGTGGATCTCTGAATGCCATCTATTGTCGATTTCTGGGCGGTAGAAAACGGAAGCATGACAATCCATGCAGTCCGATACGTACACTGAAACGATCGTTCCGGACTTACGAGAATGCAGTGTTTTTGCAGACTCTTCAACCGACCGTCCTCCCGCACGATCAACAGAGGCCCCTTTCACGTCCTTGAAAGCAGCGCTGGTCAGTTCACCATTTTCCTTCCAGAAGGAGTCCTGCGGTTTAATGGACCGGAACAGGAGTTCTTCTGGCTCAAAATGATCATCCATAGAACTCTGTCACTATCCCCTTCATATCTTCGTATTTCGCATCATACTCACGCTCTGTCTGGTCGGACAGGATCTGAAACACATGAATGGAGCCATCATCATTGACCTCAAATTCCAGATAAGCCCCATCCTCTTTATCGAACTCAAACTGGACACGCCCATCAGAAATAGGGAACACTTCCGTTTTTACGGGAATTGCGCTGAGGAGTCTCTCTGCTTTCTTGATATAATCTCGGGAAAAGGGGACTGCCCCGTATCCATTCCAATCCGGGCCATAATCCAAGAAGGACCGTAGTTTTCGTTTGCTTTTCATATTGATACCATCGTCCACAATGCGGCCTCCAAGGAAAGAAAGACTGCTGCCATTATACGCGGAGTCAGCCTCTGTTATACCCTGGTGCAGAGCAGGAGGATTCCAGGAAAGCAGATCCTGAGCGGACAGCATAGTACCCCCTCCATTGAATACAAGTACGGAGGTCATCAAGGCAGTTTGAAAAGCGGATTTAAACCTGTCTTTTCGGGAGAACGGAATTGAAGGGGTCACTGTGCCGATATTCGCAACTGAGTAGCTCATTCTCTTTCTACCTGTTTGTAAACCGGAATGTCATGAGTATCCAGACATTCTCCATTCCAAATGATATCCAGAAGATAGGTGCCTTCTTCGGAAAAACTGATGTTCATCAAAGGCAGCGTAATAATTACCCCCTGGGCCGACTGAGGAAGAGTTGTCTCCTTCGTGGCGGGAGGAACCGTACCTTCTCCGGTGTCAAAGACGATGTCGCCGGAAGGAGCTTTAAACACCATCCTCAACACATTCTCCACCGTCAAATCAATGTCAATGAAACCAATAGTAATCGTAAAAGAATACTCACTCGGGATGAACTTCGGCTTGATCCCAATAATTGGGCCAATTAACTGCTGAACTGTCTCCCCTCCGGCGATCGGAGCCGTCTGAGATTGCAATGAGAGTAAAAACGAGGTCAGTTTTGCCACACCTTTCACATCCTTTCCGGATCAATAATACATTTCTGCATAATGGGGCGCAATGATCAAATTGTAAATTCTTCAAAACCAGGGAACCGCGCAGCCGCCGTTTTCAAGTCCCCCCAATATATAGACAAGCAGAAGGGCGAAAAATCAACCCGCAGGACGAGAAAACGGAAAAAAGTCTGGCCGCTCCGGAAGGGGCGGTTTTTTTTGTGTCCGAATCGGACACAGTTACTTGCCCTCCTCGGATTGTAGGGCCCGGAGCTGGGCCAGGTAGAGGCGCTGCTGGTCGGGGGTGAGGTCCCGGACGCGGGACATGATCTCGGAAATGACGGGGTCCTCCTCCGGGAGAGGGGGCGGGGCTTCGCCCAGGAGATCGGAGACGGTGCAGCCCAGGTAGGCGGCCAGCTTCTCCACCCGGTCAACCGCGGGAACTGATCCACGAGCCTCAATGTTGTTTATGAAGCTCCCACCGACACCCGCTTCCCTGCATGCCACTGTGGGCGGAACACCCTTTTCCTTGCACTTCTTTTTGATGTTTTGCACAAAAATCTCAGGATTCATAGGTTCTACAACCTTAAACTATAATTGTGAGTAATGCACAAAAATACTCAGGTGAGTATGAAAGGGCCTTGACAATCCTCAGCTGAGAATTTATGCTTATAAGCGCAAGTGATGGAAGAAGGCCAAAGAGAAATGCGTCAACCCCGTTATCCTTGGTCAGGACGCGCTTATCGCAGGGCGTAAGCCTGAAGCCGATTCAGGAGATTAGCTACTTTGCATTTTCATTTTCAGGGTTTCTCTATACTGCTCCGCTGGGGCAACATCAACAAATTCCACGGTTTTATCATAGTTTTGATGAATGACGTCCTTGATCTCATCAAGAGAAACATTGAAGAACTCTCTGCGCTGATTGATATAATTCAGCTTCTTATTTGAAAATGCATTGTGCAGAGCGGCTTCAAGCCGAGGGGCGTCTTCCGTGAAGATCATCGCATGCACATCAAAATTGAACGGGACAGATGCGTCACCGAGTTCGTCAATGCGTTCCATTGGATCAAGACGCCGCGTCATTCCGATTTTGAAAACGTTTTCTCCAAATGCCCCGATGTTTGAAATAACGTAGATATACCCAGCCCGCTGATTTGCAGCTCGATAATCAACGTCCTTGATTTCCGCATCAATGGTAGACAGCTGTTTTTCCACATCGGCTTTTTTGGCGGTTAAATCGGCAATCAGGGTAGGATCCGTTGCCGCTGCGAGCTGTTCGTTTATTCGGGACAGCGCGTTCTCATAGTGAGATTGCTCTTTTTCCAATTTGCGTTTTGCTTCTTCGAGCTCCTTGGCTGCCTTTGCTTCTTCACGCTGACGCGCCCTGGCTTCCTTTGCGGCATCCTTTTCGTTCTGCTTGATTACCTGATATTCGTACATCAGGCGAAGCTCGGCCAATTTCAGGTTGGTATAGTATGGAGTTACGGAAATCCCCATCATATTGCCGAGCTTGGAAATAGCATCAGCGGAAGCACTGATTTTCTTTTCGCAGGATTCGATGTTGTTAAACCGAACGTGCTCAATCGCATCATCACATTCTGCATTATAGGCACGCAAAAGGAGTTTCTGCATATCTGAAACCATCTTCTTACCCTTAGCTGCGCTACCGTTTACCTGCCATCCGGTATTCCCGGTTACTGCCGTGCCGTTTTTTATAGCCGCTTTTTGACTGTCTCGAACTTCGACAAGCTTGGCTTTATACTGATCGGAAGATGTGTAGTGATAATGGGGGGTATAAAGCCCGAACGACTGCATCAGCACGGCTTCGTCCGTCTCAATAAGCTCAGTCCTTGCACGATCCAATGCATTCTTCGCCTGAGATAACTCTTTCTTCATTGAGTTCAACTGCTCTTGCAACTGCTCGATTTCAGCCTTCAGGTCAACAGATCTCAGCAACTCTGGATTGATTTGGGCGCGAAGTTTTTCAAGCTCCTCTTTTTCTTTTTTTCCAAACAATGACATCGGTATTTCCTGCCTTTCCCATTCTGATTCATGATTGCTAAACAGCTTGGGGTTAATTCACCGCCAGAAGTGATTCAGCGGCACATTTTTATACTTATCTTTCTTGACCAAGTGAAGGAGGGGAGCATGAAGAAACAAATCAGCCAGAGGGAAGCGGAGCGGCGCTTGGCGGAGTTGATGCGGAAGGGATTCAAACGGGAGATTCAGCTTCTCCTGAAGCCAGAGAAGGCTGCGTGGATCTGCGTCGCGGCGGCGTCCGCTTTTCTGGGGACGCTGGCGGCGATCTGGGTCTGGCGGTTCATTTTGTCAGCCAGAGGGTGAACACGGTGGTCAGGAAAAAGCTAAAGGCCCCTCAGCCAAGGAAGGGCAAGGGGAATATCAGCCAAAGTAATAATATCACGGGGCGCGCCGAACCGTCAAGAGAAGAAAAGGAGGTGAGAAAGTTATGCTGATTTACATCCGCGGGCGGCGGGAAGCCGCCGGAATGACCCAGGCGGAGCTGGGAAAGCGGCTGGGGGTGAGGCAGAGCGCCATTGCCCAGTGGGAGGCAGGGGATAAGAACCCCACGACGGACAAGCTGCCGCTGCTGGCGGAAGCGCTGGGCTGCGGGGTGGGAGATCTGTTCCGCGCCCCGGATCAGGATAGCAGAGAGGAGGCGGGCTAGTCCATGCAGGACAGCTACCGTAATATCTGCCGCATTGGCAGAGGGGCCGCCGGAATGACCCAGGAGCGCTGGGCCGAGGCGGTGGGATGCAGCGTAGAGGCAATCAGGGGCTACGAGCGCGGGGAGTACATGCCCTCGGACGACTTGGCCATGCGCATGGCGGACGCGGCGGGGATGCCGGTGCTGAGCCACTGGCACCTGTTCAACAAATCCGCCCTGGCGCGGGAGCTGCTGCCGGAGGTGCAGGTCCTCAGCCTGCCCATGGCGGTGGTGCGGCTGCTGGCGGCGGTGCAGAAGTTCGCCGCGGCCCACCGGGGCGACCGGCTCCTGGAGATCGCGGCGGACGGGAGGATCGACGAATTCGAGCAGCTGGACTTCCAGGCGATCCTGGAGGAGCTGCGGGGGATCACCGCCGCTGCGGCGGAGGTGCGGTACGCCAGGGAGGAGGCAATCCATGCTGCTGACCGGTAAGGAAGTCTGCGAGGAGCTGCGGATCAGCGCCAGCACTCTGAGCCGTCTGGTGGCGGCGGGGGAGCTGGGATGCCTGCGGATCCGGGGGAGCCTGCGCTTCACCCGGGCGGATCTGGAGCTCTATATACAGAAGGCCAGGGAGGAACGGCCAAAGCCGACGGTCAAGCCGGCTGCGCCGCCGGAGACGAAGCGGCCCAGGGCCCGGAGCCGGGAGGAGATCCTGGACCTGGAGGCCTACCGGGCGGCGGGGATCTACCGGGAGGGGATGCCCTATTTCAAGGGCATGAAGATCGTGATCCCGGACCCGGAGGAGGTGAAGACGGGGGACGGGGGAAAGCAACAAAAAGCAGGACGAGGCCCAGCAAATGGGTCCGTCCCGCAGAACGGAAAGGAGAACGTCAAGTGAACAAGAGACGATGTCAGACGGTGGGCTTTTGCCTTCTGCTCCTGTCGCTGCTCCCGGTGGAGTGGACGGAACACGGGGGAATCGGGCTGGGTACCGGATTGGCGCTGGCCTTCGGGCTGCTGGCCCTGGGGACGCTGCTCCTGCTGCTGGGCGGGGTGCTGACCGCAGGGCAAGAAAAAAGCGCCCGAGCCTCTGGAACAGGCTCGGACGCTGGCGCTCAGGGCAGAGCGCAGCTCAAATAAGCACCATGAGTATACCACGGGACCCGGGAAATCACAATCAAAAAATGGACGCAGGGGACAAAAATGCCCCCTGCGATCCCCTGACTTCCCGGGCGCGGCGCCTGTTCTCTCCGGAGGAGCTGGAGGAGCTGCGGGCTTTCGACGAGGCCCTGGAGATGGAGGACCTGGTCCTCACCGCTGCGGAGCGGCAGCTCAGCAAGGAGCTGGACATGCTGGCCGCCGAGGAGCGGGCTCCCCGGAAAAAGGCCAAAAAGAAAAAGACCGGGGGGGTCTCCTCCCCGGTCCCGCAGCCGCCGACCTCCGAAGAGGCCAAGGCCCGGAAGAAGCAAGCGATGCAGCGGTATCGGGACGCCCATCGGGACGAGATCAACGCAAGGCAGCGGACCTATTATCTGGAGCACAAGGCCGAGATCCTGGCGAAAGCCCGGGCAAGCCATCGGGCGGAAAAGGACCGGGCAAAATCCTGTCAATTCTTAGAAACGTCGAAGCCAGGGACTATAATGCTGCGACGACGGATGGCGGATAAGGACGAGGAGACAAACCAATGAGAGAGTACAGCTTCAACCTGGAGGCAGCCAGGAAGTACGGCGTGGACGGGGCGATCCTGCTCCAGGGGCTGGCCTTCTGGATCACCAAGAACCGGGCCAACGCCCGGCACTTCCGCGACGGGCGCTGGTGGACCTACAACAGCCAGGAAGCCCTGGCGAAGCTCTTCCCCTTCTGGACCCGGCGGCAGATCCAGCGGATCGTGAAGAACCTGAACGAGGAGGGGGCGGTGCTGACCGCCAACTTCTCCCAGGGGGCGCAGCACAACGTGACCTGGTTTGCCCTCTCGGACGAGGTGCTGCGGCTGCTGGGGGCGGAGGAATGCGCCTCGGAAGAGAGTGGAGAGTTGAGAGTGGAGAGTGGAGAGTGCCCCGAGAAAAGTACCGCACCGAATGGTGCAGTAGCGGAAAGTACCGCACCGAATGGTGCAGTGTACCGCACCGAACCGTGCGGTCATAATAGGAAACAGTTAGACACAACAGTTACCCCCTATAATCCCCCCACGGGGGAGAGCGCACGCGTCCCTGACGGGGAACTCGCCAGCGCGGAAGGGGGCGCGAGTCAGGACGACGAGAACTTCGCTACGTTCTGGAGGGCCTATCCCCGGAAGATCGACAAGGACCGGGCCCGGCGGGCCTGGAAGAAGCTGAAGGCAGACATGAAACTCGCCGCCGAGATCATGGCGGGCCTGCGGGCCTGGAAGGCCTGCGAGCAGTGGGAGGATCCCAGGTTCATACCTCACCCGGCCACCTGGCTGAACAACCGGCGGTGGGAGACGCCGCCTCCGGCGGGAAGGGGACGACGGGCGCCGGAGGCAGAGCCGCCGGATCGGCCCGTGGAGGAATGGACGTAGCTCGCAGCGCGGGGCGCTGTGAGGAGTGAGGAGTGAGGAGTGAGGAGTGAGGAGTTGCGGTGCCGCCTGCGGCGGCGGATTTGATAACGGAGGAAATGACGTGACACGGAAACGGTATCGGAAGCTGTGCAGGGCGCTGAACGTGGCCATCGGGCGTCCGGAATTCAGCCGGCTCAGCGACAAATTGCGGATCATGCCCGGGGCCAGGGTCAGCTACGCCGAGCTCTGGGAGCCCTTTCGCTGGGTTTCGGCGGCGATCGGCCTCGGCAAGATTCCGGCGGATAAGGAGGAGCGGCGTGGAGGATAGCGGCAGGAGCCGGCTGCTGGGGGCCCAGGCGGCCCTGATCGGCAGCATGCTCATTGACGGCTCCATCGCCGGAGAGCTCATCGCCCGGGTGCCGCCGGAGGATTTCACGGACCCCACCATGCGGGGACTCTTCGAGGGCTGCCGGCGGCTGTACCTGGCCGGGAAGCCGGTGGACGCGGTGCTCCTGGCCTCTGAGCTGGGGGAAGGGAGCAAGGCCACCATCGTGGACTGCATGGACCTGACCCCCACCGCCAGGAGCTGGCAGAGCTACGCCGAGCAGCTCCGCCGGGACGCGGCCATTCAGCGGCTGCGGGACCTGGGACTGCAGCTTTCTGGCGTGACAGACCCGGCAGAGGGGGAAGCGCTGCTGCAGGAGGGGCTGCGCCTCTTTGACCGGCGCACCGGGCCCAGGCGAACAAGCCTGGCGGAGGGGCTGGACAGCCTGCTGAAGCGACTGGAGGACCCCGGCGCAAGGCCCCGGTATTTCCCGCTGGGTTTCAGCGCCTTGGGCGGACGGGTACGGCTGGGGCCCGGGAAGCTGGTGATCCTTGGGGGCTACCCCTCCAGCGGCAAAACGGCCCTGGCCCTGACCATGGCCCTGAGCATCAGCCGGGTGGCCAAGGTGGGTTTTTTCTCCCTGGAGACCGACGAGACGGACATCTTCCAGCGTATGGCGGCCTTCTTCGCCGGGGTGAAATACGCCCACGTTCAGGACGCCGAGCCCACAGCCGAGGAGCTGGGGACCCTGAAGGAGCTGCTGCCCATGTTCCGCAGCGAGAGCTTTGTGGTGGAACGGGCCAGCCGGCTGAACGTGGCCACCCTGCAGACGGCGGCATTGAGCCAGAAGTACGACGTGATCTTCATCGACTACGTGCAGCTGCTGGAATCCGACCTGCCGCCCAGGGCCAGCCGGTACGAGCAGACCACCCGGGTGAGCATGGAGCTGCACCGCTTCGCCCAGGACCGGGGGGTGGCGGTGGTGGCCCTGAGCCAGCTCAGCCGGGCCGACCGGGCCCAGAAGAAGCCCAAGCGGCCCACCATGAGCGATCTGCGGGAGAGCGGCCAGCTGGAGCAGGACGCCGATGTGGTGATGATCCTCTCCAAAGACCTGGAAAACCCGGAAAGTGAGGACCGGCTGCTGTACATCGACAAAAACAAGCAGGGGAAGCTGGGCATGGTGCGCCTGGCCTTCGACGGGGAGACCCAGCAGTTCAGCCAGCGGGTGCGGCAGGAAGAGCCGCGGCGCTGGAGCCTGCCGAAGCCGAAGAAGGATCCCCAGATCAGTTTTCAGGAGGCGGCGGAGCTGCCGCTGCCGGAAGAATTCAAACAGAGTTGAGAGTGGAGAACGGAGAGTTGAGATATGGAGGAGACGCCTTGATCCGCGTGGGGGACCGGCTGCGTCTGACGCCCAGCATTGAGGGCGGCTGCTTCCTGGGGGAGCAGCCCTGCCGGGTGGTGTACGTCCACCCGGAGAGACGGTATTACACCGTGGAGTTTACCTTTGAGCTGGGGGAGCGGTCCGGAAGCTTCCGGGAGGCGTACATCATAGAGCGCAGCCGGGCGGAAGAGCCGCCGAGGATGGAGGGCTATCACCGTGGACAGCGGCCCTGAGATCAAGTACCATGCCTGGCTGGTGAAAAACCACTGGTGCGCCAGGTGCGGGCGGCAGGATGCCCGGACCCTGAGCGGAAAGTACCTCTGCTTCAGCTGCGCGGAAAAGGAGCGACAGTACCATCGCGCATATTATCGGGACGCAGCACAGATGCAAGCCCGGAAGAACAAGGAGCTGCGAGAGCGGAGAAAGGCCCAGGGCCTGTGCTCGACATGCGGCGCGGCGCTGCCGACGCAGGCCTATCCCTACCGGACCTGCCCCAAGTGCCGGGCCAGGCGAAGGGAGCTGGATACCAGGCGTCGGGAGATCCGGAGCGGCTTCTCCCGGGAGCTCCGGGAGGAGCAGGGGCTATGCGTCAAATGCGGTGCTCCCCGGAAAGAGGGGACCAGGCCCTGGACCGGAGAGGCGTATAAGCTTTGCGATCGGTGCTGGGCGGACGCGGCGGCGGGCCTGAAAAAGGGCCGGGCTGCCTATCAGGAGAAATACGGGATCAGCTACGGCCAGAGGAGATGGAACCATGAGCACTGCATACGGGACCAAGGAGGAGCGAGTCCGTAAATACGGGGAGGTCTTCACGCCGCCGGAGATCGTGGACCGGATGCTGGACGCCCTGGAGCAGGAGAATCCGGGGTGCTTCGCTCCGGGGACCACCTTCCTGGAGCCCACCTGCGGGGACGGAGCCTTTGTCACGGAGATCCTTCGGCGGAAATTCCGGAACTGCAGGAGCCGGACGGAGTACCGAATTGCGCTGGAGAGCGTCTGGGCCATGGAGCTGCTGGCGGACAACGTGGAGAGCTGCATCCGGAGGGCGGAGGCGGTGTGCCGGGAGTTCTTCCGGCCCACAAAGGCAGAACTTGACCTCCTCCGGGAGCACGTGATCCAGTGCGACAGCCTGAAATTGATGAAGCTCCTGAACTGGTGGAACCGGCAGGGAGAGATTTGAGGGCCGTATGGCCCGGAAAGGATTCTGAAAAATGGAGGTTTACAGCATTGTCAATCTGAAGGGCGGGGTGGGGAAGACCGTCACCGCCTGCAACCTGGCCGCCATCCTGGGAGGGTGGCATGAGAAGCGGGTGCTCCTCATCGACGCGGACGCCCAGGCAAACGCCACCGCCTTTTACAGCTGCGACCGGGCCGGGAGCACCCTGGCGGACGTGCTGGCGGGGAGGTGCGACTACTGGCCGGAGTTCATCCTGGAAACGGACGTGACGGGGGTCAGCGTCCTGCCGGCGGACATCTCCCTCCTGGAGCAGGACATCGCCAGCGTCCGCCGGGGCGGGATGGAGAGCATCAAGTCCCTGGGGGGCCTCATTCAGGCCCTGGCGGAGGACGACGCCTTCGATCTCGTCCTCTTCGACTGCCCGCCCGCCTTCAGCGCCGCCAGCGTGGCGGCCATCGCGGTCTCCGACGCCGTCATCATCCCCACCAAGATCGACGCCTGGAGCGTCAGCGGCGTGGATGAGATCGTCCGGCAGATCGACGCCATTCGGCAGGAGATCAAGCCCGGCATTCGGGTGGCGGGGGTGCTGATCACCATGTACCACCGGGCCGAGGTCCAGGAGCAGGGAGCTGCGCACCTGCGCTCGATCCTCCGGGAGCGGAAGGCCGGCGTCTACGACACCGTGATCCGGCGGACGGACAAGGTGGACGAGGCCACCTTCGCCCGGCAGCCCCTATTCCAGTGGAGCCGAACCTCCTCCGCCGGGCGGGACTACCTGGCCTGGGCGGAGGAATTCCTGAGGAAGGAGGCGCAGTACCATGGGTAAGAAATTCGACCTGGCGGAGATCCTGGCGGGGAAGAACCCCGGTGGGAATGTGTCCGATCCGGACACCGGGCAGGATCAGCTCCGGTATATCCCATACCCAAACCTGATCCCGGATAAGTCGAACGGCTACAGCATGTCCGGCGTGGAGGAGCTGGCCCGGAACATCGAGATCGTGGGACTGCAGCAGCCGCTGCGGGTGCTGGCCTCTGAGGACAAAGCCGACAGCTACCAGATCATATCCGGCCACCGTCGCCACGCGGCCATCGGGCTGCTGATCGACCAGGGCTCGGAGCTCTTTGCCAAGGGCGTCCCCTGCATCGTGGACAGCGCGGCGGCGTCCGCGGCGCTTCGGGAGCTGCAGCTGCTCCTGGGCAACGCGGACAACCGGAAGCTGACCAGCGCCGACGAAGCGCAGCAGGCCGAGCGGATCAGCGACTGCCTGCGGAAGCTGGAGGACGAAGGGTACTCCTTCCCAGGCCGGCACCGGGACTGGGTGGCCAAGCTCAGCGGCATGAGCCGCACCAAGCTGGCCAGGCTGGCCGCCATCAAGAAAAATCTGCTGCCGACGCTGTACCGGGATTTCTACAAAAAGGGAAAGCTGAGCGAGTCCGTGGCCTATGCCCTGGCAAAGCAGGACCCGGAGACCCAGCAGCAGATCGTGGACTTCTATTCCAAGCATGACAAGAAGGTTGAGCAGCTATATGCGCACAACATCGATGAGTACGTGGAGCTCAGGAAGAAATTTGCCGAGCTGAAATGCAAAAAGAGCAGCTCCGGCCCCTGCATCAATCAGGAAAGGCTCCTGGAAAAGTGCCTTTCCAAAAGCTGGGCATACAGCCCATGCAGGCACGCAAGCTGCTGCGCCACCTGCTCTGAGATCACCAACTGCAAATATCACTGCCAGCTAATGGATGAAAAAGCCCGGGAAGAACGGAACAAAAAACGGGAGGAGTCCAAGGCCCAGAAGGCCGAGGCAAGTGTCCGGCGCGACGCCGCAGTACGGAACATCGAGCACGTGTGGTTCCGCTTCGGCCAGGCCCTGACCGCCGCAGGGTTGACGGACAAGCAGCTCCGGAAACAGCTCAAAACCGGCGAGACCTCTTATAACGAGTTCGAGACCTACGTAACCAAGGAAAAGACTGCGGCGCTGCTGGATTACAGCTGCACCGAAACGAAAGAATCAGACCCGATGCCTTTCTTTTATGGCTTCCATGCAAGCGACTACCGGCGGCTCTGCGCCATCGCCGACGCCCTGGGATGCAGCCTGGACTACCTCTTCTGCCGGTCAGAGGATCCGCAGCCGGCGGCAGCTCCGAAAAAGGCAGAAGTCTCGGTGCGACACCAGGGCTGGCTCATCGGTACGGCGCCCGGCGGCGTGAAGTGCTGGGCGCGGTTTATGGACGAAGAGACCTCGGAGGACTACACCATGATGGCCACCTACGACGCTGATGCGGATGCCTGGTACTGCGGCGACAGTCTCAGCCAGATGAGCGTGATCGACCAGAGGTGCATCGGGTGGTGGCCTCTGCCGGACGACAATGCGCCGGATCTGCCCGCTGCTCTGACGCCGGAGGCGGTGTCCGGAACGGACACGGAGCCGGAGTGGCGAACGGGCACTCCGGAGATGGCCGGTACGTATTGGTGCGAGATCCAGTGCGGCCAGGAAATCAAGCGGCAGCCGGCCCGGTGGCTGGAGGATCAGTGGCACTTTTACAACCTGGACGAGAGCTTTTCTGCGCCGGTGCTGCGCTGGTATCCGCTGCCGGAGGAGGGGTGAGGGATGAATGAAGGAAAAGCGGTCGGGATCTTCCTGAACATCGAAAGCGATCAGTTTTCTGACGAGGAGAAGGGATCCGCGATCATGACGGTCTGCGGGATGAAGACTCACAACGGCGTAACAAAGGCGGCCATGCTGCGGGTGATCTGGTGGCTCCTCAACCTTTGCTTCGAGGTCCCGGAGGATGGGAAGGAGGCAGAAGATGCCGAAGAAATTGAGGCCGAAGAGTGAGATTGCGGCGGTGAACGGCGCGGCGCGGGCCTGCGGGATGAGCTACGGGCGGTACGTCTCCCTCACCGGAGGCCAGGTGCCGCCGCCGGAGGATCTGCTCCTCCGGGGCAGCAGCCGGGCAAGGCGCTGCGAGCACTGCCAGCGGCTGTACATTGCCACCGGGCTGAATCAACGGTACTGCTCGCCCTACTGCCGCAAAGCGGCCTACGAAGAGCGGATCCGGAAAGGAGCGGACGTATGAAGCACTATATCGAAGTGACCAGGACAGCCGGAGAGGGCGGAGAGCCGAGACGGGTCCTGGTGTCCACCAACAAGATCCTCACCGTGGCGGAGAGCTATGAGGGCTGCCGGATCTATCTGCAGGGGTACTCCTTCGGCGTC
>JAEEGL017036395.1_pt1 | contig 14409 bp, 8 predicted proteins | sample 9134231 | NCBI WGS metagenome assembly JAEEGL01 (sample SAMN16246548, study PRJNA631951) | gut metagenome | biome: gut microbiome; feature: rumen; material: fiber-attached | host: Bos | place: Iran: Karaj | collected 2018-10
AAGGGCAAGAAGTTCCTTTGCGACACCTACACCGACAAGGAAATCTTCATGGGCTTCCACTGCGGCAACACCGCCTCGTCGAAGGTTTGCAACTGCAACATGTGCTTCCAGCGCATTATGGCCCGCAACCTGCCTATCGGGGTGACCAACGGGGCACTGGAAGGTGACATCAAGCCTGGCAAGGCTACCGTTTACCGTCTGCAGTCTACTGCCGACACCAAGCTGCGTGCCTACATTGCCCAGGGTGAGGTGATTCCCGTGGCCACCCGTTCGTTCGGCTCTATCGGGATCTTCGGTATCAAGAACATGAGCCGCTTCTACCGCCACGTGCTCATCGAGAAGCACTATCCTCACCACTGCGCCGTGATGTTCGACCATGCCGGTAAGTATCTCTGGGAGGTGCTGAAGTATATGGGTATCCCCGTAGAGGAGATTGACTACAACTTCCCGAAGGGTGACTACTATCCCACTGAGAACCCCTTTGCATAACAGAAGCTCACAGCTGACACTTAAGAAAACGCCCCGTCTTCAGCGATGAAGGCGGGGCGTACTACTACTAACTAATCTGTATTTAACTGAAGAAGGATTTTAGATGGACATCAGATACTCAATGCTGTTCTTGGCCAGCTTCAAGACATTGCCCTGACAGGAGTTGTTCTTGGGGTTGGCACTGATATCAGGGGTGCCATCCTCGTTCTTCATCGAGAACTCGCAGCCACCATTACCGATGCAGAGCACGGTGCCGCAACCCTTCTGGAATCCGTCGGGAGCCATCTCGGCACCCTTGGCTTCCCATACATTGAGCTGGCTGACCCACGATGCCTGGCTGTCCCAGGTGCCGAGAGGATAGATGCCATACGCTTCGGTCACAGCTATGTAGCACTCTTCGGAGGTGTTCTCAATGTCGGTGAGCTTGGTGGGAATGTCGAAGAACAGACAGTTGTGGTCTTCGGTCCAGCCGGCACCCTTGAAGGCAATAGCCTTGAAGCAAACGTCGTTGAGCTTTTCGGTAGCGATGCCTGCATAGATAGGATGTGAGCTGAAGTCTCTGGTAAAGGAGCCTGTGTTCAGGCATACACCCATCTTCCATACATCACCGTTGAAACCACCCTTGCCAGTGCCCACAGCATTGCTGACCCCGCGAAGCAGGGAAGTCTGTAAACGGTTGATGGCACCGATATAAGGTACGGCATGTGACCAAAGCAGCAGGTTGCCACCGTTCTTGACATACTGCTCGATGACAGGTGCCGCATTCTTGGCAACCTCGGAGAAGTTCCAGATGTCTTCGTTATTACCTGTCTCCAGATCGCGCAGCCAGAAGAGCATACGATAGTCCTCGATGTTCTCGACGGTGCTGATATTGCCGAAGTAGACATACTCGCCCTTTGGATAGGTTTCATGGAACCACAGCCATGCTGAGGCTTCGTCATCATCGCCATTGGCAAGCAGCTCCTCAGGAGTAGCATATTCAGAGAGGAAGCCGGGCATCTTTCCACCAATCTTGGTAGAAGCATTGATAGGCAGTGCCTTACCCTCGGCATTCTGGGCTATCAAGGTAGCCTCCCAGCGCTCCTTCATCTCCACACCCTTCACCAGATAGGACGTGGTGGTCAGTGTCTCGGTAATATTCTTGGAGCCGTCGCCATTGACAAGAGTCAGGATATAAGAGGTAGCATCCTCGGCAGCATCCCATGTAACCTGCAGGTTATGCTCGTCATCAGAAATATCAATCTGTGTCATCTTCAGGTTAGCAGGAGACGAGGCTCCGCCACGTGTGTAACTGGTCATGACTCCCTTGGAGGTAGCATCGCCGTTCGTGTACTTGAAGAGGAATTCATAGAGCTGGTTAGACTCCAGGTTCTTCAGGGTGAAGGAATTGCCCTCTATGGTGGTCAGTCCCTGAGTCTGTGAACCGTTCTTGAATACGGCTACTTGCATTTTGGCACCAGAGGGAACCTGTGACCACGTTAGCGTGTAGTCGTAATTATTAGCACCGCTGGCTGCGCCCGAGATGGTCGTAACATCTGGAGCTGGCAGTTGCATGGCAGCAGAGCCGGGGAGATCGCGGTTCTGACAAGAAGCCAGTAGCAGAATGCCCATCAGTGCTGCACCTATTTTATTATATATTGTCTTCATAATGCTATAATCTTTAAACTTTAAACTCTAAACTTTCAACTCTTTAATATCCCTTGTTCTGGTGATACAGGCCCTGAACATAGTTCATCTGGTTAGAAGCGATGGGGAAGTACTCGTTCTTACCCTTGGTGAAGAAGGCATCCTTGTAGTAGAGAGCATAAGTCTGCCCGTCATACTCGTCGTTCTTTTCAGAAGCAAAGTATGCATTGAGTGTTTCAGAGAGCATACCCCAGCGGCGCAGGTCGAAGAAGCGGTGACCCTCCATAGCCAGCTCTACGCGGCGCTCCCAGCGCAGTGCCTTGCGGGCATCGTCTTTCGATGCGAAGGAGCCATAGAGTCCAATCTCGCACTGATCCTTGGCATATTTGATGAGCGATGTGCTGCTGATGTCGCGCTTGGCACGTTCGCGGATGGTGTTGATAATCTCCAATGCCTCGCCGTTATAGTCGCCACTCTCAATGAGAGCCTCGGCACGCATCAGCATCACATCGGTATAGCGCAGCACATAGTCGTTCTGGGCAAATGCCTGCCAGGGGTTGTCGTAGGTCTCGCCCTTCGAGCGCTGGGGAACCTCCTTCATCGAGCAGTAGTAGCCGTAGGTGTTAGGAGTACGGCTGTTCTCCTTGGTGAGGGTGAAGTCTGCCTCGTATTTGTAAGGGTAGGTGGGCATGCCAACGGTGTGGAACAGACGTGGGTCGTACTTGTACTTGCTGTCGGCACCGTTCACGACAATGGCATTGTGGTCCTCGTCGAAATTGTCCATAGGCAGACCGTTCTTGGTCTTGAAGGCATTGACCAGATTCTGAGAAGGCTTGTGGAAGTCCCATCCGCACGACCAGATTTTCCATACACCATTCAGCATGTTCGACCAGTTGGCGCGTCCGTAGAGGGTGCCGTCGTCGGCCTTACCAGAGTGCTGTACGGCAAAGATGCTCTCGCAAGAGTTGGCATAGTCCTGCAGGAAGATGTGTCCGTAGGTGTCCAGATAGTCATAGTTCGACTTCTTCACTACATCGGTGTACTCCAACACCTTCTGGATCTTAGCCTGGTCAACATGGCTATAGCCGGTAGTAGCCTCGTAGCCGTCGCCGTATGCCCAGTTCAGGTAAACCTTAGCCAGATAGGCGGCAGCAGCCACCTTATGAGCGCGGCCGGTAGTGCCGGGGTCGGCTTCAGCCAGATTCTCGTAGGCATACTGGAAATCGTCGACAATCAACTGCATCAGTTCGTCGTGCGAGCTCTGGGGAGTAGCCTCGATAGCGGCATTGTCCATACCCTCCTTGATGAAAGGCACCTCATACCACATCTGTTGCAGCTTGTAGTAGAAGTGACCACGCAGGAAGCGAGTCTCTGCCTTCAGCTGTTTGATGGCAGCCGTCTCTTCTGCTTTCTCCAGCGCTTCCATAGCACGGTTTACACGCGAGATGGCACTGTAGAGCTGATACCAGAGTTCGTCGAACTCACCACGGTCAGGCTGGAGTGTAGAGAAAATCTCCATGGGGTGATAGCCCGTATCGTTCTCGCCAGAACCACCCTTCAGGCAGTCGTCGGCACTCATGTCACCGTAGGGCCACAGGTTGAAAGGATACGAATACCAGTCGTCGCCCAGCTTGGCATAGGCTGCCGTGACCAGTTTGTCGGGACTGGAGAATGCGGTCTCTTCATCGAGCGTACCCTGGGGCTTCAAATCATCGACACTGCATGAAACTGCAAATACAGAAAGCAGCATCGTTGCTATATATATATTGATCTTTTTCATTGTTGTTCTTAGTTTTAATTATCTATTTTCAACGGTCAACTCTCCACTTCATTAGAATCCAACCTGAATGCCGAATGTGAACGAAGCAGTGTGCGGATAGTTCCAGGCAGTGCTCTCAGGATCGGAGCAGGTCAGCGAGCTCGACTTGATGGTCCAGAGGTTGTCGCCTGAGAGGTAGATGCGAGCACTCGACAGCAACAGCTTCTTGGTGAAGGTGGCGGGCAGACGGTAGCCGAGCTGCAGGGTGCGCAGCTTCACATACGAACCGCTCTCCACAAAGTAAGAAGACATACGGCCCTCGTCGGCACCGTTGGAGGTGGTCAGGGCGGGGATGCTCGAACCGCTGTTGGCAGGAGTCCACGCGTTGACTACACGCTCACCCTTGTTGGAGCCGGCATCGGTGATGCTCCAGAAGTCGGTCTGGAATTTCTGGTCGTTGATGACATCCACACCGGATACACCCTGCCAGAACATGGTGAAGTCGAAATCCTTGTAGCCCAGATTGACATTGATACCGTAAGAGAAGTTGGGAACGGGGTTGAATACCCATGTGCGGTCGGCCTCGTTGATCTTGCCGTCACCGTTCAGGTCGGCATACTTCAAGCCACCCACGCGGGCACCAGCCTGACCGGCTGCCAACACCTCCTCGCGCGACTGATAGAGACCCTCTACCACGTAACCGATGCGAGAACCGTAGGCCTTACCGTCCTGAGCCAGATTGTGGTAGTCGTTGTGTTCGTAGGAGTTCTTCGACTTCTCGGGCAGATAGGTCACCTTCGAGCGGAAGAAGTCAACATTGCCGTTGATGTCGTATGACAGGCCATAGGCTGTCTTGTGGCGATAGCCCAGATTGAGCTCCATACCCCAGTTCTTCAGTGTCGGACCGTTGATCCAGGTCTGTCCGCCGAAGCCGATGGCACCAAGGAAGGCAGGCTGTACGAGCATGTCCTTTGTCTCCTTGAAGAAGAGGTCGTAAGAACCGTAGAGGTCACCGTCGAAGAGCGAGAAGTCTGTACCGAAGTTCCACTGAGATGACGACTCCCACTTCAGGTCTTCGTTGGCAGACTGTGACTTGTAATAGCCCGAAGGCAGTGTGCCGGAACCTTGCAGGTTGAGGTCGTATGCGGTAGAGTTCTCACGGCTTGAACCATAGTCGGCTACATAGAGTCCGTAGTGGGCGATGTTCGAGTTCATACCCTGGTTACCGGTCACACCATAGCTGGCACGGATCTTCCAGTCGCGGAGCCAGTCGGCATCAATGTGCTTGGAGAGGCGATAGCCGAGTGATACGGAGGGGAAGGTACCATACTGATGGTTCTTACCGAAACGGCTCGAACCGTCGTGACGCAGGGTGAACGAAGCCAGCAGCTGGTCGTTCCAGTTGTAGTCAATCTTGCCGAAGTATGACATCAGCTTGTAGCCGTCTCCGGCACCGCGAACGGTCTGGATGCCAGTACCTGCGCTGGGCCACATGTAGTCAACGGTCTCCAGAGGATAGTCCACACGGCGGCCGGCAAAGTCGATGCCGTTGTCCTGGTGAGCCTCCATACCGAGCAGGACATTGAGGTTGTGGTTCTCAGCCACATCGAAGTTATACTGAACGGTGTTCGACCATGTCCACTTGGTGCTGTGGGTCTGGGCCAGTTCGCTGGCATTGGTATCGTTGTTGACCACATCGGAGTGCCAGGTGTGCGTCAGTGCACGGATATAGCTGTTGGTATAGTCGATACCGAAGTTTGAGCGGAAGAGCAGTCCCTCGATAGGCGTGATGTCAACATAGGTGTTGGCAAAGATGCGCCACTTCTTCAGGCGGTTGTCCTTGTTGTGATAGAGCTCGCGCATGGGGTTCTGGCGGTCTGACATACCACCGACAGGACCTGAGAAGGTAACACCGTCAATCTCGTAGACGGGCAGTGTGGGTGCCATCTTCAGGGCATTCTCCAATGGAGCACAGTCTACATTGTTTGAGTGTGAGAAGGTAGCGTTCTCGCCGATGCTCACAATCTTGTTGATTTTATAGGAGCTGTTGAAGCGGGCCGAGAAGTTCTCGAAGTCGGTATGCTTCAAGACGCCCGTAGCCTTCTTGTAACCGACAGAGAAGAGCATGGTAGACTTGTCGGAAGCCTTAGAGAACGCGATGTCGTAGTTCTGGGTCACACCCGTGCGACCTATCTCGTCCACCCAGTCGGTATTGCTGTAAGGCATGGTCTGCTTCGCATTCATAAAACCGTCGTAGAAACCACCTACGGAGTACGACTCCATCATGCCGGTGGCGGGGTTGTAGACAGAGATGGGCGTGCCGCCATCAACATCGAGTGCCAGACCGTAGTTCTGGGCATAGTCTACAGGATTTTTGCCGTCGTTCAGCGCAGCCTGCACCAGGGCGGTAGCATACTGCTGGCTGTTCAGCAGCTTCATCTTCTGTGACATCCATGATACGGATACAGAGGCATTGAAGTCGATGTTGATCTTGTCGCCCTTCTTACCCTTCTTCGTGGTGATGACCACCACACCGTTGGCAGCACGGCTACCATAGATAGAGGCAGAGGCAGCATCCTTCAATACCTGCATCGACTCGATGTCCGAAGCGTTCAGGCTGTTCAGCGAGCCGCTGTAGGGCATGCCGTCGACAATGTAGAGGGGAGCGGTGCTCGAACCGCCCATTGAGCCGATACCGCGAATCTGCACATTGGCCTCGCCCGAGGGAGAGCCGTTCGAGGTAATCGTCATACCAGGCACTTTACCCTGCAGGGATGCCATAGGATCGGTGTTGCTGGCCTTGAAGTCCTTGGTCTCCACCACGCCTACCGAACCTGTCAGGTCGGCCTTGCGCTGCACCTGATAACCGGTGACCACCACCTCGCTCAGGGCCTGGGCATCGTCTACCATCTGTACCTGCATGCCGTCCTTGGCAGGCAGTTCGAGGGTCTTGTAGCCGATGTAAGTAAACACCAGCATGGTGCCGGGCTTTACCTTCAGCTTGAAGTTACCGTCGAAGTCGGTCACGGTACCATTGTTTGTTCCTTTCTCCATCACCGTAGCACCAATGACCGGACCCATAGCGTCGGTCACCGTACCCGTGATTTCCTGTTGCGCGTACATTATAGTACACATCAGCAGGGCGAGGAAACTCAGAATGAATCTTTTCGTCTGTTTCATTTGCTTTTGTTTTTAATTATTGAATGTGATGTCTAAAAAATCTGCTGCAAATGTAGCCTCATTTGTGAAAAAGGGATAAAAAAGATGTTTCAAGGGGCTAAAAAAATCGTTCAATGCAACATTTCTGCTATACATTGAACGATTTTTCTTAATTCCGCCTGTCCGAAAGGGTCATCCTCTGATATCGCCAGGCAACTGGCCATACTCTTCCTTGAAACATTTGGTGAAGTAGCTGGGGGCTGTAAAGCCTACTAGATAGGCCACCTCGCTGATGCTCTTTTCGGTGGTGATCAGTAGCTGATAGGCTCGCTTCAGTCGGGCGGTGCGCAACAGCTCGACGGGAGTAGACCCTGTGATGGCCTTCACCTTGCGGTAGAGTTGTACGCGGCTGAGGTTCATGTCGGCAGCCAAGTCTTCAATACTGAGCTCGCTGTCCTCCAAGCGGGCTTCTACCACCTCGCGGAAGCGGGTGATAAAGAGGGAGGTGGTAGGCGAGGGCTCCTCATGGGTGTCCTCAGTGGCAGTGTCTTCGGTGGCTTGAGGCGACTGTGCCGGAGCGGATGGCTCTGCGGCAGTGGGAGCGGCTTCAGTGGCGGTGGTGTGCTCGTCGGCCACCGTTGGGGTGGCAGGCTGGATGTCTTCGGGCTTCATGCTCCATAGCGTGTTCACCACGCGTTCGCGGCGAAGTGTCAGCTTGCCGATGTGATAGCGGTAGAAGAGCGCGATGGCAATGATGAGCAGGGCGATGATTCCGAAAGCCATCAGCGTGATGGTGCGCTGGGTGTCGAGCTGTTGCAGATAGGTGTCGGCCTTCTTGTGCAACTCGTCCAGTCGGTTGGCCTGATGCATCATCTCTTCACTCTGCATCAGCAGCACGTTGGCATTGTCGTGGGTGACAATGGCAGACATCAGGCGCGTCTCCTTCTGGTAGGGCTTGCCGTCGAGGATGTCGACAGCCAACTGCAACAGTTCGTCGCCTCGTGTGGGGTAGATATAAGACGCATCGAGGATGGAGTCGCGTACCAGCTGGATGCCTCCGTCCTTGCCTGGCAGTCCGTCAATGCCGCAAAACAGGGGTAGCCGCTCGCCTCGCTCCTGCAGTGCCTTGCGGGCTCCGATTGCTGTACGGTCGTTCAGGCCAAAGATGAGGTCGATGGGTTGTGCAGGATGCTCTGCCCGCCACTGTTTGACATGCTTGTAGGCTGTCTGTTCTGTCCAGTCACCCTGCAGAGAGTCGACCACATGGATGTCGGGCCACTGGCGGACAACATCCATGAAGCCCTTCAGTCGCTCGATGGCTGGAGACGAACCCTCCAGACCCTTGACTACCAGCACATGGCCTTGATGGTTCAGACGGGCTACGATATATTCGCCCATCTGCCGCCCCATCTCATAGTTGTCGGCACCGATGAATGCGGAGAATTTCTGCGAGTTGGTCTTGCGCTCAAACACGATGACGGGGATGCCGCTGTCGAAGGTGCGGTCGATGGCCGGCGAGATGGTCTGTATCTGGTTGGGAGCCACGATAAGCAGGTCGATGCCGGTCTTTACCAGGCTGTCTATCTGCTGTATCTGCCGCTCATCACTGTCATAGGCGGCAGCAAAGCGCAGCTCCACGCCGTCCTGAAAGTAGGTGTCCATGCGCAGCTCGGCATTCTGTTTCTCGCGCCAGATGTCTTCAGAGCATTGGGAGACCCCGATGACATAGCGTGGCTTCTCATGCGAACAGCTGACTCCTATAACAGACAGGAGTAATAAGAGTATGGTAAAGGGGAATATTTGCTTCATTTGTTTGGTTCTTTCTGTCATCGTATGCAAAGGTAGGCAAAATTTGCAATATTAGACATCTTTTTTGCGAAAAAATTGTTTTCTCTATAAAAGTTTGTAACTTTGCCCCTATCAGAACCTGCCACGCTTTCCGTAGAACAGCGAATCAGGGCGGGCTTTTTTTATATTAGGTCTATGAGATGTCTTTTTCCCTCAATAAGCGTATCCTCAATTTATAAAAGAACAGAAAATTCTGCACCTATTACGCATATTTTGCATCGCTTTAGAGTCGCTTCAGGCAGGGAGATGCCATATACATACCATATACATACCATACACATACCATACAGATACCATACACATACCATACCCTTGAGCATGGCTACAGTATGGCATCATAGGGAGAAAACCGAGGCATCTCCCTGCGTAACCACTACCAGCTATATGCGAAATGGATCAGGGGACTCTAATTTTGCGCTCTGATAGAATATATCAGAGCGCAAAATTAGAGTCCCCTGATCTACGACGGGTATGCGGACGCTCGGTAAGAACGTCCTTCAGATACAGGTTGAGGTCTTCCATACAGTCACCACCGCAGCAGAACACTGAGAAGATGGCCCGTATAATCTCGCTGTACTGATAGCCAATCAGAGTGCTGCGAAGTCCTAAGTGTGAGTCTATCACAGAGGACAGAATAGAGTCGAATTTGTCCAAAACGAAAAATACTCCACCCTAATTTCTTCCTTAATAGAAAGGACTTGGGGCATATATGGATTATTCATTCCTGATGCTTTGTTATTGGGTTTACTTATTCAGATTTGCTAAACTCAGACTACAAAGATAATAAAATATTTTTAAACAGCAATAAGTTTGTGTGGACAACTACAACATTTTATGATATTTTCAGGAAATGTTTCCTTATTTTTTTATATTGGCTCTCATGTCCTAACCCAAATGCAGGGAATCCCTTTGGGAAAAGGATACTCGGCCGGTTAGAAGTCACCCGTTTTTCCGCTACGCCTAAGAAAAATTACTGGCAGGGCTAAGAAAAAATATTGGCAGGGCTAAGAGAGAATGCTGCCTGGCCTAAGAGAAACTCCATCTCGCCTCCAATGAAGTTATGGCTCGTTGCCAACGAAACTGAGTACTTTTAGAATCTTTTATTTTCTTCACCCTGTTTTCTGTACCTGAACTCTATTTATAAATCGATACTGTTATCTCTAATAGCATTATTCAATAAATCTTTTAGAATTTACCAGAATTGTAAAAAGAAAAGTATTGCTGATTATCAAGTGTTTACAACAATCTTTTCGCATTTTCTTTTTTATTTCTTTTCTTTTCTGCCATCACTCAACTCATATCTACGGTATGTCCTACCGCCACTGGTGCTTAATTCCTTTCCAACCATCTTATATACAGTGTTTCGCAAGTCTGTCAACTTAACATCAGGCCCACATTTTTCTGAATATTTTGACATATGCTTTCTGAATTTGTTAGTTGTAATACAAATTTTATCGACAGCAAGGGAGGAAGGTTACATTTTCACCTCGGCCTGAAGCTCTGGTTGCCCGCCTCGTATTCCCACGAGCCATATAGCCTTCCTCCCCCCCTCTCTACGTACTGTGATGGTTAACTCCAATCAAGCAGTTATTTCACCACCACCTTTCGCGTGCTGCCGTCGCTCATCTTGATGATGTTCAGACCTTTCCTCGGCTGACTGATGAGCTGACCATCCAGAGTGTAGCGAGTCCGTTCCTCAAGACTCTCCGTATCCTTCAAAACAACGATGCCTGTAGCGTTTTCATTGATGTTATAGAAAGATCCCCATCCTTTAGCCTGCTTATATGCAGAAGCACATCCCTCTGGCACAGATAGTGTGCAAGTCCTTGTAGGAGCATACTCAAAAGTATTCCACACGCAAGAGGGAGGTGTTTTTGCCAAACATTCTATATTGGTCAAACTCTCACAATGTCTAAAAACAGAAGCACCGACACTCGTCACAGAACTGCCGATAGTTACACTTGTCAAACTTTTGCATGCAGAAAATGTATTATTGCCAATGCTCGTCACGGAGTTGGGGATGTTCACAGATGTCAGACTGCTACAGCAAGAAAACGCAAAAGAGCCTATGCTCGTCACGCTGTTGCCGATGGTCACTGAGGTCAGACTATTGCAGCCTTTGAACGCAGAAAAGCCTATGCTCGTCACGCTGTTGCCGATGTTCACTGAGGTCAGACCACTACAGCCAGAAAACGAAGAAGAGCCTATGCTCGTCACTTCATCTCCAAATATAACATCCTTAATGGATTTTAATCCACTAAACCAACTGCCTACTTCTTTACATTGCAAAGTCACACTTGTCAGGTTACATCCATAGAACGCATTGTAGCCAAAGCTTGTTACACTGTTGCCGATGGTCAAAGAGGTCAGACTATTGCAGCCTTCGAACGCAGATTCACCAATGCTCGTTACGCTGTTGGGGATGGTCACAGATGTCAATCCACTGGCATAGAACACTTTCTTGCCAATGCTCGTCACGCTGTTGGGGATGGTCACCGAGGTCAGCCAGCTACAGTAAGAGAACGCAGATTCACCAATGCTCGTTACGCTGCTGGGGATGGTCACCGAGGTCAGTCTGATACAGTGAGAGTATTTGCAAGTTACTAAATCACAAAGAATTGCGTATTAAACGGTAGAAAAGTGATTGCGTGGATTCTATAGAGGACAAAAAGGATAGTTTTTTAACATGTTTAACTTTCTATAACGCGATGCGAATTCAAAAAGCAAGTACCACTTTACACAGAAATCAAGATCTAACTCTCTGATTTATTTACCGCAATAACAGAAAGCCTTTGCAGTATATAAAAGTACAACATAATAATTAGTTCAGGGTCTTTTCATATTCTGCTAGCACATATTTTACATAGATATGAGTATGGTGAAACCAATAAAGGAAGAAAAGCAAAGAAACAGCCAACGAAATATAAAAGTAGCCATCCTTATAGAAATAGTCTGATGCAAAGCCATATAGTATCGTTAGAAAGAGCTGACTACCAAAAATGTTTCTTGCTAACATAGAATTGAGTCTGAAGACCTCTACTTTTTCACGATCAATATTCTGTTTGGCAATTTGAAGGATTTCATTTGCTTTAGCATTTGATATTGTTCTAGAAATGCGATGTTTTGAACAAATTTTATTCACTGAATTAAGAAAATAAAGGCTCCACAAACCTTTACAAAGTATTGTTTTTGAGGGACGTCTGCCACCTAACAAATAAAACAAGTGCTCTAAAGCAGACATGGCACACTCCACAAAGTAACCTACAATGAATCCCACAAAAGGAATAAGCAGCACTATAATACTTGTATAATCTTTAATCTTGGAAATGTTTGTAGTGTTGTTTGAGAACAGAAGTTGCCATCCTACGACAAAAGCCACAACATACAATCCTGGTATGATGAGCTTTATTAAATCTTGTAATCTGTAATTCATAAATTATTCTTTTTTATTATCATTATTATTATATAGCCATTGGTATCCTGGCGGTTGGTTCTTGAATCCCTTTTCATGTGCCACACTATCTATTTTCTGAGTTTCAAAAAAATCGCGAACAGGAAGCCTCACTACTTGGGATGTAAAGAGATTTGCCCCTTCATGTCTATAAATGTATCGCTTCCATTCTTTATCTTTCAGAGAAAAACAAATTGAACCACCATAATGACCAGTATTACATATCACAACATTGCAATATACTAAGCGAGAAATTGCTTCACACAAATAGTTAAACGATTTGACATCTTTGTTGTACGCAAGGATGAACAGATGCTGTATTCTGCCTTTGTACAAAGCAAAACGCTCTATATCATAAAAGTCAGCACAGATTGCAAGTCCTATTCTACCATATTCACGAGCATCAAGCAAATAAAATTGATCACATGGTTTGAATGTCTTGCAACAATTCTCAAAGAATAATGTCTCTTCCAAAGCAGGGAAATGTTTTCCAAAATAGAAAGTTTTAGTTCTCGAACGCCCAACCCCATGAGGCCATTTGTATGGAATCGCAACAAGTGCTTTATTTTCCACATTATTTCCTTGCGTTTTAAAATCAAGCCCAGCAATGATAATACACCCCGTCTGATCAGCTAGTTTCTTGATTTCTAATTCAAATCTTTCTGCAACAGATAATTCAGGAAGCAATACAATGTCAGGTTTACGTGAATCTTCAATATTTACAAAGTCATCCAATGTGTGAATAATCTCACTCCACACTCTTGCTGCCTCTGCATAATCCATTTTTATAGGTAGATGCTTGTCTATCTTCCAAGCGACTCTGTTATCAAGTGTTGTTTGGACGATGGCTACTTTTAACTCTTTTTTCATTTCAATCCAGATCTATAATAGTTAATTGTCTATGCTCTTCATCTGCAACAGAAATCAAATTAATACGAAGTTGTTGTAATGAAACTGTGAGTTCCTGTTTAAGTTGCATCCATTTTTTTATTTCTGGATTATCTCGAAATGCTTCATGTACATAACCATCTCCGAGCATTTGACTAAGCATAATGTTTTCTCGCTGACGAGGAGACAGACACGCACTCAATATTCTATAACTGAGAGATGAGATACGTCCTTGCCCTTGCAATTCTTGCAGAACATACTGCCATTCAAATCCAACCTGTTCACTATTTAGAGCCCAAGGCAATATCGTCTTCTTACTTAACAACTGTAGGAAGATAATGCCAAGACCATAACTCATAGACGTATTTTTAGATAATTCTTTATTCAAAATTTTAGGATAATCGTAAGACGAACTATTCAGATTCTGCATTTGTTCATAAGCAATATCCAAAAACTCGCCTTTATCTATCTTAGAAATAATATATGACCAACCGTTTCTAATTTCATCTACATTAAGATAAAAGTTTTCTGGATGTATTATTACGGAATGTATATTTTCACCTTTATTCTCTATTTCCTTGATTACAGACAATAGGATAAAAACAGACATCAATTCTGAGTTTATTAGTTCATAACATACGTCATTTTTCTCAATGTTATTAACATAATCAATCCATTGTATAAGATTGAGCAGTCCATTGATAGATATTGCTTTATATTGTTCCCATTCTTCATCTTTTAATAGTTTCTCCAATCCTGCGACTTTTTGCATGCGCGTTATCGTATATTTTGTAGCAGGGTTAAGCCAAGATGCTGAACTATCTAGGTCTTTCGGAAGGTGCATCTCAGTGTTTAAGGTTATTGAAGTTTCTCGTAGATAAGCGAAGAAAAATGCTTTGAAATAAACAGATTCTACTTTGGCTTCTTCAATCTTATCATTGAGTAGCCATGAGAAGATAGGCCTATCCTTCTCTCCCCTTGTTTTCAACAAATCAGCAGCCCATAACAACCAAAATGTACTATCTAGATTTGAACCATGGTAATTTGAAAAAGGTGAGAAGAATGACTCTTCATTACCATAAACCTTCATTCCTATTTTTTTAGCATATATATCAAAGAAGGCATATGCCTTGGATAACATATATTGAGAGTCACGAACAAAAAAGTGCATAGAATCGTTAGACCCAAT
>JAEEGL017099972.1_pt1 | contig 14409 bp, 11 predicted proteins | sample 9134231 | NCBI WGS metagenome assembly JAEEGL01 (sample SAMN16246548, study PRJNA631951) | gut metagenome | biome: gut microbiome; feature: rumen; material: fiber-attached | host: Bos | place: Iran: Karaj | collected 2018-10
CCTCGGCTTTGCTACACCGCTTCCTCCCCCGAGCTCATTTCTGACTTCGGCTTGCGGTTCGCTACGCTTGGCGGTATATACCTGCGACGGGACTTTCACCCGTTAGAACTGGGACATGCCCGGCACACATCGAAAAAGGCCGCCGGCATGAAGTCGACGGCTTTTTGATTTGTCGGGGGCACGCGCTTTTCATATCCCATCCGATTCAGCGGTAATTCTCGGTTTTCCGGTAGTGCTTCACGTCGATGTCCTTGAAATAGGCTTCGAGGATCTCCCGCGCTGTATATCCCTTGACGGCGAGATCGAACGCGCCCCATTGGCTCATGCCGACGCCGTGGCCCCAGCCTTTCCCGACGATGATGAAGTTGTCGCTGTTCTCCGCGCGCGCGATCTTGGTCTTCGTCGAGTCGTCGGACTTGTCTTCGACCGTCTCCGCGATGTATTTCGACGTGTAGTCATCCGAATACGGGTCGTCCGGGCCGAGGACCGTTGCGCCTTCGAAGGCGTCCGCGTTCTGGCGTGTGATCGCAAAGATGTCGCGCTTTCCGTATTCGATCAAGCCGTTTTCCGTCAGCACGCCGATGGAATCGCCGAAATAGGTTCGCTCCTCGGCATCCGCGGTGATGACATAGAAGTCATCGAGGTCCATGTATGCATAGTCGATCCCGAAGATCTCGGGCTTCTGCGAAGTCGGTTTGTCCGCGGTCTTCTTTTCGGTTTTCGCGCTTTCGCTGACGACGACGTCCTCCGTGTATTCGACCGACCCGCGGCCGATCACGAAATTCGAGCTCTTGACGTACGGCGTGAGCGAGATGCGCACGGAATCGCACGGAGTGATATCTACTGTATTTCCGTAGGAGTCCGTCACGCGCAGGGTCTTGATGTAGGTGGAATTCCGCGCGTACTCGAGGATCTCGGCGCTCTCGATTTCACCGTGAAGCTGCTTGTAGCCGGCGAGATTCAAACGGTCGCAGAGGGCGGAGGGCGAGATCTCGCTTATCCAGAATGCGTTCTCGTGGTTCATGTAGTCTTCCCACGGCGTCTCGATCGGCTGGAGGTACGGGATGTCATCCTTGCCGCCCCACGCGTCCTGTGCGCTGACCGTCACGCCGCCCATGCTGGAGACGTAGTATGCGACAACGATCCGGTCGTCGTAGGTCATGACTTCCCCTTCAGTCCCGAGGACCGCTTCCATCACGGCATCGTTGATCTTCGCGGCGCCCCGGTAAACCTGGCAGCAGACTTCGGTGCACAGATCGAATTTGTGTCCCCAGTGCTTGGAATTCGATTTCATATTGGTGAGCGAGAAGGAGCGGACCGTGATCGCAAAGGCTTCCTGCGTTTCGATGGGCCACGCGTTCGAGGTCTCGTACGGGAGCACGCCCGCAATGTATGCCTCGAGCGGGATGATGTTGATGACGGAGACGCCGTCATCCTCTTTCGTCACGACGCGCCGGAACGCGAAGACGCCGTCATAGATGTTCCCGCTCGGCGCAGTCAGATAGGTGTTGCCGTTCCGGTCTTCCCTGGCCGCAATGCCGAGCTCGGTCTCCCCGCCGCAGTCATATTCAAAGAGGATCGTCCGGTCATCGGGATCGAATACCGTCACGGCGGTGTCCGTCGGTCCGGTGATGTTCATCCTGCGGCGCGGGAAGAACGATTCAAGCTCGTCGAGGGCTTCTTCCGCTTCATCCTCCGAGGAAAAGTCGCCGATACGGAGCATATAATAGCCGTCGATGTAAGCGGGGATGAGATCGTAACCCATGCGGTTGATCGACCGTTCGTTGTCATCAATCAGGTCCTCGAGGTCTTCCCGGTCGCAGTCCCAGCAGTCGATCTCGAGGTGATAGCCTCCAATATCGGTATCGCGGTCACGGGAAGCGACGGAATAGGTCCCGCGCGATTCGGTGAGATTGGCGTCCGACGCGCAGACGATCGTCCCTGCCGGGAGGCTCCACAGCTCCTCGAAGCGCCGATCCCCGTCGAGCTCCTGCGATCCGAGAAGGAACCCGCGCTCGGAGGAGACGGCATATCCGGTCGTCATGGTCGAACCGTACGTGATACCCACACTTATCAGAACATCCCCGCTGGCTTTGAGCGAGGATGTGTCGAGAACTTCGGTTTGTTCCGCCGGCGCGTCAGCGTGGATCGCGGAGGCGAGGATCATGATGGTGTAGTAAGCCATGCCGAGCACCATCAGGACCGCCAGGAAGATGGCGATGATGCGCACGACGAGCTTTTTCTTTTCTTCCCGGGTTCTTTTTTTTGCGTTATCCTTTGACAATGGAGTATTCCCCCCTGACCATGATGAATACGGAATCGGATGCCGCGAGGATTCCCCGTCCGTCCGCGCGCGGAATCAGACAGGTGTGGTTCTTCGTAAGCGCCTGACCGTTATAGATTTCGTAACCGTTCGTTGTATCGGCGAGACCCTGGGTGGGATCGGGCGCGATGCAGACGGCATATCCAGCGCGGAGAATGACTTCGCAGGAGGCCTTGGCGTAGAGCGCGTCGCCGTTCGAGAGCTGGACCACCTCATACGCCGTGGAGGGCGCTGGGGCCGGCTCCGTCACGGTAACGGGCTCCGGCTGCGTGACCGGTGCGGTCTGTTCTGCGGGCTGGGATGAAGCGAGCTTATCACTGATCTCGGCGATCTTGGCGTTGATGCGCTCGTCAACCGCTTCGAGAATCTCTTTTTTAAAGTTGTTCGTGAGGTAATTCAGGGTGACGATCGGGTTGGTGGAGCTGTCGTACCCTGCCGCCGCGGCAATCACGCCCGTCGATACGACCAGAGCGAGCGTCACCGCGAGGAGGATGGCTGTTTTTCGTTTCATGGGTTTCGTGCGACCTTTCGTGGATTCACAGAACTCGAACAACCTGATTATACACGAGAAGGCGCATAAATGCAAGAGAAACGAGGAGAAATCCCGCAAAATTTACATTCCGTTCGTTTTATTGGGGGATTTCTCCAGCCGTTTCACGGGATCAGACAAGCGGGACCTGTTCCGCGGGCTTTTCGATCGCAATGCCCGTCGCGGGGATCTTGTTCTTCCGGCAGCGCGGGAACTCTGCGGCCTCTTCTCCCGTGAGGACGTCCGTGATCCGGATGCCTGCCTTCATGTTGAAGAGGATGACGCCCGAGGAGGAGCGCGTCGTCTTCTGCGGAATGAGCGAGGAGGAGAACAGGATCCCCTTATCGACGCTGTTCTTCATGAGAATATCGAAGGGCTCTCCGGCTTTTTCAAAGAGGATCGCCGCGATGGGAGATGCGTCGGAGTAGGCCGCGGTGAGCTTTTTCCGGTTGGTCTTCGTCTCGTAAGCGTTCGCGGGAATCTTCACGCCCTTGCCGTTCTCGAAGAGGAAGATGAAGCTGTCGTCCGGGCTGTATTCCGTCAGCGCCTTCATCATTACGGGCCGCTCGCCGTCGTCGAAGCCGAGCTTTGCCGCGATGTAATCGCCGAGCGCGGACGCTTTGACAGGCTCGAAATCAGCCGTCTTGGCCTTGTAAACCTGCGCGCGGTCGGTGAAGAAGAGGAGATCGGAGACGTTCTCCGTGTCCTCCGCGTTCGTCACCTCGTCGCCGTCCTTCAGCTTCTGCTCGTCCGCCCGCATCAGGGACTGACGGGTGATCTTCTTGAAATATCCTTCCTTCGTGAGGACCACATAAGCGGCGTAGTTCTCAACGCCGTCGTCCTCCTCGATGACCGGATCGTTCGAGTCGGTGATGATGTCGGTCTTGCGCGGCATCCCGTACTTCTTCTTGATGGCGGCGAGCTGGCGCGCGATAAGCTCCTTCACCTTGATGTCGTCCGCGATGATCGCTTCGAGGTCGGCGATCTCCTTCTGCAGATCCGCGATTTCCTTGATCCGCTCGAGGATGTATTCCCGGTTGAGGTGGCGCAGCTTGATTTCGGCGATGTACTCCGCCTGGATCTCGTCGATGGAGAAGCCTGCCATCAGGCGCGGCACAACTTCCGATTCCTTCGCCGTTTCCCGCACGATTTTGATCGCTTTGTCGATGTCGAGCAGGATCTTGCCGAGGCCGCGGAGCAGGTGAAGCTTATCCTTCTTCTTGGCGAGATCGTAGGAAAGCTCGCGCCGCACGCAGCCCATGCGGAACTTGATCCATTCCCCGAGGATATCTCTCACACCGAGCTGCCGCGGAGAACCGTCGATCAGGACGGTGAAGTTGCAGCCGAAGCTGTCCTCCAGCGTTGTCTGCTGAAAGAGCTTCTGCATCAGGACTTCCGGATCGGTGCCGCGCTTGACGTCGATCGTCAGCTTGAAGCCCGAGAGGTCGATCTCGTCGCGGACGTCGCCGATCTCCTTGAACTTCCCTTCCTTGAGCAGGTCCGTGATCCGCTTGATGATGACCTCTACGGCCGTGGAATACGGGATCTCCGTGATCTCGATGAGGCTGTTCGACTTGTCGAAACGCCAGCGGGCGCGCATCCGGAAGGAGCCCTGTCCGGTTTCATAGATCTGCCGCATCTGGTCGCGGTCATAAAGGATCGATCCGCCGCCGGAAAAATCGGGCGCCTTGATGATGTCGAGCAGCTTTTCCACGGAAGTCTTCGGATTCTTGAGAAGCGCGATCGTCCCGTCGCAGATCTCCCCGAGATTGAAGGAGCAGATCTGCGATGCGAGGCCGACGGCGATGCCGAGATTCGGGGAGACGAGGATGTTCGGGAAGGACGTCGGGAGGAGCGCCGGTTCGGTCTGCGTGTTGTCGTAGTTCGGGACCATATCGACGGCGTCTTTTTCGATCCCGCCGAAGATCTCCGCAGAAAACGGTTCGAGCTTGACCTCGGGATAACGGGGTGCCGCGGGAGCCATGTCCCGGCTGTAATGCTTGCCGAACGCGCCCTTCGAGTCGATGAACGGATGCAGGAGCGTTTCGTTGTCCCGCGTCAGACGGACGAGCGTGTCGTAGATCGCCATGTCGCCGTGCGGGTTGAGCTGCATCGTGCGGCCGACGACATTGGAACACTTCGTCCGGGGAGAGGAAGAATTGAGCAGCCCCATCTTGTACATCGTGTAGAGCAGCTTTCGGTGGGACGGCTTGAAACCATCGATCTCCGGGATCGCGCGGGACACGATAACGCTCATCGCGTAGGGCATGTAGTTCTTCTCGATGGTATCGACGATCTGCTGATCGCGGACCTCCGCGGTCACGACGGGTGCATCGGCTTCTTTCTTTTTTCTTGGCATGTTTTCCTCAGTAAATCAAAGTGATCTCGTCACCGCGTGGATGACAAACTCCGCGAAAATGGAATTCGCCCAGGCGAACCATGCGCGTGTAAAGAGTTCCGGGTCGTCTTTGTGGAATCCCTCGTGCATCAGGCCGCGCCCCGCCGTGGTGGTCTCGAACAGGTCGAGGATGCGGTTGATTTCGCCGTCGTCCTGGGAGGTCAGCCCCTGCATGGCAAGGGAGACGTGCCAGATATAGTCCTTCGGCGTGTGCGGGGATCCGATGCCCTCCGCCGCCTTCCCCACGAAATAGTACGGGTTCTTCTTCGAGAGGATGAAGGCGCGGGTGTTTTGATAGATCTCATCGTCCGGCTTGCAGTAACCGAGATACGGGATCGAGAGCAGACTCGGGACGTTCGCGTCGTCCATGAGGGTGTAGTGACCGAGGCCGTCCGTCTCGTAGGCGTACATCTTGCCGAAATCGGGATCTTCGACGATGCCGTAGGTCTGAATGCCGTGATCGATCTCGTCACGCAGCTTTTCGGCGCGTGCGGCGAGAGCGTTGTCGTGCCATACCTCTTTCGCCATCTCCGCCATGTAACCGAGGATGACGACCGCGAACATTTCGGAGGGGATGAGATAGTGGTAGGTGCAGCTGTCGTCGCTCGGACGGAAGCCGGACCACGTCATGCCGGTATAGGCGACGGGTGAGCCGTGACCGTCGTGGGAGAGCGTGTCGGTCGGCGGGCAGTTGGTGCGGCGGAAATAATACTTCGAGTCTTCCGCGTGACGCTGTTCGCGCTCGAAGGTATCGAGGATCGTGACGCAGGCCGCCTTGAAGTTGTCGTCGAGGTGATCCGTGTTCTCCGCTGCCTTCCAGAAATGATAGGCGAGATTGACCGGATAGCATAGCGAATCGACTTCATACTTCCGTTCCCATGCCATCGGATTGCGGAACTCGGTATCGTCGCGGAACTGCCATTGGGTGATGTGATCCCCCGTCCGGTTGAAGGCGTTGGCGTAAGGGTCGTTCTTGATGCAGATCGCCTGACGCTTCACGAGGCCGTCGACCAGAAGACGGACCTGCGGATCGGCCTTCGTCAGCGGGAGATAATGCCGCACCTGCGCGGACGAATCGCGGAGCCACATCGCCGGAATGTCGCCGGTGATGACGAAGACGCCGTTTTCGTCCGGGGTGACGGTGGTCTCGATGGTGTTGAGGTAGGTCGCCGGGAACATCTCCGCGATGAGGGGACGTCCCATGCCGATGAGCTTCTTCTGGATGTCGGCGACAAATTCGTTCATACTTTCGGTAATGAGAGACATAGCTTCCTCCGTTGTTCGGATGATTTATCCGGGTTCTCCCGGTTTGACGATCCGGCCCCCTGCGGCACGGATGATGCGGTTGTAATAGGCGAGCGTTTCCCCGACCGGCGGCGGCAGCTCGGCGAAAACCGTTTCGAGTTCCGCTTCGTCCGCACGGCGCAGCAGCGAGAAGAGCCGTCTTGACGCTTCCCTGGCGTCTCCGCGCGGACCGGTGAGCAGCGCCAGCCCGCCCGAGAAGGAGCCTGCGTCCTCGTTGGCGGAAAGCACGCCGTATCTCCCGCCCGCGTGTTCCTTTACATAGCGGACGAAAACGTCATGCGGTGCGTCGACCAGGATGAGATCGGCGCGTGGTGCATAGTGCTTGTACTTCATGCCGGGCGATTCCGGTTTGACGCCGTCCGCGAGCGCCGGTTCGATCACCGCGGGCGAGATATGCACCGTCCCACACACGTCGCCGAGCATTTCCGCCGTGACGGCGCCGGGCCGCAGGATCGTGCAGGCATCGTCCCCATCGAGACGGATCACCGTCGATTCGAGGCCGATCTCGCAGGGCCCTCCGTCGAGGATCATGTCGATCCGACCGTCCATGTCCGAGAGCACATGCTCGGCGGTCGTCGGGGACGGTGCGCCGGAACGGTTTGCGCTCGGGGCGGCGATGGGGTGACCGGACACTTCGATCAGGCGATGCGCCACGGGGTTCGACGGGCATCGGACCGCTACGGTATCCCCTCCCGCCGTCACGGTGTCGGGAATGGACGTCTTCTTTTTCAACACGACGGTGAGCGGACCGGGCATGAATCGCTTGGCGAGCGCGCGGTAAAGCTCGTTCGGATAGGCGATCCGCTCGGTGTCTTCCGGATAGGCGACGTGTACGATCAGCGGATTGTCGGACGGCCTTCCCTTCGCCGCATAGATCTTTTTTGCGGAGTCTTCGAGCAGCGCGCTCCCCGCAAGGCCGTAGACCGTCTCGGTCGGGATCGCGACGAGGCCGCCCAGCCGGATGACCTCCGCTGCCCGCGCGATGACGATTTCATCGGCTGCGGTGTCCCCCGTGATTTTCAGGTATTCCGTGTTCATTTCGCGCTCTCTCACGTCGGATCACCGCCGTTCTTCAGCTTCTCGGCCGTATCTGCGGTGGCGAGCGCGTCGATCATGCCGTCGATGTTGCCGTTGAGGAAGGTTTCGATCGAATAGAGTGTCAGCCCGATCCGATGGTCCGTCACGCGTCCCTGCGGGAAATTATAGGTCCGGATGCGCTCGCTTCGGTCCCCGGTCCCGACCTGTGAACGACGCTCGCTTGCGATCTTGTCGCTCTGCTCCCGGCTCTTGAGATCGAAGAGCTTCGCGCGGAGCAGCTTCATTGCCTTGTCCCGGTTCTTGTACTGGCTCCGCTCGTCCTGACATTCGATCACGATCCCGGTCGGCTTGTGAAGGAGCCGGATCGCGGATTCCGTCTTGTTGACGTGCTGACCGCCCGCACCGGAGGATTTGATCGTCTCGATCTCGAGGTCCCCGGGATCGATTTCGACCTCCACATCCTCCGCTTCGGGAAGGACGGCGACGGTCGCGGTCGAGGTGTGAATGCGCCCGGAGGATTCCGTTTCAGGCACGCGCTGGACACGGTGGACGCCGCTCTCATACTTGAAGCGGGAATACGCGCCCTGCCCCGTCACGAGGAAGGTGATTTCGCGGAACCCGCCGAGACCCGTCTCGTTGACGGACACGACTTCCGTTTTGAACCGGCGTGCGTCCGCATACATCGTGTACATGCGGTAGAGGACCCCGGCGAAAAGCGCGGCTTCGTCTCCGCCGGCACCGGCCCGGATCTCCACGACGACGTTCTTGTCGTCAAGCGGATCCTTTGGGAGAAGAAGGATCTTGAGCGCTTCCTCCGCCTTTGCCGCCGCTTCTCTGCCCGCCTTGTATTCTTCGTCGGCGAGCGCGAGCAGATCGGGATCCGATTCGCTGTCGAGGATCGCGCGCGCATCCGCCGCATCCGATACGGCTTTTTTATATTCGCGGAACTTCTCGATCACGGGGGCGAGTGTCGCGTGCTCTTTCAAGAGAGCGGTGTAGCGCTCGATATCCGCTGTGACGGCGGGATTCGCAAGATCCTCTTCGATCCGCAGAAACCGCGCTTCTGCTTCGTTCAGTCTTTCATGCATCTTCTCGTCATTCCTTGTGATCGGACATTTTGGATCGGAGAGCTCCGATGAAATCGGAAACTTCCCGCGCGCGCTGCCGGATGAGGGCGAAATCCCCCCGCTCGATCGCATCGGTCGGCGCGATGAACGATCCGCCGCAGCAGCTGACATAGTGCAGAGAGAGATAATCCGCCGCGTTTGCGAGCGTGACGCCGCCGGTCGGCATGAAGGAGAGGTTCCCGTAAGGCGCGTGGAGTGCCTTGAGCATTTTTACACCGCCGGCAGCCTCCGCGGGAAAGAATTTCAGCGTTTCAAACCCCGCCGCCATGGCAGCCTCGATCTCCGTAGGCGTCATGATGCCCGGAATGAACGGCATACCGCGCCGGACGGATTCGCAGGCGATCTCCGGACGGAATCCGGGGGATACGCCGAACCCGGCGCCTGCGTCGATCGCTTCGTTCAGCGCTTCCGGGGTGAGGACCGTTCCGGCGCCGACGAACATTTCGGGGACCGTGCGTCTCATCCGGCGGATCGTGTCGGCTGCGGCACTCGTGCGGAACGTGATCTCCGCCGCAAGGAGGCCGCCGTCAGCCAATGCCTTTGCGAGCGCCGGCGCGTCCGATGCCGATTCGATGCGGACGACGGGAACGATCCCGGTTTGTCTGAGTTGGTCGAGAGGATGATTCATGCCTTCTCCTGTATTCATGAAAACGATACCCCGGCACGAAACCGCACCGGAATATCGGATTCTTATGTCTTGCCCGTTTACTTGCAGAACGCCGCGAAGGCCTTGTGGGCTTCGTAGAGGTCGGATTTCGAGATGATCTCGAACGGCGCGTGCATGGAGATCACCGGGACGCCGATGTCGACGGTCTCGATGTTGTGATCCGCGATGTACATGGCGACCGTTCCGCCGCCGCCCTGATCGACCCGGCCGAGCTCCGCGGTCTGCCAGACAACGCCGGCATCGTCAAAGATCTTGCGCACGCACGCGACAAGCTCTGCAGACGCGTCGTTGGTGCCGCCCTTTCCGCCGGAGCCGGTGTATTTCGAGAGGCCGACGCCGCAATGCAGAAGCGAAGAGTTGCGCTTTTCGTAGACTTCGGGATAGTTCGGATCGAAGCAAGCCGTCACGTCGGCGGAAAGGCACTTCGAGTGATCGCGCACGACGTTCGGGTTCCCGCCGAGTTCCTTCGCAAGTTCGTCGATCAGATCCGAAAGGAGCACGCACTGCATCCCGCTGATCCCGACGGAGCCGATCTCTTCCTTGTCGGCGAGGACTGCCATGCAGGTGTGCGGGCTGTTCTCCGCTTCGATCAGGGAGGTGAGGGCGGGATAGGAGCAGACGCGGTCATCATGGCCGTAGCCGCCGATGAGCCAGCGGTCAAGACCGACGTCGACGGCGTTCTGCGCGGGGACGATCGAAAGCTCCGCGCTCATGAAATCGGCTTCGGTGATGCCGTATTTCTCGTTGAGGAGGATCATGATGTTGAGCTTGACCTTTTCGTCCGCGGGCGTCAGCTTGCCGTCTTCTTCAAAGAAGGGGGAGGAGCCGAGCATGACGTTCAGACCCTCGCCGGTGAACGCCTGTCCGAGGGCGCGGCCGTTCTGATCTTTTGCGAGGTGCGGAAGGAGGTCGGAAATGCAGAGAACGGGATCGCCCGCTTCGTCGCCGATACGGACTTCAACGGTCTCGCCGTCCGATTTCGTCACGACGCCGTGGAGCGCGAGCGGGATCGTCACCCACTGATACTTGCGGATGCCGCCGTAATAATGCGTCTTGAAATACGCGACGCCGTCGTTTTCATAGAGCGGATGCTGCTTGAGGTCGAGACGGGGCGAATCGATGTGCGCCGCGCAGATCCGGACGCCGTTTTCGATGGACTCCGTGCCGACATGGATCGCAAAAAGGCTCTTTCCGCGGTTATTGAGATACAGACGGTCGCCCGCTTTGATCGGATCGCCGACTCTGTAAGGACGGTAACCCGCATCCTCGAGCAGCTTTTCGGATGCTTTCACGGCTTCGCGCTCGGTCTTGGAGTCATCGAGCCACTTCATATAGCCGACGGCATAGTCCTTCGCCGCGCCGAGCTCTTCGGCCGTTTTCGTCTCAAATGCGCTCTTTTTCTTGTAAAAAAGCTCGTCCTTCAGGATCTGTCCTCTCGTTTTGTCGCTCATGGTTCTTTTTCCTTTCGATTCCCCGGTCGGGGATGATTTCCATGTCAGTTTCCGGCGTAATACAGCTTGCGGTACATCTCGGCGCTTTTGAGGATCCGCTTCACAAAGGAAGCTGTCGCGTCGTCCGGGATCGTTTTCAGATAACCCGCGGAATCGACGAGAGCGTCGACCTTCTCCCATTCGTCGACCACCGCCTGCCCCGCTTCATACGCCGCAAGCGCGGGGATCCATGCGCCGTTTTCCGTGTAGAGATAGGAGAGGATGTAGGCGCCGCAACGGATGTTCGTCTCGGGGTCATAGAGGAGCCCGGGTCCGAGGTTTTCCTTCGTGATGCCGTTCAGCCATTCGAGCATATCCGGATGGATCTGGAAAAGCCCGATGCGCCCGTTGTCGGAAACCTTGTTGCTCTGAAAGCCGCTCTCTTCTTTGATGACGGCGTAGAGTATGTATTCCGGTACGCCGTATGCCGCGGAATAGGTCTCGACGGTCCCGGTGAATTCCCGCGGATGATTCTTCCGATCAAGGATCTCACCGACGATCTGGTAGCCGTACCCGATGAAGAGCGCAGACACTAGGATGATGATGATGACGGTGCTGCGGCGGACCGCTGTTCTGAATTTCATCGGTCCTCCTCCCCGTTCTCCTCGCCGTTCTCATCGGCTTCGGCGGTTTTCTCGTATTCTTCTTCCCGAACGGCAAAGAGTGCGTCAGCCGCCTGCTCCACCCGCCGGATCAGCTCGTCCTTCGGGCAGTCATCGTTGACGATCACTTCATCCGCGCGCGCTTCGAGCTCCGAGTAGGGCTTCTGCGCCGCGAGCCTGCGAAGGGCGTCTTCCTCGGTGATCCCGTCGCGCTTCATGATGCGGCGCACCAGGATCTCCTCGGGAGCCGTTACGCAGAGGACTCGTTCGCATTCCGCGTCAAAACCGCTCTCAAAGAGCAGCGGCGCATCGATGAGGACGATGGGAAAACCTTCTTCATACAGCGCATTGGCCTGACGGCGCGTTTCATCGAGAATGAAGCGGTGGGTGATGCGGTTGAGGTCGTCGAGGGCGTCCGTGTCCCCGCAGAACACCAGCGCGCGCATGGCAGCCCGGTCGAGCGATCCGTCGGAGGATACGATCCCGTCCCCGAACCGGTCGCGGAGAGCCAGCATACAGGGCGAGAGCGCATCCGTCGGTCCGGTCATCTCGCGGTAAACGGCGTCGGTGTCGACGGAGGGAATGCCGCGGCAGGCGAAAAGCGCGGAAACATAGCCCTTGCCCGCTCCGCTCCTTCCGCAGAGGCCCACCAGCATCACACCTTTTTTCTTCATCCGACCTACACTCCGCAAAATGCCATAGTATGATTATTTTATCACATTTCCTTCCGTATTTCAACAGCAATTTGTGAATAAGGAAAAGGAACTTTCGTTTTGCGTGAAAGCCCCTTTTCTCTCTTTGCTGCGTTATTTCACGAGCTCGCAGAATTCGTCGATCTGCTCCGCGATGGATTTCAGCCCGGATTCCCAGAAGGAACGGTCGGTGAGATCGATCCCGGCGATCTTCGCGGTGTCTTCCACGTCGTTCACCGAGGTCGCCCAGAGCATTTTCTTGTACGTCGGTACGAATGCCGCCCCTTCTTCCCGGTACTTCGCGTAGAGTCCGCGCGCGAACAGACCGCCGAACGCGTAGGGGAAATTGTAGAAGCTGAGATCCCCGCTGTAATAATGCCCCTTGCAGAGCCACATATACGGGTGGAGGGTTTCCGGATCGAGACCGTCGCCGTATGCCTTCTTCTGCGCGTCGAGCATCAGCTCGCAGAGCCTGTCTGCATTCATGAATTCCTCGGAGCGGTTCTCGAAGACGGCCGTCTCGAAGAGATAGCGGGAGTAGATGTCGCAGATGATCTGGCAGGCGTCCATGATCTGGCTCTCGAGCAGATTCAGGCGTTCCTCGCGGCTTGCGGCCATGGCAAGCGACGCCGCGCCGGCTACGACCTCGTTGAACGTGGAGGCCGTTTCGGCAACGGGCATCGAGTAGTCCTGATTGAGGAGCGAATGCGGGAATACCTGCTGGTCGTGGAACGAGTGTCCCAGCTCATGCGCAAGGGTGATGACATCGCTGAACGAACCGTCGAAGTTCGTGAGCACGCGGCTCTGCTTCGCCGTCGGAACGCCGCAGTCAAACGCACCGCCGACCTTGCCCTCCCGCGGCCAGAAGTCGATCCAGTTCTCGTCAAAGGCCCGCGCGATCATGCCGGCGAGATCACAGTCGAACGGCTCGAAGAAGGAGAGGAGCGTCTCTTTCGTCTCGGGGATCGTGAACTTGCGGTCGCTCTTCCCCATCGGCGCGAAGAGGTCGTACCACGGCAGGCCGTTCTTGTGACCGAGCGCCTTTGCCTTCTCGCGGAGATACTTCCAGAACACCGGGAGATATTCCTCCATCGCCGAAATCAGCGCGTCGAGCGTCTCCCGCTTCATCCGGGAATCCTTGAGCGCACGATCGAGCGGCGAATCGTACCCGCGAAGGGCGCATTCGTTGATCATCTGCAGCTTGATCGAATTGAGAGAGAACGCGACTGCCTCCCGGATCGGCTCGTAGCACGCGAGCTCCGTGTCGTATGCATCCTTGCGCACCGTCGGATCGGGATCGTAGGCGAGGTTGCGCACGGCGGAGAGCGGGATGTCCTCGCCGCGGTAATGCGCTTTGACGCCGCTCGTCAGCGCGGAATGCAGATCCTCCCACGCAGAGGAGCCGGAGATCTTCATCTTGGCCATGAGCGCTTCCTCGGCGTCGGAGAGCAGATAACGGCTGTCCTCGCGCAGCTTCTTCAAAAGATAGGCGTATTCGCCGAAATCGCTGTCGATCAGCGCGTCGAGATCCTCGAAGTTCGCAATGAGACGGCGGATCTTCGCGTCGGACGCAGCGGTCTCGCTGAATTTGTCCATCAGCCTGCCCATCATGCTCGCAGCCTCGACGCAGTTCGTGTCGGCGGAATACCGCAGCGAGCTGTAAATATAGAGCTTCGAGGACACGGCGGAAAGCTTCTCCGAGAGTTCGAGATATTCTTCGAGGAGGAAACGGTGCGGCAGGTTTTCCGCTTTCGCGGCAAGCGCGATCGTCTCCGCGATGAGTTCGTCTGCGGTCTTCCGATCGTCGTCGAGCGCGGGATCGTCAAAACCGGCATACAGGATCGAGAGGTCCCATTCGTTGGCCATGGTTCAAAAATCTCCTTTTCATTTTTTCGGAAACATTATACCATGAGCGCGGAGAGATTGCAAGGGCCTTGCGCGATTTCAGGCGTTCCCTTACTTGATGAACAGATAGCCGCATCGCATGGCCTCCGAAGATTTCCTCCGAAAACACTTGCAATTTCGCTGCAAATGTGATATAATACAATCGCATCGCACGGATGCCTCACGGGGACGTAAAGGTTTCGACGGGGATTTTGAAGTGTGATAAGCGGGTAGAGCTCGGGGTAACTCTTTAAAAGGCTCCAAACTAAATTAAACGCTAACGACGAATTAGCAATCGCTGCCTGACAAAGGCGGCTGTCCGTCCGGGGAGTGCTGCGGCCCCGGAATGTCCCG
>JAEEGL010479423.1_pt1 | contig 14408 bp, 10 predicted proteins | sample 9134231 | NCBI WGS metagenome assembly JAEEGL01 (sample SAMN16246548, study PRJNA631951) | gut metagenome | biome: gut microbiome; feature: rumen; material: fiber-attached | host: Bos | place: Iran: Karaj | collected 2018-10
AAAATATAAATCAATATTTGGATATTTACCTGCTAATATATCTTTACCCCATGTAGATTCAACCATTTTTTCTTGTTCTACAAAAAATGGATCCTGACAAGACATACAAAGTATTAAAATCTTTTTCATATTAAATTTTCTTCATGCATATATTTAATATAACTTGCCATCCAAAAACTATCTGCAATATCATCTAATTTAGGTAATTTAAAATCTGGATATAATCCAGCGAATAAACTTATCATTACTTCTTTTTTACAATTACCATTTCCAGAAGTTTTCTTTTTTATTTCACTAGGTGTTGCGATAATATAATAAGTTGGTTTAAGTTTATCTATAATCATCATTCTTAATAAAAAATTAAGACCTGCCAAATCAAATACTGACTTAGTTCTTATAGATGAACCATATGAAATACCTTCTTGACAAACATATAAATTATATAATCCAAATTCTCCTGTTAAAGATTTTATAAATTTTTTAATACAAGTTTCAATTTCAAGTAAAATATCTTTTAAAATTAATGTTTTATAATATTCTACTTCATGATTATTTTCTTTATCATATTCAGGTTTTTCATATACTATATATTGAAACATTTGAATAAATTCATCTTCTGCTTTAGATTCCTTTTTAGTTAATTTATCTGGTTTTATTATATAAAACATTTGTTTAACTAATTTATTATCTTCATAAGCAAGACAAGTAATCCCGCTTGAATTTATAGATGGATCTATTCCTATATAAAAATCTATCATTAATCTAATATCTGCATATTTTTATTCTTTTTAAGTTCTTTATTAGTAAGTCCATAACAAACAATCCACCATTGAGCATTTTGTATGGCTTCACGTTCGCCGCAATATTTTATATTTTTATATACATTTTTTAAAACATCTTCAAAATCTTTTCTTTGTTTATCTGTCCAATAATACCTATACATCCAATTTTCATCATTCTTAATCAATGATAAAATTTTATTTTCATCAACTAATTCTTGCTTAGTACGTCTAAACATTTCAATAATTAATGAAAATGTTAAACTTGGCGTATCGCATAACCAATAAAGATCATCTTCACTAAGTTCAGCTGTTTGCAAATAATCAATGTCAAAAATTTTGTACGTTTTCTTTTTTCTCATATTATTCAGTTTTTAATGTTGCTAATACTTTATTTGATATTGAATTTTCATCATTCATTTCTAATTTGGCACTAACTAATGCATTTTTAAATTCAAACATATCTCCTAAAGATTTATAATTTTTTACATTTGATAATTCATTTCTAATTATTTCAATATATTTATCAAATGCTTTATAAAAATCTTCTTTAGTTATTTCAGTAATACAATTAAGATTTCCATCTTCGATAAATAATGTACAAGTATTACTTACATTGATAAGTGACATTGATATATTAAATCCCTTACCATAAAGTGTATATCCTCTTGGTCTGGATTCTATTTTATCAACATGGAAAAATTCAAGATATCCACCGCTAGGTCTTCTATCAACTTGAATATATTTATTAAGCATCCAATTAACTTTATCTTTATCAATTGAATTTACTAATTTATCCATTTCTTCTGCTAAACGATTAGCTTCTCTTCTATGAAAATCTCTTTCTTTTCGAAGTTCTTTAATCTTAATATTATATTCTTCAGTATTCATAATTAATCTAATAACATTTGTTGTATATTTTGTTGATATATTTTTTCTGGTGATTTATAAACTACTCTTGCATTAGGTGTACCAGGATTTTGTATATCAAAATAAGTATTTGCATAATTCATAGCATCATTTGTAGCATCTTGAGCTGAAGCAAAAAATTCATAATTTCTTGATTTATTATAATCAAAATTAATTTCTTTAGTTAAACCATGTCCGTCAGTATAAGTTAATTTATTATGTTCTTTATCAGCATCCACAACTCTATACTGTCCAATATTTCCTTCTTTACTAAACCAAATATATTGTCCTGGAATAATATCATTAAAATCTTTTTTAATTTCTAATGTAAATTTTTTTTCAGGCCAATTTATTGTACTTTCATGTCCATACATATTTATATTATATTAATTCTTTTTTGTAATTCTAACGGATATTGATCTCTTGTATTTATATAAAGGTTCCAAAAGCAAGCATCAAAAATATATGTAACACACCAATCTCCATCATATCTTATACCACGTCCTATACCCTGAATAATATCATTACTTGTTTTTGAATTATACCAAAGCGGATAAAGCTTAATTTTTTCTCGAACATATTTATCCCCTAAACTTGGATAAGGTACTTTAAGTATTATAATAAACCTACATTGGTCACCTGGTAAATCAATACCTTCATTTAATGTTGGACCAACTAAAATAGTATTAAGCGAATCTCTATGAAGCTTTATCATATTATTTTTATCACGTGAACCATTATATAACAATATTCTTCTTTTTACTTCATAAGGAGCATCCTCATATAACTTCTTTGCTAAATCATATGAACCTGTTTGTATAATACCTCGTTGATCTTTAAATTTAGTTTTACAAATAGAATATACAGCAGTTTTAAGATGTTCAAATGAAATATCTTTTTCTTTCATTGACATCTTAAATTTATTCCAAAAATGTATAGGTGACTGTTCAAAATTAAAAGTAGATGGTATTACTTTCATCTCAGATTTTTTATCTGCTGTATAAGTAAATCCCATATTTTCATCAAATGCTTCATGCCCGCCAACAGTTGCTGAAACTAATACTCTATAATTAGCTTTTGTTAAAAGATATTTATATACAAGGTAATCTTCTTTTAAACACCTGAAGGTAATTGATATTCCATCTTCTTTTGTTTTATTTATTTCTTTTAACTGGTAGTCTTCACCGCAAATTTTAATTATTTCAATATAATTACCAAATTCACTAACATAATGATAGAAATAAGAAACGGTTGAAAATATATTTAAATCTATTTCAGATAATGCTTCTTTATTATTTTTCTTTTGATATAACAATAATTTTATTTCTTCACTTGCAGTTAATGCTTGTTGTAATAATGTATTATATCTAAGAAGCATTTCCATATCTTCTCCTTTTCGAGATTCTGGATTACTTAATACATCAAATATTTCATTAAATTCAGCAACAATTTTATCTGGACTTGTATTTAATACCCAATCAGCAGGATTATCTATTCCAGTATTAGTATCAAAAATCGTTACTTTTGAATTATATGAATAATTATATATTTCAAGAATCATATCTAAATCTTTTGATCTTACATATGCATGCACATGTTGTTCTACGATTCCTGGAATATTATGACACTCATCACAGAATATTACATCTCTTTCTTTAAATTGATATGGATTAGAAGGATCTGTCGGATTTTTAAAAATCTGTATAAATAACTGATATGTCATTAAACATGCTTTTGATTTTAAAGCACGTCTTCTAGTATTTACATATGGGCAAAGTTCAGCACATTCACCATATCCATATTTTTCAGCTTTATCTTGATTAAATAAAGTAGCCCAAGTAAGACCACTTAAAACACAATCAGCTAACGTTAAATCTTTATCATTTTGAAGACACCTATAATTACCTATTTTACCTTTTAATACGGCAATATCTACTTTTCTATGTTCTTCTAGAAAATTATAATATTGTTCCCATAAGAAAAGATCAGAAACTAAAATATAAGATGTTACATTATAATAATCAGCAAGCACACCAGCAGAAATTAAATTAATTAATGATTTACCACTTCCAGTTGGTGCCTCTACTACATAATTATGATTCTGATGCGTAAGTATATTATATATTATATCAATTATACATTCAAGCTGATATTCCCTAAAGGTAAAATCTTTTCCTATCTTGCTTTCTGCATATGATCTTACTTGACGTTCTATTTTTTCTTTAGATATATCCATGTCTCCTTCAAAACATTATATATATAATATAGAAAAAATAAAGGGTGATTTTCATCACCCCATTTTTGAATCAATTAATTTACAATCTTCTAATATGAAATATCTTCGGACATCAATGCAGGCAAATGTATCTTGAATTATTGGTTCTTCTTCTAATTGTGTATGTCCGAAAATTTGATAATATCCTAATTTTTCATTTTCATTACGATTATCTAATTCAGATGACCATTCACGTACATCTGCCCATATACATGAACCAAAATCTCCACCAAGCCACCCTCTAAAATTAGAATACATACCTAAGAAATAATTCTTATTATATTCATCACAATGTAACCAATTATTTAATAAATCAGCTATATTTATATCAGGAGCATTTATCTCTAAATCATCAATAATTAAATCAATCCATCTTTTATGTATACCTGCATGTGAAAAAAGAAATTTTTTATCATTTTGAATAACTTGATATGCTAAATCAAATTGATCAAAATTTTCATTAAACATATGACTTATATCAGTAGCATATACTCTGCTTCTTCTAGAAGAGCAAACATCACTCCAAATATATCCACAATCATGATTTCCCAAAAGAAGTTTACAATCTTTTCGGTTTTCAGCAAATTTTAATATATCTTCAAAATTTGCAATAGCATCTTCTTCACTTATTCCTTCCCAACCATATGGATCAAGATAATCGCCTAAAAAAATTATTTTATCACATGATTGTTCTACTGCTTCTTTCCAAAATGTTCTTCCATGAACATCGGGTATTATAATTATTTTACTCATAAATTATTTAAGTGCATCTGGTTTTTCTTCAAACTTAATTGATTTTACACATGTAAAAAATTCTACTTCTATACCATTATCACATTCAACAATGTTTTGTATATTTAAATTTGAATCTTCTTTTAATTCTTGAGAAAATTTAGATATGGCTTCAAGCATTCTTTCTTTAGAATTAAAAATCATAAATGTTTTTAATTCTACAAAAAATATATAAAATAATTCTTTACCGTCTTTATTATTATTTTCAAATTTTATATATTCTTTAAATTGCTGATATAGTTCTTTTGTAAATATCCAAGATACAAAGATCATAACATTAAATCCTAATCTTTCCATTTCAGATAAAACATATTCTTTGAATTCTTTATTATCTTTTTTATTTTCAAAATATTCTATATTCCATAAGCCACTATCTTTACCAATTATCTTTTGTAAAGCCAATGATACACTTGACGCTTTATCACGTCTTATCATTACATCTTCTATTGTCATAATTTAAATTAAATATATATATTAAAAATAATTTTTATATATTATTTTCTGAATCAAGCATTTTATTTAACAATTCATATGAATAATCTTCAAATGCTCCATAATTATCTTTAAAATCTTCATCTATCTCAGGATGATTTGCCCGCATATAATTCCTTACAGCAGCACCCAATCTACCATAAAAAACACTTCCAAAATAACTTAATAGTTCATTCTTTTTTCTCTTTGCTGTAAGGTAATCAATCCATTCTTTATAATATTTACCATCGGTAGATTCTTCAATATCTGCCTGTTTAAAATAATCCTTAAACCATTCAAGGTATTTTTCTTCAACTATATTTGTATTCATTATTTATGTACTGCTTGTATTTCTGCTGGTGAATTAACTATCAAATCACAATTATTTTTAAACTCATCAAGTGTATAACAATCATTATAACTCATAGCAGAACGTAAATAATCCATCATATTTTCCAACCATTGTTTCATTGTATATTTACATTCTACAAAAGTAGTATTACCTTCACTTGTCTTTAACATATCTGGTGTAAGCTCTACTGGTTCCTCAAGGCATCTTGCAATAGCAATCTGAGCTTCCTTTGTAGACATACCAATTAATCTTTTCTTAATATTCTTTACAGAACGAATAAATGCCTTCTTTTCTTCTTCAGTATTTCCATTCCAAATATTAAGTTTAACTGAACCATAAGAAGTATAATAAACAACCTTACCAGTTTCTCCATCATAAACTGCCGGATATTGAGCACTATCACGTGATTCTATAATCATATCAGCAGATGATTCAAGAAGACTGCCGAATAATCCGCCAATCATTACATAATCAGCACCAAGAGCAAGGGCTTTATTTACATCTGCATATACTTTAATACCGCCATCAGCAACAATATATGGTATACACTTAATATCTATCCATTCTGTACCTGGTTCATAATATTGTTGTTGTCCTATTAATTCATTTTTAATTTGCTTACATTTATCAATAAGTGTTGCAATAGGATAATGTTCACCAACATTATTGGTAGTCAAACAATTTGATCCAGAACCAATAGCAAGTCTTACATAATCAACATCTGTATGTGTACAAATCCATTTATATGTTTCTGGATTAGCGATATTACCAACCATTATAATAAGATTATACTCATAATTATGCGCAAGATGTTTTGCACTAAATGTATATGTATATAAATCTTCCATATGGCCATCTGCCATATCAATCAAAACTTTATAAGTCTTATTTGATTCAACACGAGGCATATCATTATCGCCAAATGTACAGAATAATTTAATAAATTCTTTTAATGAAAATGCAACCCACTTTTCATTATTTAAAAATTCAATTCTTTGTTTATATTTTACAGTACGAGGAATGATGACATTTATTTTATTTTCTTCATAAATCTTATAATTATATTCATTTACAACAGTCATCATAGGAGCTGCAAAAATAGGGAGGTTCCCGTCTTCATAAAAAATATTACATTCTTTTCTAGATTTAATTTTACTGATTACTGCAGGAACAATAGTTAAATCAGCATATGCATATCCTTGTTCTTCTAAGATCATAGTTATACTTTTATATTTATACATATTTAATATAGGAATATTACATAAAAAAAATAAATAATATTTTTTTGTGTTTAAATGCCTTTAAATTGATTTTTAACTATAATCTAATATAGGAATACCCTTTAATAAAAAAGGTTCGCCACAAAGCGAACCAGGTACTAAAAAACAAGTTTTTTTATATTAATTAAATATATGTAATTACATTTGGTTTCTCAGCATCATTTTCAATAAATTGAAAATCTAAATTTGAATATTTAAATATCATTTGAAATGTTTGACTTTGCGCTAATGGCTGTGTATAATTTAAATCAAGCATATCAAGTCCACTTATTACTGGATGGATTATTTCTATTCTTGAATATATATTACCAATATTATCCATTATATCTACAAAAAGATTTGGGATAAGTTGATCATATCCGGTATCTCTTGAGTATAACCAAAAGAAATTTTCAAATAATAAAAAGTAATTTATAAATCCTAATGTATGTCTGAAATTAACATTTAATGTTTTATCAATTAAATTTATAGGATTTGTTTCTGATCTATAGTTTATACCTGAAGAAGTATGAAGAAATTTATTCTGCATTATTCTGTTTTGTGAATTAGCATAAGTACCTCTACCAGTTTGTTGCTGTTCAATAGTGGCATCATTAAATCCTAACACCTGTACTGATTGTATTGTTTCATTTATAAAATCAATAGGTGTAATTATAAAACTATGTTTTTCTTGCAAAACTTTTGTATATTTTTCTTCTATTTCCGGTACTATAAATTCTTTAGGGAAATTTAATCTAAAATAGTCTTGTCTTCCTCTTAACGCAAACATATTTAATTACTTATTATTTTTGTTCTATTTCTGATCCTAATTTTATTTCATTATTATCATCTACATTTTCAATATTAACATTGATATGTTGATTCATTAACTTACCAAGTTTTTCAATATTTTCATTTAAGTGTTGCTGACGTTCTTTTTCAATTTGTTCTGCTCTTTGAATTGTCTTTTCAGCATTTTCAACTTTCTCGCCAAGTTTTTCCATAATATCTTTGAAGTCACCGCTAAGTAATTCAGTTAATTTATCTAATCCGCCGACCTTATCAGCTAATCTTGACATTGCATCCATTAAAGCAGTAAGACCTTTAATTCGTGACATATCAACTTTATTTGCAACTTTTACAAAATCACTTAATTGTGAGCTCTTTTCCTTAATAGTTTCATCATCAATATTTTCTTTTAAATTATCAGATATTGACTTGACGCCTTCATTAAATTTAGTAAATATAAATTGATATTCACCGGAAGATGTTTTAGCACTTATCTCAATCAAATCATTTACAATTTGATTAAATTTACTTACACCATCATGAATATTAGATATCTTTTTACTTGTAAAAATAGATAATGAAGAAAGAATATTATTGATATAAGTATATATATTTGCAAATGCTGTTGTTTTATCATCAACAGTAAATGTTAATTCTAAACTATTTGTATTTAACCAATCTATAAGTTCTTTATAAGATGTTAATAAAGGAATAATTTTATTAATATTTTCATTTAATATTATATTGTTAGCAATACTTTGTAATGAACTTTTAATATTATTTATCAATGTTTCAATATTCTTAATAGGAGAATTTGCATTACGGCCAAAAGTAGTACCTACTGCTTGTTTTGCAGGATCTGATAAATTAATTATTTTCTGTAATAATTCATTATCTATTGTATTACATATTTCTTTATATAATTTAAGAGCATTTATTTTGGTATTTATTTCTTCTTCTTTTATATTAGCAAACTTAATTAATGATATTGCATTTAATTTATTTAAAATATCTTTTATATTACTTAAAGATGCTGTTATATCAGTATTTTTAATTGTTGTATATTTCAATACTGATTCATGTATTTCACCAATACTATTAATTAATTCTACCATTTTAGCAGAATAATCTTCAGAAATATTAATATCATTAATACTATTTGTACTAGTAAATGCTGAATTTAAAGATGAAATTAAACCATTTAATAATATATTTATATTTTGTGTAGCTTTTGTAATTGTCTGATCATTTATTGTAATTGTATTACCATTAGAATCAGTAAAATTACCTGTTGCATATGATAATACTGAATTAGCGGTATTTGAAACAATATCACTAACTGATTTAAATGTATTTACTATCCTGTCTAATTTTTCAGGATCTATATTTAATTCATTATATGCTTTACTTAATGCTTTTGCTGTATTTGTAACTATTTCAACAATACGATCTTGCGCATTTGTAAAATCTTCAGGTTTTAAATTTCTATATCCTTTTAATTCATGAGTTTTCTCATCATAAATCGGTATTTTTAAATCAGCATATGCTTCTATACCTTTAGCAACATTTAATATAAGATTACCAATTTCTGCTATTGATTCTGTTTTCTTTTTAGCGCTTGAGCCAAATATACCGGTATAATTTTTTAATTTAGCAAAGCCACGCCAAACTCCACCCGCAACTGTTGTTATAATAGTTTTTATATTTTCAGCTGCTGTTGTAAAATCTGCTTGATTAATATCTTTATAACCAGTTACTTTACCAGTTTCAGGATCATATATTGGAATCTTTAAATTAACATATGACTGTATACCTTCAGCTATTGAAGAAATAAGATTACCAAGTTCTGTTAAAGATTTAATTTTTCTTTTTGCACTTGTTCCAAATACGCCACTATAATTTTTTAATGCAATGAAACCCAATAAAACACCACTGGCAACATTTGTTATCATAGTTTTTATATTTTCTGATGCTGCTGTAAAATATTCTCTTTTAAAGTCTTCATAATTTGTAAAGGTTCCATTTGTATCATATATTGGAATTTGTAATTTAGCATATGCTTGTATACCCCTTGCAATAGAATATACTACATTACTTAGTTCAGATATTGTATTAATTTTCTTTTTAACTTTTACATCAAATAATCCATCCTTTTTAATTATATCATATCCTTCATCAACAGCGTTGGCTATTGTTGTTATTACTGTTTTAATATTTGCTGTCGCTTTAGTAAAATCTTTGTTATCTAATGTTTCATATTGATTAGGTATTATATTACCGTCTGTATCATATTTAGGAAATCTAAGGCTAGCCATTGCTTGTATTCCAGATGAAACTTGTGATATTAAATTACCAATAGGAGTTAATGATTTTATTTTTCTTTTAACTCTATTAATATTATTAGTTCCAATATTTTGATAAGCAATTTCAACAGCACTGACCATAGTTGTCAATACTTCTCCTATATTAAGAGCTGCTTGTCCAAAATCAACTGTTGTTAATTCTTTATAACCTACAACTTCTGTTCCTTTATATACTGGGAATTTCAAATTTGCATAAGCTTGTATTCCTTCAGCTGTTTTCGCAATTAAATCACCAATAGGAGATAAAGCTTTTATTTTTCTTTTTACTTGATTAATTCTTTTATGTACAATATTATCATAAGCATTTTCAACAGTAGTTACCATGGCACCTATTACAGTGCTTATATTATTTGCTGCTTGCGCAAATGTTGTTTCATTTAATTCTAAATATCCTTGTACTTCTGTGCTATTAGCTTTATAAACAGGAAATTTAAGTTCTGAATATACTCTAAGACCTTCTGCTATGCTTGCAATAAGGTTGCCTATACCCATTACTGATTTTATTTTTTTACGTACATTTCTAATTTTGCCTTCACCCAATTTATCATAAGCATAAGAAACACTATCTATCAATGCTGTCATTGTAGTAGCTATATTATCACCAGCACCTTTAAAATCAGTAAATTTTTCATATCCTATGACATTACCATTTTTATCATATATAGGGAATTTAAGATTTGCATATGATTGTAATCCTTCCGCAATCTTAGTTATTAAATTACCAATAGGATAAATTGATTTAATCTTAGCTGATACTTCATTTATTCTTTTTTTACTGCCTAATGTCTTGTAAGCATTATCAACAGCAGTAATCATTGTAGATATAATAGTTGAAATATTTGCTGATGCGCTTTCAATATTTAATCCCTTTATATCTTTATATTTTATTAAAACATCAATTATATCTTTTAATGCAGATGATATTGAATGCGAAATTTTTCTTAACTGTCTTGCTTTTCTTTTTATTTTAAGACTTATAGAATCTTTAATTTCTTTGTCATTAATTATACCTAAGAAATTTTTTATTATAATTTTAGCCTTTGCAAATGAAGGATCTTTAATATCTCTTACTATTGATTCACTACCTTTTATTAATGTTAATGCAAGATCTATACTTGCGATAGTAGTTAATATAAGTAAACTTGCCGGCACCGCTAAAAGAGCAAGTGCTCCTTGTAAAATTATTTTACCAAATAATTTGCCAAGTCCATCAATTGAATTTAATAAAAATTCTATATCTTTTTTATAATCATTTCTACTTTTAGTAATTACATGTACTAATGCAAATGATCCTGCAAGTACAAGTAATCCAACAGATAATAAAATAGCCGCTGCAGTACCAGGAATAATAGCAATTGCTAATAATCCAAGATGCGCAAAACAATTACCGGCAAGTATTATTGCATTATTTAAATTATTAAAATCTTCTTCAGGATCTATTGTATTTAAAAGAGTATGTAATACAAAGAATGATAAACTAAGTATAGCTAATCCTATCCCCATAAAAGCGCCAGCAATACTACCACCAATAATTTTAAGAGTATTTCTACCTAATTCTCTAAATACATTACCAGCAATAATTATTACATCTTGTAATTTAGTAAAATCTTGTTCAAAATCAATATCACCATTAACAAGCATATGTACAAGCATTAAACTACCAGCTAATATGGTAATTGAAATGCCTACTGCTATGGCTCCAATAATACCAGGAATTGCATAAGCTATGACAGTAGATAATGCTAATTCAAATAATGTCAATATGCCTACCATACCTAAAAATGTAAGGACATCGGCAAATTTAATTTTATTTATAATTTTCTTAATAGCAATTAAAGATAATGCTAAAATACCTACTGCTACTGCCATTAAGATTGCCCCGCCAGCCGCTTTTACTCCTTCTCCAGATGCTGAAATTCTACTAATTAACTTAATACCACCAACAAGTATTAATAAAAATCCTGTAAATATTAATGCGCCTTCAAGCATTTTCCAGAATCCATATTTTCCTGTTAATTCCATTATAGTATAGAAAATAGCACCACCTACTAATACGACTAATGCTATACCGGCCATTGCTTCAAATGATTGTCTAATTTTTCTTCTAAGCAACAATAATGGTAATATCAATGAAGATACAAATAATGAAAAATGTAATGCAAATTTAAGTGAACCTTCTACTATTTCAGGATGCTTATTAACAATTAAAGAGCCAACAGTTAAAAGCAATATACTTTCTAATATAAAGTTTTCTACTTGGAAAATTACAAAGCCAACTCTTTTTCCTAATACACTGAATAATAATATAGGAGAAATAGTAAGCATTATAAATTTGAATAATAGTAAACCAAATCCTAATGCATTATCTACAAACTTTTTATCAGAAGCTAGACTTGCACCAACCATCATAATTATAGTTGTTAAAATCATAAACCATTTAAGTTCTTTGATTTTCTTTTCTAACTTTTTAACTACAAGTCCAAATAATATTAATGGTGATACAACACAAAATATAAATGCTCCCAATAATAAACCAAATTTCAAAGCATTTTCTGTATTTATAGTATCAACAAGATATGACCCAAATATCATTAATAATGCAGAAACTACTATTAATCCCTTTATATCTTTAAAAGATTCTACTGCTTGTTTAGCTAAAAGGCTACATAATACAACAGGCATAAGCGTAGTAACAATAAATAATCCCAATACTACACCAAATTTTAAAGCATTAGCAATATTTATATTTTCTATAATATAAGAACCTATTAACATTACAAAGGCGCCACCCAATAATATTCCGTTAATACCTTTTAGATTCTGCATAGATGATTTAGATAATCTACTTACTATACCCATAAGCATTATAGGTGGCATAAGAGATAATAAAAATGCTGAAAATGCAATACCGAATTGTAATGATTTAAGTAATAATTTACCACTTGCAATATATCCGCCTAATAACATTATAAATGCCGTTGTAAATAAAAATCCTGAAAGACTTGTTAAATCTTTTGTTGAACCTTTAATTTTCGCATCTACAAGTTTTAATAATGTAATAGGAATCATTAATTCTAATAAAAATGCTGTTAATACGGTGCCGAATACTAATGAACCATAGATTATCTTTTCATTTTTAGTAATTACAAGCCCGCCAATAAGCATTACCATACCAAGTAATGCAATAGCTTCGGCCATATCATTAGCTTTTTCCTTTACACTATTTATTTCATCTTTTTTAATTTTTTGTGATCCGCTGACAGCAACATCATAAGAACTATCAACACCTTGTTTTATTTTATCAAGGTTTTTACTATTAGCATCTATTACATTTATTAACGGTATAATATCGTTATCATAAAGATCCTTTATTTCTTTTAAATGTTCTTTTATTACTGTAATCTTTTCTGAATAATCAGTATCTTTTATATTCGTTAATATTCTATCAATTTCAGTAAATAAAGTTTCAAAATCATTTATATTTGCTAATACTTTATTAAAATCTAAATTACTAATAATAACAACAGTATCTCCCAATTCTTTTAATGCTGTTATTTTCTTTATTTGCGCATTACTTATCGGATTTATTTGATTTAATTGAGTAAATACTTCATCTATTTTACTTATTGACTCTGAAATTTTTCTTATATTTCTATTAAAAGATGCTTTATCTATTGGTTGTAAATTATTTAATTCTTCAATAATACTATTTAATCCTTTTATATTTTTAGTAACATTATTGAAGTTTTTCTTTTTATCTTCTATTTCAGATATACTTTTAATTATATCATTAAGGATAGCAATCTTTGATTGATCTGTTTTTGATATTTTTAAAATATCATTACTATTAAATGTTTTTGATAATTTATCAAATGATTTTTTGAATTCATCAGATATTTTATCAATATTACTTATAATTTGTATTGCTTCACCTTCTTCGCCAAATATTTTATTTAATTGATTAAAATATTCAGAATCAATTTCTATTTTTTCAACAGAAAATTTTACTTTTATATTTTTAGAATCATTTATTGCTTTAATAAAATCATCTATAGATTTCTTTGTTGATTTATCAAATATTAAAAGTATTTTTTCATCAGTACGTTTTACTTTAACATCTTTACTTATATTTTCACCAGTTGTTTTTTCAAATAATTTTATTAAGTCTAATAAAAGTTCATTAGTTATATTAAAAGATTTACTTACTGATCTTATTTGATTAGTAACTTGTGTATATATTTCAGATGTTGTTTTATTAAGTTGATTAACAGACTTAAATAAATTATTCTTTTTATTAATAAAAGTATATAATCGTCCACTAGTAATAGATGTTTTATTTTCACCGGTAATAATAGATAATAATCCAGCAGATATATCATCATTTAAATTTGATATATCTGTTTCTAAATTACCTGTTAT
>JAEEGL012560816.1_pt1 | contig 14408 bp, 6 predicted proteins | sample 9134231 | NCBI WGS metagenome assembly JAEEGL01 (sample SAMN16246548, study PRJNA631951) | gut metagenome | biome: gut microbiome; feature: rumen; material: fiber-attached | host: Bos | place: Iran: Karaj | collected 2018-10
GACGGTGGACTGGTATCTTGATAATCTTCCGGACTGAGCGCTGTGTTTGCTGTTTCGTTCCTGCGGAACGGCAGGCTGCTTCAGTCTCCGGATGCGTGCCGGCGCAGCGCAGGTTCGGAAATATTTGAGAGTGGTTTTAAGGGTTTCATATCAAAATGTCTGAAATTTTCCAAAACGAAGCTGATGCCAGTCAGCTAAAAGATAACAAGATTATTTTTTCAAATACAGAATTTATTGATACGCAAATTACCTTTGATGGTGTTAATAATTATATATTTATTCAACCGGGTTCGGTGTTTGATAACGTAAAAATCCAAGTTTCCGGCAGTAATAATTTTTTGTATATTTCCAGATCTGCCAGAATTTCTCTGGATATCACTGTTTTCAATAATTCTGTTATTTATATAGGTTCTGAAAACTATTATAACGGCCCCCTGAATATTTTTTGCGCCGAAGAGAGCAATATTTTTATAGGCTCGAACAGCCTGTTTTCCACGAAAGTTTATATAGTAACTGCTGATGGACACTTGCTCTATTCCTTGAACAGAGGTTTCAGATTAAACCAGGCTGAAGATATTTATATTGGAAACCAGGTTTGGATTTGCGATGATGTTAAGATATCGAAAGGAGCTGAAATTTATTCCAATGTCGTTATCGGCACTAAATCATTTGCCGGTACCGGTATTTGTTATTCAAATTCCGTATATGCGGGATCTCCGGTTCGCAAGGTGAGATCAAATATCTGCTGGCGCGGTAACTGCACCTATGCTTATCAGGCTCCGGATTTTGACAAGTGGTGCATCATCAGACAGCCTTCTTTCCGGGTACCGGAACATGGTGTTTCATTTGATTTTATCAGGCAAAAGTTTAATGAACTGAAGGGCAATCATATTAAGCTTCTTGATTATTTAAACAGCCCTGAGTTTCAAAAGCAGTCTGCAGATCTCTATGCTGATGGCAGAACTGCTGATTTAAGCTCGGTAAAGCGTATTTATGCGCTGAACACCGCTCAGTGGAAAAAATTGTTTAATAATCGCTTTATAAACAGCGCAGCTCTGTCAGTCAGTGAACAGACGGACGGCTTCATACTGCCTCCAAAATGTCTCAGCAAACAGAAGGGAAATTATGCGGGAGGCGTGGCAGATGCTAGTAAAAAGCTTATTGCCGGATTCAGACGACATCATGCGAGACAGTATTATTACAGCTGCGAGAGCTCCTACAGCTTCGATCCGGTTTCCTGTGTCTCTGTAAATGAGACCGTTATTTTTGGCGGTATTCTTGTTAATCATTTCGGACACTTTATGCTGGAGGGCTTTTCCAGACTCTGGTATCTCATTAATCATCCGGCCCTGATTTACCGTTATCGAGTGGCTTTTGGCGTCATAAACGGCGTCGCTTCCTGGTTTAATGCTTTTCTGGAACTTGCGGGCATTCCCGCTCAGCGCGTGCTCTTTGTGGACAAGGTGACCAGATTCAGCAAAATTATTATTCCTGATGAATCCATTATGTCGTGGGATTACATTCATCCGGAGTACTTTATTCCCTACGAGAAGATGATAAGCGAGGCCCGCAAAAAGTATGCCGGCAGGGAAGCATTTCCAAAAATATATCTAAGCAAAAGCAGCTATTCCGCAGGCTGCCGCTGCATCGGCGAAGAGTATTTCGAGAACTTTTACCGGACGAAGGGGTTTAAGGTCATTTACCCCGAAAAGCGATCCATTGGCGAAATGATTTATCTCATGAGCTGCGCCAAAGAGGTTGTTACCACCATGGGCACTCTGTCCCACTATTTTTTGTTCGCCGGCGAAGGCACAAGGTGCGTGGCTCTCACGAGAACGCATGATGATACCCTGTACCCCCAGGCCCTTATTAACACGGTGAAAAATCTCGACTGGTATATCGTGGATGTTTCCCAGAATTTCTTTTACGCCATTCGTGTTGCCGGAATCAGTCTTTTGGGAATCACGCAGTCATGGAAGGATTTTGTGAAAGAGCGTTACAATGAGGAGATTACCGGAGAAACAGATTCCCGCTACATCTTTGAGTACCTGAAGTCCTTCTACCAGATGTACAAAGATCCAGCCATGTTTAAGAACATAAACAGCCTGGGGATGACAGATGTCTTTAAACGCCTGGGAATGCTGTTTTTCGGGGAAAGCTTTTCTTATGAGGATAAAGCTGTTAAGACGGATTACCAAATCAATGCCGACTGCTGTAAATATCGGCTAGATCTTCTTAAAGCGCATCCGGATCTTGCTGATGCCATAGATTCCCGGGCCGTACTGAAATATTCCGGCCATATATCAGGAATTGGAGACTCGCCGTTTGTTATTGAGAATGCCGAGCTGGGCTCCCCGAGTAAAGGCAATCAGATTGAAGGGGTGATTATAGATTTTGCGTCCGGACAAGCCGATCTCAGACTGAAATATGCCGTGCTCTCCAGTAATAACCGCTGGACTGCGATGATGGACGCAGGAACCTTTGCGGGAACCCGGGGCAGATCGCAGCCTGTTACCGGCATTCAGGCCTGTCTTTATTCTCCTGATGATGCCCGGACGGAGTCCTCGGGGGTCAGAGCAGGGAAATTGACATATGCTCTGGAGTACCGCATATTCAGTTACGGCATCTGGTCCCGCTGGGCCGTGAACGGCGAAAAGCTGGTGTCTCCGGATAACCGCCCGATTTTTGCTATTCAGATGAGGTTGATTTCAAATCTTTAGATGCTGTCGCGGCGAAATGCGTTTTTTGGACTCCGCTTCAGGCGCGCATGCGGTCAGCCTGAGGCCGGGATCGGATTAAGGTGTTTTATCCTTTTGGTGGATGGTTCGGATGTTTGGATTTGTAAATAAGAAAAAGACCAATGTGGTAAGAGATTTAAAGAAAGAAGAAAGCGAGATTCGCGCCCGAACCCGTAACAGCGCCGCTCTTGCTGAAAAGCTGCGCTTGCTGGCCAAAGATGCCGAGACCAGTTATCCTCTGGATGCGCTGCGTCTCATGCGGGAGTCCAATGAACTGGCGCCGCATGTTTCCAAGCAAAAATGGATCGGCTTCCGGCTCTATAACATTGGCAATCTTGAAGAGAGCTATGCCATTCTTTCCAAACTGCCGCAGGAATGCTTCACCGCCGCTTCCGAAAAGCGCCGTCTTCAGTGCATTCTTTATGAATATGCGAGCCGCGGCGGCGATGATGCCGGATCTCAGAGTTCGGTATCTGCGAAGGGCTCCGCGGAATCCCGGATGGAGCAGACTGATTTTTCCGGAGCAGACACGGCATCTTTCGAAATCGTTTTTTGCAATGGGCAGAGGTTTTATCAGAAATCGGGGCGGACGGTGGCAGTGATCTCTGATGAGGAATTCCAGATTCGTTTTGCGGATACCGCCTGTCTTAAGTACATAAGCCTTGCTGACAGCTTGGCCGCTGATTTTGCCGGCATTGATCTTCTTTTGGTGGCTTCCCCTTGGCTGGGAACAGATGGCTCATGGTACGGAAATGCATTTCCCATGGGAGACGGCGCCGCTCATGACAGACTGACGGATTTTATGAAGCAGGCCCGCAGCAAGGGCATTCCGATAGTCTTCTATTCTTTGGAAACGGTTTCCCAGTTCAGCTCATTTTCTGATTATGCCGAGTTTGCCGATTACGTCTATGTTTCTGATAGAGCCAGCATTTCACTGTACCGCGAGAAATGCCCCCGGGCTAAGACTGTGGAATTTCTTCCTTACGGCATTAATCCCCTCCTTTGTAACCCGCAGGGCATGCATAATGCCGTTTCGGAGGACAATATCCTTTATGCCGGTTTTTGGAAATCAGAGGATAAGAGGCAATGCGCTTTTGTTAAGGAATGTCTGGAGGAACTGAATGCCGGAGGAAAGACCGCTGTTTTCGATGCCAATACCATCAGGAATGAAGACAGCCGTTATGAATTTCCGGACTCTCTCAGGGATTTCATAACAGACAGCGTTGATGGTCTGGAGCTTTTCCGGATTTTCCGGAGGTATCCTCTGGCTCTTGTCTTGGGTAATTCCGATGCCCGGAGCCAGCAGATTCCTGGCCGCTGTTTCGAACTTCTGGCTTCAGGATGTCTCACGTTTTTCGGGCTTCCGGGAAATGATGAAATCGCGAGGATGCTTCCGATGGCGCCAACTGGCAACACGGCTTCAGATTTAATGACCTTCATTAACGGGACATCTCTGGCGGATTTGCAGGCGCGCCGAATTTCCGGTATCAGAGCAGCCATGAAAAACACCTGTTATGATTGCATGAACCGCATTCTCAGCAACGCCGGGCTGGAACAGAATTTTTCTCTGCCTCGGATACTGGTAGCCGGCTCTGATTCCCCCCGTAACCGGAAGAGCTTTGACAGACAGACCTATAAAAACCGCGTCTTTGTTTCTGTGGACGAACTTACTCCGGCTCTTTTGAAGGAGTATGACGCCATAGCCTGGTTCAGCGATGATATTTATTATGATTCCTGCTACCTTGAAGATATGCTTAATGCTTTCAAATATACCGATGTTTCTTTCGTAACCAAGGACAGTTATCTGTTCATGGCGGATGGCTCATCAGCGGATCTTGTTTGCAGAAAGGAACACGAATTCATTGATGTTATCCGGGATAAGGCTAAGTCTGTGTTCTGGCTGAAGGACTGGGACGGGGAGGAACTTCTCGGGATGCCGGCGAGTGAAAATGAGCCTTTCGATGCCGGGAAGAAAGGTGTGAAAGGCTACAGCCCGGATCATGCCAGTCTCTGCAGCGGTTATGAGCAGTATGTCAGAGGCAAAACAAGACCTCCTTACAGACCATATCTTATATCAGTCGTTATTCCCCTGCCGTCCGGAGATGCCTCCGCCGCAGCAAGCCGGATTTTTTCCGCAGTTTCGCGGTCAGCCTCCTTCAGCGACATGGAGATTATTTTTGCGGCGGCAGAGTCTGACAGAGAGTCATTGACGACCTCTGAGGATTTTATTGCGGGAATATGCTCCAATGCACGTTTTTGTTTCTCCGAATCCGAGGCTTTCCTTGAAAGCGCCGGAGCTCTTCTGGCTTCTGCAGAACCGTCCGGTGAGTACGTCCTGATTGCCGGAGAAGAGCTTATTTCGAAGAATGATATTCTAACAGAGCTGGCAAGAGAAACCAGAGTGATGGATTTTGATGCGGTGCTGGGAATGCGTTTTAAGAGCATTTTATCTGATTTCCGCCATGCGGAAAGCGGCCCGGAAATTTCCGCGGACGATGAGGTTATTGTTATTTCCGGATCGCAATATCGTCTTTCCCCGATAACAAATCAGGCTTTGGCTGATGAGCGCATGCCGGTTTTGCTTAACAGGGATTTTCTGAATAATTCCGGTATGGTTCTTGACGGAGCAGCGCCAGGCAGTTACGAATTTTTAATCAGGATTCTGTCTTTAGCCGGTTCAGTTAAATTTACTGATGTTCTGTAGTTATTTATATTATAATGGCATTGATTAAGATAATATTTGGTAATTAAAATGATGAAATCAATTAGCAAGTGCAAAGGTTTTTTCGGATCCGGAACTGAAACTAAGAAATCTTTTGCTAAATATTCTGTTGTAAGTGCCTGTTATAATGTTGCTTCATATCTTGAAGAATATTTTGAATCCATGATCAGACAGACTGTTGGCTTTAATAATGTTTTTCTGATCATGGTTGATGACGGTTCTACTGATGATACTGCCGCTACTATAAAGAAGTGGGTTAACAGGTATCCGGAAAATATCAGCTACGTCTACAAGGATAACGGCGGACAGGCTTCAGCAAGAAATCTGGGTCTGAAGTATGTAAAAACTCCCTGGGTAACATTTACCGATCCTGATGATTTTCTGGATGATGATTTCTTTTTAAATACGGATAAATTTCTTTCTAAAAATAATAAAAGAAATAATATTTCATTCATAGCGTCAAATATTATTTTTTACAACGAGAAGGAAAAGGCAGATAAGGAAAAGGCGTTCAAAAATAACCATCCTCTGATGCACAAGTTCACTAATCCGGAAACAGTGCTGCCGGCGGTGAATCTGAAAAACTATGTTCAGCTGCATGCGTCATCATGTGTTTTCAATGTCAGGCTGCTGCAAAAGAATGATATTGTCTTTCCCGATATTCGACCCAATTTCGAGGATGGCAGCTTTATTCTTTCTCTGTTAATGAGCGCCCAGACTTCTGATGCGGCTTTTCTGCGTAACAGCAAATATTATTACCGGAAGCGCGAGGATCAGAGTTCCACTCTTGATAAGGCCTGGTCAAATCCCGGGCATTATCTTGACGTGTTTGAAAAGGGATACCTCCCGATGCTGCGGCGAAGCCAAGGGCAGCCCATGGCGGAAACTGTGCAGTTCGATATCCTGTATGACATGGTCTGGCATGTTAAAAATCTGGTTAACAAGGCAGATGTGGCCGACTGCCTTACTGATGAGCAGAAGGCTCAGTATCTGGATTACATGGATCAGTGCTTTTCGTTTATCTCTAGGGATCTGATTTATAAATTCAATCTGTGCAAGATTTGGTATTACCATAAAGTCGGCATGGTGAACTGCTTCAAGCATGAAGTTATGCCGGTGATGTTTGTTTATGCCGAGAAATATGATCCGGTAAAGGATGAGGTTCTTATCAGATATTTCTCCGGAAACAAGCCTGTTGAACAGTTTTTGATTAACGACAGGGAAGCTTTTCCAACCCATATTAAATGGATAAAGGACGATTTTCTTACTCGGGTGTTTGTCCGTCAGAGGCTGGTGTGGCTGCCTCTTAATCACGGGGATGGAGAGCTTGAAATTCTGTTAGACGGCCAGAAGCCGACAATAGTATGCAAGAGCATTCGCAAGGATCGGATTTCCCTGCGCGAAATAAGAAGCAGTTTTGATACCGGTTTTGAGGCTGATGCTCCGTGGCTGTTCATGGATCGCATGAACAAGGCGGATGACAATGCCGAGCATCTCTACCGTTATGTCATGAACAGATGTCCGGCCAAAAAGGACAGCATTTTCTTTCTTTTGACCCGGGATTCCGAGGACTGGAGCAGACTGGAGCAGGAAGGCTTTAATCTGGTGGAATTTGAAAGTCTCAGACACCGGGAACTTTCTCTGCGGTGCAACAAGATCATTTCCAGCCATATTGACATGTTTGTCACTGATTTCTGGAAGGACGGTTCGCAGGATTCCAAGCAGATAGTTTTTCTGCAGCACGGTGTCACCAAGGATGATTTGTCCAGCTGGCTGAATACCAAAAAGCGCATTGATCTTTTTGTCACTGCCACGGTGCCGGAGTATGAATCCATTGTCAGTGATGATTCAAGATATCGTTATACAGATAAGGAGGTAAAGCTGCTGGGTTTTGCCAGACATGATGCGCTCCTCAGCAATGCCGATGCCTGCAGAAAAAAAATAATAATGATAATGCCAACGTGGCGGGCTTCGCTGGCCACTAACAGATTTGGCAAGGTAGTGCTCAGCGATGGCTTCCAGGAGAGCGATTATTTTCGTTCCTGGACAGGCCTTCTCCTAAGCAGCGAGCTTAAGCATCTGGCAGAACGCTATGGCTACAGCGTGCTGTTCTTTCCGCATCCCATTATGAAGGATGTGCTCCGGATGATTAAGCTTCCTGAGTATATCTGCATTCCGGAGGCCAGTTCCGGTTCCATTCAGGACAGATTCCGGGAATGCAGCGTGCTTATAACCGATTACTCTTCTGTGGGATTTGAAGTGGGATATCTGGCCAAGCCGGTGCTTTATTACCAGTTCGATGCCGATGTTTTCTGGAAGCAGCAGGTTTATCAGAAGGGCTATTTTGATTATAAGAAGGATGGTTTCGGAGCGGTCTCGGCTACTCAGGATGAGCTTCTTAAGGATCTGGAGCAGATTCTTAAACAGGACTGCTCGAATATTCCCGGCCTTAGGGAAAAGGTTGAAGCCACCTACCTTTACCGGGATGGACACTGCTGCGAGCGTATTCTTAATGCTCTTTTCGATTTGGAAAGGCCGAATAAGCCAGATGCTGCCATTCCGGTTGTCTTAAGCTTCATAAAAGAGGCTGTTCAGGCAAAGGATTTTGACTTAGCCCGCTCCAGAGCCATTTATCTGCGCGGGATTTCTCCGCTTCCCGAGCATGCGGCCATTCTGGCGCTTCTTGATCTGCGATCCCGGATAGGTTACTCCAGACTAAACGTTTCCCGGAGTTTATTGGATGCAGCCGGGAAAGTTCCTGAAGCATTCAGAGACTTATATGAAGAGATCCGCATGGAATATCTGATTTTTACCGGTCAGTATGAGGAGGCCCGGGCAATTCTGGACAATCCTTGCTGTCATATTCCGTGCAAGACCAGCATGCTGGTTTGGGTTTCCGAAAAGCTGAACCGATCCGCTTTGTCAGAAGAGGAGATTGCATCTCTTCATCCCGTGGTCAAAAAGATTTACGAGGGTTATCTCAGTCATGAGTACGGCCATGTGGCAGCGCTTTTTGAAACGCCGGATGATATTCCTGACGCAACGCTCCGGGCTCTTCTCCGCAAAGTGTATGACAACTGCGCGGCTGTAAAGGATGATCCCTGGCTGTGCGCCATGGTCTTGCATTCTGCCATTCAATGCAATATGAGGTCTGTTGATACCCTGATGCGGAATTATCTTGAAAAGCTGACCGGGAGAAAGCATCTCTGGAGATCTCTGGAAGCTCTCAGATCCTGCCGGCATCCCGAGGAATGCCCGGACAGAAGAATTTATATAAATCTGGCCATGGCTTATCGCCGTAGCGCCGGCTTTATGAGCAGCGAGGAGTTTGCGGAGTATCTTCGGGTTATGAAGAGTCTGTTTCCATACAAAATCTTCAAAAACAAGCTTATGAGGATACAATATGAAGAAGTTGTCCTGATCGATAATGCTGCCAAAAAACGCCAGTTTGAGGATCTGATTGCAGCCAGTCTGGCAAGGACAGTCTCATGAAATGATTTTTCATCAAGGAAAATCGGCGATTGACGGCAGACAGTCAGGAGACGCGGCGCAGTGGGAAAGCTCCGGTATGATTGATGCCCCGGATAGCAGTAACGCCGGGGGCGGCAGACAGGAATTACGGCTGAAAAAATGACATTAAAAGTAATAATAATCGCAGGCACCAGACCTGAAGCCATTAAGATGGCTCCCGTGGTTATGGAGTTTCGGAAGCATCCGGAGTTCACCACGCTTCTTTGCAACTCCGGACAGCATCGCGAGATGATTAACGAAACCTTCAGAGATTTCGCCATAGTTCCTGATTTTTCATTGAATGTGATGACTCCCGGCCAGTCTCTGGCCATGCTTTCCTCCCGGCTTTTTTCCGATGTGGATGCCCTGTTTGAGCAGGAAAAGCCCGACTGGGTGCTGGTACAAGGCGATACTACCACCGTAATGGTCAGCGCTCTCTGCGCCTTTTACCGCGGCATCAGGGTAGGGCATATTGAAGCCGGACTCCGCACCTTTGACAAGCATGCGCCGTTCCCCGAGGAGATTAACCGCCAGGTGGTATCACGGGTGGCCGATCTTCATTTTGCTCCCACAAGATATTCCTATGCCAACCTTATTCGGGAGGGCATTGATCCGGATGCGGCCTTTGTAACCGGAAATACGGTAATTGATGCTCTGATGTGGGTGCATTCCTACCTGAAGGATAAGCCTGAATACCTTTGCAAGGATGTAAGAAGGGCCCTTGACGAGGGCAAAAGGGTTATTCTTGTTACCGGCCACCGCAGAGAAAACTTCGGCCATAATCTTGAGGAGATTTGCCGGGCCGTGAGACGTCTGGCCGATGATTATCAGGACTGTCTTTTTGTTTATCCAGAGCATTTGAATCCCAATGTGCAGGTTCCGGTAAACCGTATTCTGGGAAATCACGAAAGAGTGCTCCTGTTGCAACCCCAGTCATATTTGCATTTTCATAGCATTCTGGGAGCGTCATATCTGGTGCTTACCGATTCCGGCGGCATTCAGGAGGAAGCTCCGGCTCTGGGGAAGCCGGTTTTAGTGATGCGTGATGTTACCGAAAGGCCGGAGGGCATTAGAACCGGTTGTGCCCGTCTTCTGGGCACCAATGCCGAGCGTATTTATGAAGGGGTGTCGCTGCTTCTTGACGATCCGTCCGAATACGCCAAAATGTCCCGGGCTCAGAATCCCTACGGACATGGTCATTCCGCGGAGCGTATCTGCAATGCTGTAATGAGGGCTTCAGGTCTTATGGTGGACAGAAAAGATCCCCCGGAAAAGCTGCAATAGTTTACCTGAGTCAGTTTTCTGAAAGCCCGGTCTTGAGTGCCTTGACTTTGGGGCGGTTTAACGAATCTCCAAAAGCCCCCGGCAAATACAGCGAGTTTCGGTTCAGCAAGGGGGCTTTGCGATCCTGCAGCATCATTTCAGAAACAGAAAGAGCCTGCCTTGAAGCAGCGGGTATTATTTAGAAATTCTTGTATGATCCAAAGCGGGCTTATTTTGTTATATCTTCCCTTTCTCAAGCTGCATATTCCTCTGTATGGCCGTAAATTATCACCAGATCCGGGAACTTAAGTTATAGTTTTCTGGCTTTCTCAGAATGAGAGTTAAGTATGAACATACAGAATACAACAGAAAGATAACAGTGTTTAGCTAAAATTTCTAATTACGTTCATGATTGGACTGTCAGTAATTTTGCCAAATTATCGGAAATTTTTAGAAATGTTTTATATTAAACAAAATAAATTAATATATAATATCAGTCAAACTGCTTCATTGTTTAAAAATAAAATTTTTGGTTCTAAAAAATCGTATTCTAAATACACTATTGTGTCTGCATGCTATAATGTATCGCAATATCTTGATGATTTTTTCAAATCAATTGTCAGTCAGTCTATTGGTTTTAGAGATAATATTTTTATAATTATGGTTGATGATGGTTCTACAGATGATACATCTGAGATCATCAGCCTATGGGCCAAACGATATCCTAATAATATAATATATTTGCATAAGGAAAACGGCGGTCAGTTTTCTGCTAGAAATTTAGGACTGAAATATGTCAAGACTCCTTGGGTAACTTTTACAGATCCGGATGACTTTTTAAACGTAACTTATTTTGAAAATATAGATAATTTTCTGAAAAATCATAAAGATTCAAATAAAGTATCACTGATATCATCAAATATTATCTTTTACTACGAAAAAACAGGTTTGTTTAAATATAATCATCCGTTATCATACAAATTCAAATGTGAATATAATGTTTTTCCGTTTTCTGCAATTGGAAAAAATATCCAGTTATCTGCGGCTAGTGCGCTATTTAAAACTTCGGTTCTTAAAGAACACTCGCTGTCCTTCCCTGATTTAAAGCCAAATTTTGAAGATGGATATTTTTTGTGTGATTTTATAATCAAAAATGCTGAAGCCTCTGATAATTGGATGGCTTGTTTACGCGATTCAAAGTATTTTTACAGAAAAAGAAAAGATGGTACTTCAACTTTAGATAAAGCCTGGAAGCGCGAAGAAATATTTTCTGATGTGTTTGTCAATGGGTTTATTCCATTACTATCTGCTACAAAAGAACACAATAATGTAAGCAAGTCAATTCAATACTCTGTTTTATACGCTATGGCTTGGCATGTGCTATATCTTTTAAATAGAAGCGAGAGGGCTGAATTTATATCAGAAGATAAAAGGAATAAATATTTGGAGTATTTGGATCAAGCTTTTTATTTTATCGATACTGATGCATTATTTAATTTTGACGGTTGCAAAATGTGGTATTACCACAATATAGGCATGTGTAATTGTTTTAAGCATACGATACCGGAAGAACCGCCTCTGTTGTTTGTCGAGAAATACGACTGTTTTAAGGATGAGATTTTTATTAGATATTTTTCATGCAGTGAAACTGTTGAGAATTTTATGGTTGGAGATTCAACCATAACACCTACCCATGTAAAATGGGTTCGCGATGATTTTTTAGGCAGAATTTTCATTTTACAGCGTTTGATTTGGCTTCCATTGCATGGATTAGATGCTATGAATTTGTCATGCGTTATCAATGGAGCTATGGCCAAAATATCATGTAAAGAAAACCAGAAGACAGCATTTGATATCAATGAACTCAGATTATTGTTAGCTAATTGTTCTGAATCATCTTCAAATGGCCCGTGGTTATTCATGGACAGAATGAATCGTGCTGATGATAATGCTGAGCATTTGTATCGATATATTATGAAAAATTATGATAAAAAAGATATTTATTTTTTGTTAAACAGGAGTTCTGTAGATTGGAAAAGGCTGAAGAATGATGGATTTAATCTTGTGCAATTTGGAAGTGCCTTTCATAAGAAATTATCAAAAAAGTGTACCAAAATTATATCAAGTCATATAGACCAATTTGTAGTAAATTTCTGGAAAAACGGTTCTTTGAATACAAAGCAAATTGTTTTTCTCCAGCATGGCATTACCAAAGATGATTTGTCGTATTGGCTTAATAATAAAAAGAGAATTGATTTGTTTGTCACTGCTACAGTTCCTGAATACAATTCCATTGTCGGAGATTATTCCAAGTATCGATTTACAGACAAGGAAGTCAAACTTATAGGATTTGCCAGACACGATGCATTACTCAGGGATGCGGATTCATCAAAACAGAAAGTAGTAATGATAATGCCAACATGGAGAACTTCGCTGGCTACAAATCAGTTTGGCAAACTCAGACTGTCTCCTGATTTTAAGGATAGTAAATACTTTATTTCTTGGAAATCCTTCTTGCACTCTCCTGAACTGTATGAAATAACTAAACAATTTGGTTATAAAGTTTTATTTGTGCCTCACCCTAATGTCAGTCTTGGTTTAGACCTTTTTGAAATTCCATCATACATAGAGATTAACAAAAATAATAATCAAAGTATTCAGCATCTCTTTAAAAAAAGCTCTATGATGATTACTGATTATTCTTCTGTTGCATTTGAGATGGGGTATTTAGGAAGACCCGTTTTATATTATCAGTTTGATGAAGATACTTTTTGGACTCAGCAGTCGTATCAGAAGGGGTATTTTGATTATCGCAAAGATGGTTTTGGGGCGGTTTGTTTGAATCAGGATGAATTGCTTGCCGAGTTGCAAAAATTACTTGAACTTAATTGTGAAAATATTCCTGGCTTGCGTGAAATCGTTGATAGAACCTTCATTATGAGAGATGGCAGGAATTGCGAGAGAACTCTGAAAGCAATTTTGGCATTAGATGAGCCTAATCAAACAAATCCAGCGTAACCCATGGGGAAATCCCATGCGATGCTGCAGTATATACCGCGCTCAGTCTTATTCCCGGTTCTGCCTTTGAGCTAACCTGGAATATGCCAAAGCGGTTCCTGCCGGAGAGGGCGCTAATGCCCGGGAAAGGGTGAAGCTGTTAACAGCCGATTCTGTATTACCGATGATGATCTCAAGCTGCTTAAGGCTCTCTGCTGCTTTGAGCTTTTGTACACCCATGTAGAGTTTTTTTCTTCAGAAGGTACAGCTTTCAGTAAATTCCTTTTGGACTCTCCTGAGAAGGGACACTAAATGAGATCCTGCTCAAATATCCATGAGTGCAGCGCAAAAAGTCAGTCCCCCAAGACACTAGAACACGGATCTTTAGTATTTACAACACGTTAACCTATTAATAACAAGAATAAATAAACTTTTAAAATTATTTACCGACCCTTATAATATGGGGTATAATGTGTAGAATACCAACACTATAAGGTCTCTACTATGGCTGCCCGCGTAAAATCCTGTTACAACACCAGTGCCGGAGAATTCCTTTTCGGGGATGAGCCCGTGTTTACCGGTAAAGATCACGAAGCCTTTCTTGAATGCTGTCAGCACTATTCAGTATTGCGAGTTTGTGTGAATTCTGCAGCCACTGATTCTTTAGTCGCCGAATTGGAAGCGTTTGGCAAGGGATTTAGAAAGCTTAAGAAGGGTCTCAAAGATAATAAAGATGCGGCGGATAATAACAAAGGGGCTGGCAGCTACCCTACCAGAATGCTTCTTCTCATAGATGTGCTAATGGAAAAGCTGGGATTTTTCTTTAAGGAGGCTGCCGAGCGAGCTCTGTATGACTTGAGATTTCGTTACGCTCTGGGCATCGAAGATATCCATTTACCCGTTCCGAAAGAAAGGACAATTCAGTTGTTCTGTGAAATGGTGCTTGAATTTAACAAGCATAAAACAGAAGAACTCGGAAGGGAATACACCATTTTTAATGAGGTGCTCGCAAACCTTGCCGCATCAACGATTACATACTTTGACAAGCAAAATTACACCTCCGCAGTCAGACTTGATTCCACACTGATGGGCTCCAACATTGCCAGTCAGTCGAGGGTTGAAATTGTTACATCCGTGCTGCAGCGTTATCTTGAAAAGCTCCCGTATGAAGATGTTCA
>JAEEGL014302028.1_pt1 | contig 14408 bp, 6 predicted proteins | sample 9134231 | NCBI WGS metagenome assembly JAEEGL01 (sample SAMN16246548, study PRJNA631951) | gut metagenome | biome: gut microbiome; feature: rumen; material: fiber-attached | host: Bos | place: Iran: Karaj | collected 2018-10
TGTAAAACCTGCGAGGGCGCAGCCGCCTTGCCTTGTGGCTCTTCCTATAGATTATTATAGCATAAAAGGCCGTCGCTTTCAAACATTTGTTCGTTGTTCGATATGTACTTTACCCTTTTTTAATACCATACGCACAGGGGCAGAAGCTCCTGTGCGTATTTGTTTAGATCATATTCAGTTACTGCTTAATCCAGAGTGAACATACCTCTGCGCATGAATACTACGCCTCTGGTGCCGACAAGCGGTAAGTTCTTTGTCTTATCCCGGCCATAGCGCATTACAACCTGAATTTCAATTTCAAATTGGCTGTTTTTATCCAAGCCAAACCAGTCTTCGACTGTAAACTGAATAGTTCCGGTTCTTTCTGTTCCGGTATTATCATTGTATTTATATGTATATGAATACAGATTATACCCATTAGAATCGGTTGTATGAGGTCGATCCTTGAACAAGTTATTATAGTAATTCATCGAAATAGGAATATCTACATAATAACTGTCACCGGAATCAACTTTTCCGCATCCGCTTGGAACAGTTATCTCCGCTTTATTCTCATATACGATCTCAGTTCCATCAAAGAGAACAGTTCCGCCTCCTGACTTCTTATAATCAGGCATCTTATATACATAAGATGATTCAGTCGACAGATCAGTTATCTTCTTAGGCAACTCCGATGTATCGTTTGGCTGTAGATATGTATCCACATTCTTAAGCGGATAATCATACAGAACAATCTTTGTCTGAGTAGCCTTATCATAAATAACCGGATAATAATGTACCGTCATTGATTTGTTCTGTACAATACTTTCATTGCGAACGGTATAGTACACGCGTTTCGCAAAATACTGCTGAGTAGTTCCGGCAATAGTTCCTACCGGTATATCGCTTGCGCCGCCGATAGGTCTAGCGCTTTCTGTTTCGCCTATCTTTGCCGTAGCATCATAATCCACATACAGATAATCCTTCGCATTTTCCGTGGATTTATCAGTATTCAGGATTTCAGGAACAGAAGGCTTAACCTGCGAGCGGAACGATGCGATCATCGTGTTTACAAACAATCTATATTCATCATCTGTAAGCACTGTATCTGCCATTCCCACGCCTGAGAAGGTCACATTACCCTTGTTGTAGATGTAGTAGTTGTTCGTACCGTCATTGATGATATTCTCTGTAATATCATCGCCTCCGCTAAGATTACCATTATTATCAGTCCTTTTTTCGTTAAAAAGAGTAAACCATACAACTACATCGTCATCTTCCATGTTCAATTGCAACCATTGAGCATGTGTCTTGGCAATGTTAATATATGTATTTTTCTTATTGCCGGCAAGCTTTCCAACCTCATAAGGATATCTGACAATCTGTCCTTCATTTGTTTGAGTAGCTTTAAATACTGCAGAGTATCCGGTTGTTCGGATTGCATTTTTGGAGAAGCCCTGCGTCATAACTCTTTCTTCGGTAGTGTTGCTCTCCGAAATGCCGTCGATATTTCCCCACCAATCTTTTGAGTATGATCCTTTCTTCTTAATAGTAGTTGCCAGATTGCTGCTGCTAAGGATCATACTCTTATTAGCCTTGAACGGAATGTCATAATCTAAATCATAATCTGCGGCATTTCCAAGGTTGATCGTGTCTATTCCATAAGTTGTACTGCCCGAGTTCTTTTTTACAGGATTGGAAAGCTTGGAACTCAAACCATGGTTATTATACACTCCGTACTTATCCTGACCTAACAGATCGCAGAATGTTTTCGACATGTTATATCCCACATATGGATAATTCAGGTCTGTTTTATTGGCAAGATACTTATAAGTTGACTTGTTGCTCCAACGAACATCGGTAGTAGTATCGAAAGTAAAAAGAACCGTCTTACCCTCTTCGATAAAATCCATCAGTAACTGTCTGCCGTCGTCATTATTCTCCAGTGCAGAATTATAGTGATCCGCAAATCCAAGAATAATCATATCGATGTCGTCCCAATATATGTTCTTAGATACATTGGTAAGCCTATAATCTGTTTTTCCTCCCGAAACAAATGACTCAACACCACGAACTGTTCCAAGCGAATTTTCAGCTTGTTTGTTCTTCCTTTGTCCGGCAATAGTATTAATCTGTGACGCAGTAGCTCGAACAAAATGAACTTCAAACTCTTCAATGTTGTTGGTATAGTAATGGAACCATGCTGCATTTGTGCACAAATCAGAATCATTTCTGGTATTATCAATAAACGCGCTGTAATCGTAATTATAGCCGCCCCAACCGCCGCCGGTCACTGTATAATAATTAAAATAATCATTTGCTGTAGTTTGGCTTACAGTTCCGCTTTGAAACGGTTTTGTACCATAGCCCTTGATAGTCTTGCTACCACGTTTGCTATAAGCCTCATATATTTCATTATCCGTAGGCAAATAAACTGTGGTATCACCATAACTATAGTTACTATAGCCATAACTACTGGTATTTCCATGCTCTGAAATTATCTGTAATACATAAATCTTAGCTCTCTCACTAATTTGTATAGCACTCAAGCCCGAAGCTTCATCCCTGATCGATGATTCTTTTCCCGTACTGTCATAAGCCACTACCTGCAATTTCCATGGAATAAGACCTGCATAATCATCTGTCAGTTTTCTGGTTATCTGATAGCTTCTTCCGGCTCTGAGTTTTAAGCTGTTCGATGTACCGGAATGACCTCCGACCGTATCATATATTTCGATATTATCCAGCTGTTCTGTTTCAGCATTGAATTTACCATCACCGTTGGTATCAATGAACAACCTTAATCTATAAGTCTCATCATCAACTACAGAATCGATTCGAATAGTAAATTCCAGCTTACGTTTTTCGCTGTTATCTACATCTCCGCCGTTGATATATATCTGTGCGTCAGTCAGCGAAGTGTTTCCTGTCTTTGTTCTGTCATGGTACTCAACAGGAGACTTCTCTACCACCAGTTTGAAAGTCTTATGCATCAAAGCATCCAGGAACGCATCAGCCTGATCGCTGCCCTCCTTAAACCACTTGTATACATATTCACCCTTGGCATCCTTCTTGGTTATGACCTCATTTGCCATTTTATAGATCCAGGAAGCAGTATCAATTTTCTTAGTGTTTATATTATTCCCATCAAAGAAACCGCTGTCAAAGACAATTGGATACTTTGAGTTCAGATACTCTGCCACTGCCTTATACTTTGCAAACGTAAAGTCATTGCCGCTGTATACTGCTGTCCTAGTCAGATCATCGTCTGTTACATTACCTGAAGCATCTACAGTATTAAACGAGCCGACTGAATAATACGTATAGCTCGATGAATTACCGGTATGATAATATGCCAGCTGTGTAGTTTTATCACTTCCCTTTGGAATAATACCACTCATATCCGGGTTAATGACATTTCCATCCAGATTCTTAATTTCAGTCTGAGTACCCATAAAGATAACATCATACTTACTGTTCAGATCATCGATGTTACACTGGAACTCCGAAGTACTCATGGGATGACCCGTAATCTTTCCGGTAATATTAGGCGCAATATTACTGATATACCAGAACCAGTACTCATCCGTATGACTGTAAGATGCAGGCTGGAGCTCCAGAATATCAATATCACGCTCAAGGTTGTTATAAAGAGTATCTCCGTGGAGCATGAAGTAGAATACCTCTCCAGAAGTATAATCCGTCTGTTCGAGCGAATCTGCGTCGGAGTAAGCATCTCCCATAACTTGTTTAAAGTACTTCAGATCCTTCTGCTGCTGAAGCTGCAGGGAAACTTTGGTCAAATAATCGCTAACCAGGTTTTTCTTTGCATCAGCAGAGCCACTGTTATAGATATACATGCGATTACGGATCCCGCTTTTTCCGGATCCCATTGCCACATCCAGATTTATACCCACCAATGACAACGCTGCCTGCCTTTTATCTGCGTTTCCCCAATCAGTGGCAGAGATATCAATTACACTATAAGGAACCAGTGTATACGGACTCCAATACAGCGCTTTATCGTCACTGCCTGAAGTCGAAAAAGTATACTTATCTGCGTTAGTAGAAACAATCTTTCCTTCCGAAGTAAAGCTAAGACCTGTCCTTCCGGCTAAAAAGGCATTATGCACAGTAACAGGGCTTGTTACCTGTGTCATAAGATAAAGCTTATATATATTTGCCTTTGAAGCTGTCTGGTTTCCGGTAGCTAAATTATTCCCTCTGGCATTCTTACCATTGAAGGATATTGTCTTTTTCTGAGTATCAGAAGAAAGACTATTACTGCATATATTATAATCAAACAAGACAGGACACGTTCCTGCATCTATAGCTTCATTCTTGCCGGTTGAAGCATTATACTTTAATCCGGTTATTCTCGCAAAGATCCTGAGTACAGCCTCCCAGCTGAGATCACTTTGAGCGAATGATTTTACGCCACTCGCATGATGATCATTGTACCATGCATCTGAGAACGAATGATAAGAGTTGCAAAGATTCCTCATGGCATCTTCACAAGTCTCATTAATTACGATCAGATCTGCTCGGTCAATGAGTTTTAAGTTGTTATCTTTATTGGAGCCTGTAAAATCCTTGGGTGTTACAGTTACAACCTGAACATTATACCCATCAAGCTTTGCATCTATGTTTCCGGAAAGTGTAGGCTTCGGGCGGGAAGCATAAGAAACAGTATCACCGCAATATACAAACTGCGTGTCAAGACCCTCTACTGATGCTACCGCTTTGGAAGGCTTATTTCCGTTAAATGTAACACTGTATCTCGGTCTGCTGTCCGGATCATCAGGATCATTAAATATCCACTTTGCATAGAGAACCGTCCCGACGGTATTGTCCAGTTTTTCAATAACTTCGGGAACAAATTCAAATCTGTAGTTGCATGAACGGTCAAGATACCAGCCTGCAAAAGTATAATCGCTTCTGTCAGCTGTAGGAGTAGGTATAGTCACCTCTGAGCTGACTATCGTACCGCCTTCCTGTCTGGTATAAATCCTGCCATTAAGAGCCACATTGGAGATTGCGGTTTCCGCAGGCATAGTTACACTAGTCCCGTTTGGAAGCAAAACGGTATTAGCGTCAAGTGTGAAGTTATATTTTACGATACTGTCATAATCACCGAGTGGTGTCCACTTCGCATAAAGATTAAGCGTCCTGAGTACTGCGTCCTCTTCTGCTCCGGGGGTATTATTTCTTATCAGATCATCAGTAATTCTTGTGCCCGAGAAGTCAAAAGCCTTTTTGCATGCAGCATCCAAATACCAGCCGGCAAACAGATATCCATCGCAAACCGGTTTGTTGTCCGGAGCACTGATCAGAGCATTTCTGCTGATTCCGGTGACAAGGTATTCATTTACCTGATGCGCATCCGCACCCACGCCCACTGTCTTAGTGGTTTCTATTCCGGGCATATGAGATACTGTTTTTCCTTCCGGAACATTAGGATTAAAACTAATCGTATAGCCGCTCCATTTAGCCTCACCCGTGAGTTCTAAATCCTCGGGATATTTGATCAGCCACTTTGCATAAAGTGTCATATTTCCATTGACCGATGTTGATTCGGTAAACGGATTCATTCCGTTGGGATCGGTACACCATTCAACAAATTCAAATGAGTCTACATCGCTGCTCTTGGTTCTGTCATTAGCATCATAAGCCAGACCTACAGAAAATTTCTTAAACAGATCGTAGTTTTTGTATCCTCCTAAATAGCCTACAAAGTAGCCCTTATCAGGCTTATATCCGAGGATACTCGAAGGTACGCCTGCCTCACCATCAAACTGCTTAGGATCACCCTCTGCTTTAAGGAATAATTCAGGTTCATATTCATCTTTAAACCCATTGCTGTTAGCATCGGGCTTTGAAGCATCATTTGTAATAGCGTTACTTTCGGCTAGATTCTTGCCCTCCCAATCATAAGTTCCGAGCACAGTTCTAACACCTTCTTCCGGATTGGCATCCGTAAGAAGCTTTACGCTATACGTATATGTGTTTGTATCTTTATATACAGGAACGATCTTGTAATGATCATAATCCTTGGCACATATCTTGGTCGTGCCTTCTGTATCCCCTGCATACAATGCGGTCAAAGAATAAAGAGTCTCTGAGTACTCACCAAGATGTACCGGTGACTGAGGTGCAGTAAGCCCCTCCATAACTCTTCCGTTAATCTTTTCTACATCATTTCTATATACGGGCTGAGGGATGCCCTTAAACGTTGTCGATGCAATGGCTTCAATGTTCAGATAATCGCCGTTTGTTTTAGATATCCATTCCCAACCGCCTTTTCCTGTGCCCACTTTTTTTGTGCTATACGCCATGTGATTCTTTCTATTATTTAGAGAACCACTTACACTTGTATCGACAACATATTTTCCTTCAGGATCGTATTCGAATAATACAATATAATAATCATTTCCCGGCGTTGTTGAATAACTTGACGTGTACTCAAAAACGTAATAGCTTGTTATAGGGATGTCCTTAGCAGATACTCCATTACTAGTATATTCAACTTTATAATAACCTTCTGAATTATTATGAAGATAAAAATACTGGCTGTCCACCCTGCAAGCTACAGTACTATCACTGTGAAACAAATCAGCTGCATCATATCCAGTACATTCTGCACTCCTTGAGGCATGATCAATAATTGTTCTGGTAAACGTTTTACCGTCAACCTCAATACTGGCAGGACAAACATCATTTAAATAAGTATAAGTATTAGCCTTTGAATCAATATAATCCCTTATTTTCTGCATCCAATCCTTATCTTCATCAATACTGATATCATAATCCGATGCATCTGCTGTTTTTAACTTATAGTACTTATAGTAAAAGTCATTATCATTGCCGTTGTTATATACTGAATTTGAGTATGCTTTAATGCTATATGTAGGTACGTCCGGACCTTCAGTTGTTTTACGTTTAAAAGCGACATAAGTTCCGCCCTGATTATTAAATCCTCTTGTATAATCATTATAATATGCAAGATCATAATAATACTCTCTATAATACTCTCTCTTTATAGTATTAGTAGTAGTGTATACTTCTATCTCCGGCAGAGTAATCTTGATCGTGCTGTCTCCGCCCGTTGTGACATACTTATGGAGCAAGCTGAAAGGTCCCTTATTCTCACCGACATAATTATAGACTCTGCTGCTATACAGTCCGTCGCCATCAGAAACAGGAACATACAGATCTTTATTGTCTATCAATGCATACTGAGTTGCAGGGAGTTCACCTACGATCGAAGCCTTAACTTCTTCAAATGTTCTAGGTGTTTTACCTGATACTGCCGGATCGCTCGACAAATAGCTGTCCTCAAATTCCTGACCTATGCTGTCTTCTTTGAGTGCAACATAGCCCAGCATCTCTTTCTTCATTTCCTCGACAAGAGCATACTGTCCCGCATTTTCGGAGTTTAATTTATACTCGCCGTACATTGTGGCAGCATGAGGAGCGGTATCCCAAAGGAAACCGCTGTCCAGATATTTAATCTTCTTTTCTACTTCTTTACCACCCTCGGTTACTGTATATGTAAATTCCGTATCAGGAGTAACCAGATCATAGAATTCCGAAACCGATTTATCTGAGTCAGCTGCATGCAGTTCCAGATATTTTTGAAGCATAGTGGCATAAGTAGCAGCATTGGGGTCAAGTGCTACATCAACCAGATTTACAGGTTCCTGGCCCTTTACCAGATATCCGAACTGAGCTCCGCTGGCGTCGGGGACTATCTCAAGAACCACGAAAGGATTATCGCCGTCTCCTTTCTTGGATGACGCCTTCTCTGTGGGAATGGTATACTTCCCGCCATTGTATTCTGTACCTACTGCAGAAGCTTTCGTAGTATCCTCATGTACCCATATAGTACCGATTCCGGCGAACAGCGAAACAATCATGACCATAGTCATGATTATGCCCATTAATATCTTTACTTTTCCGCTACTTATCCTGCTCATATAACATCCTCCCGGCATAAATGCCTTCGTTTCAGTTCATATTTCTTCCGGCAAAGATGAAGGATTTCGTATAATCACTTATATCGCCGTAACTTAACTTGAGATTCACCGTGATCAGTCCGGTAGAAGAATGTGACATTGAAAGATCGGTAATATGCTCTGCAAGTAATCTGTAGTCATCACTCTTAATCTTTGTTCTGGAATCCGAAATCAGAAGCGTATCAAGCGTATAGCTCCCTGTAACTTCAACCTTATTAGAATCATCGATCTCAATCCTTATATTCTCCGATGAGCTCGATGCATCCTGTTTATATTTCCCGTATCTTAAAATATTAGTACCTGCTTCGTGCAGTATAAAGTAATAACAATACTTACTCTTATCCGTGGATTCATTATCGGGAGAAAGAAACCATACACAGTCATCGCCGCTGTCAAGCGTAGCATAATCACACGCAGTCGCCTCTATCGCAATCTCATTGATGAAACTGCGTACGAGTTCCGACTCACCTTGAACTACAGCGTCATTATTGACAACATTATATGTATTTGTCGATGTAGTCATCAGTATAACAACTATGCCCGTGATTACCGACATTATCAGAATAGATACTATCAGTTCCACGAGCGAAAAGCCGCTGTTATTCGAAATGAACTGTGTTTTATGCTTCACTTCTAAGTCTCCTTAATACACTTATACCAAGAATTACTTTATGTAACTTCTGCCCGTTGCAGGAACAGAAATAACTCTAAACTCTTCACTGCCCGAAAAAACGAGATCCAGATACATATGATCTTCATCTGCGCGTGTTATCACATCTCCGTTAAATGATACGGAACGAATTCCGCCTGTTGCTTTTTCAAACCTAAAAACAATAGGACCTGTAGTTGCAGTAATCTCTGTAGGGCCGGTTTTATTCTTCTTTGCCGCATTAATGCTAAGTCTGTAATTCGATATAAGCTGCGGTTCTCCGGGTTCAATAATATTCCCTGCACTGTCATATACTCCGGCATAATAATTACCGTTGGAATCACACTCAAGCTTAAAGGTGATATATGATGTCGAACTGTCTTCAAGGGCAAGAGCTTTCGATCTGGCAACTGACATCAATGAAACGACCCTCTTGGCTGCGCGCTCGGCATCAGCATTATAGATCGTTGAAACCGCTATGATCGCACCCCCGGTCACAACACCCATGATAAGGATCACCACTATCAGCTCGACAAGAGAAAAGCCCCTGTCATCGCATGAATATCTTGCCCTCATATCATCAAACCTTTCTGTCACAATAGGGATTTTTAGTCTTTCTTCCAATCCTTATACTCTATACTCAGGAACTTGCTCGCATCAGAGATACCCTCAGCCTGCGCAGATGCTGTCTCGGAAAAATACGGGCTAACAATAGTATTTGTCTGAATTATCTTGGCCATGTATTCAGACGATGCTCTCAGATCGCAGTCCACATCAACTATAATATTACCCTTTGCTATTATCGTTCCCCAGAACGATCCGCATCTGACATGCACATCACCTGACGCAATTATGATGCCTGCACTGATTCCCGTTATAGGATCCTGAACTGAACCGTGTGTAGCCGAATCACCGCTTCCGGACGTTCCGTAATAAACTTTTCCTCCGGATTCTATCCAGACATCACCTGATGCACCGATCACATAAGCATCTCTGGTTTCCGTGGTTCCGTCCACACCGAATTTAACCGGTCCTGTAATAGGATCAGTTATAGCTATAGCTTTGTCCTTGTTCGCAGCAGAGCCTGTGAAATATCCGTATACGACCAGATTCTCGGTAAGGTCCTTAGTCTTGCTTCCCATTAAGGACTTGTTCAAGCTGGTGTATAATCCCTGGAATGCCATCTTCTTATCATTCTTGGTCTTCGTGATAGCATTGTCGTAGTAATCGGTATTTTTATTGTAAATAGTATAGTTGGTTCCGTTATATACCAATATATTACCCGTATTTACAACACTGGTCTTAGGAAGCAAAAGTGCTTTCGTGTCAGGATCAGTATATTCCCCTGTCGTCTTTATCGATAACGAGGTGCCGCTTTCAGCCATCTTAATTCTTGATGCTACCAGCGCGCCCGTATCCTCATTCTCGTTATAGTTTTTAAAATATGCAGCCGCCAGATTGGGGTTTGCAAAGTTCATATAAAGATAAACCAGAATATCACTGGATGATGAACCGTACTGCACCTCCGTCTTATATACAGGCTGCGCATAATCAAGATACAGTTCCAGATTGATACCGTAGTTTTTTATACCCTGTGAAATATCAATATAATATGCCGGATTCGTTCCGGTAGAGCTTTTCAAAACAATCTTGCCGTCTTTAAGCAGCTTGCTGTATTCATCCTTTGTCATAGGGTTGTGATAGATGCCTATGATACAATCACCGGGAAGAAGATACGATGCCTGAAGTGATCTGTAGGATATAGATTCACCTTGCATATATGTGCTGCTCGTAACAGAATCAGAACCAACAGTCTCACCCTTTTTATATCCCCAAACGGACGGAACCTCAACATAACTCTTACCTGCCAGCCAAAGCATAGATGCAGGCGAGAGATCAAGTGTAACATTCTTTCCGTTTACAACAATTGAAGAACTCGTATCAGCATGCTCTCCATCCGAAGAAGTGTTATAACCATAATACTTGCTCTCGTTGCCCATCAGTCTGAATGTTGAGCCGTTTGAATCGATTGAGAGGTCATCCGCGATATTGCATTCGCCCTGAATTTTGATGGCACTGGCTGCGGAACCGTCAATCTGAATATTCTTCGCCCATACCTCTGAATAAGCATCGCCAAATGCACCGTAATTCAGCTCATCTTTACCAAATATCTGCAGGTCACTTCCGCTCTGTGTTCTGAGCATTGATCTGGTGATTATATAATCCGAATAGAGCTTGACTTTTGAATTGTCATAAGCAAAAACTCCTGCTCCTGTATACTCATCATCATCTGCTACAGCAGTAGGAATCTTACCTCCACCATATATACTTCCGACAACCTTCTGATTCACTCCCTTTGAGAATCTGATCTCGCCATCAGCAATAAGTGTAAAGTCTTTGATATTTGTATTAACGCCTCTGCTGGTTCCGACTTCAACAGTAGGCGCCTTAACCGACAGAACAAGGTCAGTACTTATAGTAGTCTCGTTGCCGTTTTCATCAATATACGTTACCGAAATGCCTGATATAGTAATAGTCTCACTGACAGGATCATATTTATACTTGGGAACACCTGTACCTGTCGTAATAGAAGAATCATCCGAAAAATCATACATCAGTTTCTGATAATCTTCATAACTGCCGCCCAAAGGTGTTTTGCCGGTCACCTCTATATAGTTCTTTACTGCCTCCTCAAAATACTCTGAAAACAGATCGCTGAACAGCTTAGACTGCTCCGCAGGGGTTACAAGAGTATAAGTCTGCAACCATTTTTCATAAGCCTTAACAATTGCTTCCTCAGCAAGACTCTTCAATCCATCTTTTAATTCATCGAGCGCTACCTCGTTTTTATAGAAATTATCGGTAGCAGACATGTTTGTCCTACTGCTTTCAAGGTTCGCATGAGAAATAGTCATAACGATACCCGCTATAATGCTCAGAAAAAGTACGCTGACAAGAACTACAATCAGCGCCGATCCTCTGTTATCCTTTCTCACAAACCTTACAATCATATCTGTGCCTTTCTTCTAAAAAATTACTCTTCTATTGTTGATGTCATGCTTCTGCACAGCTCGGTGCCATCATAGACTTTGACAGTCACATTCACGATATTATCTTCGTGTGAACTTGTACCTGATGTAGTAACGATCTTACCAAGTTCTGACGTTGTCTTGCCATTATGTGAAAGCGTTGCGTTACTGTAGAAGAAAGCATCCTTTGTTCCAACAATTCCCGTCTGAAGGCTGCTGACAAATGTTGCACCATATTTGCCCTGCACGACAATATAAAACTCCAGATTCTCAAGACTGGTGTTATTCTTCAGGTAAACATGCTGATTATGGTCACCCGATCCACCTGTTTTATCAAGATTGATAGTCCCAAGAGACGGATAAGCCCCTGTTGACTCTTTAAAGTTGCTCTCTGTTATATAGGGATATGGAATATAGAACAAATACACGCTTTTCAGGTCTTTAACGGGCTTTTCAAAACAGAAACCCGTTCCGGGATATGTTATTCCGCTCTGAATGTAATCGTATGACTCAGGAATGCTGTAGAGCATCTCAGCGCTTACCATGTATCTGTCATCGGTTCCACCGCCAACAGCAGTTTTGTAATCTACTGTGACAGTCAGATCACGAACGATCGCATCCCCGATGTCTGTTGCATACTGATAAGGAGACCCCTCTACGCCCGGCTTAAGCGGTTCTGGCTCCAGAGTAGGCTCCGGAGTGGTTGGATCGAGTTTCTTATCTGCATAATACTTTTCCCAGCGGGCACTGTTAATACTGTCAATCCTTGATTTCTCAGCATAATACTTGTTGTCGACATAGTCTTTATTGGAATCCGTAAAGAACTTAACAGCTTCCTCATCGTAATATATATCGGCAACAAGCGGATTAATCAATACACTTGAGTTTTCATCGAATGCATTGTAATTGTAAATAGGCTTATCATTAACCGTTACGGTTTTTGTTGTCTCAACTCCGCCCTCAGTTACCTCTTTATATGAGTATTCATAGTTTGAGTCAAATTCGATCTCTACGCGGTAGTTCTTCGTGCCTTCCGTGACATTGCCAACGGTATATTTATATTTGTTATCAGTATGCTGCTTAAAAGTGTACTCTGTTTTTCCGGCATTTTCCTTTTTTGTTATCGTCTCATCACCGGTAAGTGTGACAGCACTGACACTCAGCCCAAAAAAAGTCTTTGTCGGAGAAGTACTCTTATTCCACTCATACGCCTCGATAGCAGTTCCTTTAAGGCCGTTGACCTTTACTGCCTCCATGATGTTTTCAGCTACCGCATCCGCGCCTACCATGTCTTTGTTGACTTTGTTAGTGTTTGCTACACCGATAAACATTCTCAGGATTGAGGCTGAGACAATACCCAGGATAAGCAGAGCCACGATCAGCTCAACTAACGAAAGTCCTGCATTATCAGGCCGAAGATAACTGTATTCAGTTTTCCGGCTCCAAGCCGTATTCTTTCGCAATGACTTCTTCATGCTCTGCTCTCCTGTGTCATCATATTACTTTTAGCCTTCGGTTCCGGTTTCTCCGTTTTCTGAAGGCTGTTCACCTTCTCCGCCTTCTCCGATCTCTCCGATTCCTGAAACATTATCTGTCTCGGCACCGATCTCGCCTGTGTTGATCATATCTCCGAAGCCCGAACCGAATATATTCTCAGTTCCGAGAGATATACCCGATACAGAAGGATCTACATATTTATGGTTCGCATCCTTAACTCCGAAGAGATTAATGACCATATTTCCGGCCAAGAGACCACTCTCCTGATTGGGGCTGGCGGTAAATCCGCTGACATTCATGCGCTCCTTATACTTGGTGATATAGTCCATGCATGCTTTGAGCTCATCGTATGTTGCGCTATAGTTAACCGAAATATATGAAGTAGAAAACTCCACGTTAGGATTACCGTTCTCATCGGTATCTTCACTCGTAAATACCACCGTATCGGGGTTAAAAGCGATGCTTGACACTTCCACTCCGGTCGCATCCTCAAGCCCCTTTACAAACATAATACTCTTTTCCGGGGTGTTTCCGGGACCGTACTTTGCAAGGATGGCATCAATATTCTTCTGCGAATTATCGATAGCCTCACTCCATTCCGCACGATGCTCTTCTTTTTCATTCAGTTCAGATATGCGGGCCTCGATTGCCTTGTTATTGTTTTTAACTGAATTTGCTTTCTCAATAAAGCCCTGATAGCCGAACCAGTATGCACCGGCAGCGATGAGCACTATCAGCAGGAGGAGAATATACTGTATAGTTTTCTGTGAGATCTTCATAATTATTCGTTCCCTCCTTCTGCTTTATCGGGTACCTTATATGTGCATACAACTGAGAAGCTGACTGTCTTCTTGGAGGATTCTTCATCAGTATTCTCAGAGATTGAAGTAATTGCAACATCAGAGAAATACGGGATCTTCTGAAGCTGAAGGAGCAGCTTTGCTGCCGACTCCTTATCCGGGACGATCAGATTCATTGTAAGTGAATCGGCAGTTGATGTAAGTGAAGAAACAAGTATTCCGCTTACACTCTCCGTCTCTAGATAACTCAATATCTCATTCCAATTCTCATTATGATTAAACGTGCTCTTGTCCGCATCTTCCACGCTCTGGTATCTCGCCTGTGCTGCCGCGTACTCCTGCTCCAGCTGCTCTATCCCTGCTGCTTCCAGCGCATCCCTCTGTGCTGTTAGGCTCTTCTGTGCATCCAGGGCCTTATCATATTCCATCTTACCATTAA
>JAEEGL015703286.1_pt1 | contig 14408 bp, 16 predicted proteins | sample 9134231 | NCBI WGS metagenome assembly JAEEGL01 (sample SAMN16246548, study PRJNA631951) | gut metagenome | biome: gut microbiome; feature: rumen; material: fiber-attached | host: Bos | place: Iran: Karaj | collected 2018-10
ATTGGACCTAATGCTACTTTTGGCATACTATTAATGATAGTTAAATAGGGATCAAATACTTTATATAAGAAATTATTCCACCATAATAATATAGCTATTAATGTACCCAGGATAGTTGCTAATATAAAACTTAGTGATGTTTCATAGATAGTGATAAGTATATGATTAAAGAGATTATGACTTTGATATAGTTTTATAATGGTATTAATTACCATACTAGGGCTAGAATAAATGAAGGGATTAATAATTTTATATTTAGATAATAGTTCCCAGGTAATTAAGAATATTAATAAGATAAGTATTTGTGCTATATGAACATATAGCTTATTCTTTTTTATTTTCTTAACATATAGTTGATGCTCCTTACTATACATTTTTATCAAGACACTTCCATAACATATCATAATAGATTGGAAATTCAGGACATTTTCTATTATTTATGGGAGTAGTTTTATTAGTTAAATTAATTTCATATATCTTTTTAACTTTAGATGGTCTATTGGTAAGTACTACTACTCTATCTGCCATAGATATAGCTTCAGCTATATACCAAATAAATATAATCATATTTATTTTTTTAGTTCATAAGCTTTAATGAAAGAAAAATTAATTATGAATGAAAATAAAATTAAATTAAGTAAAGAGCAACAGAAAAAGATATTAGAGTTTTTTGCCAAAACATCTATACCTAGAATGTTATTATTACAGAATAAGGAAGATAAATAGAATGGAACTTAGAAATGCTGGTATTTATGTTCGTGTATCTACAGAAAGGCAAGTTCTAGAGGGCTATTCTATTTCAGCACAGAAAGAGAATCTAACTCATTTTGCAAAAAGTCATAGTTTTAATATTTATGATATTTATGCTGATGAAGGTATAAGTGGAAAGAATATTAAAGATAGACCTAATGTTAAAAGATTAATTCAAGACATAAAAGATGGAATTATTGATATAGTATTACTTCAAAGACTTGATAGATTAACAAGAAGTATAAGTGATACTCAGGAATTCATTGATTTATTCAAAAAATATGATGTGGATGTATGGTCTATTAATGATGGTGGTATTATTGATGTTAAATCTTCCAACGGTAGATTTATGACATTGTTAAAAGGCTTATTTGGTCAACACGAACGTGAACTTACTGCTGAAAGAATAAAGACTGCTTTTAGTAAAAAAGCGCGGGATGGTTATACTTTATGTTGTGGATGTGCTCCTTATGGTTATAGACGCGAAAAAGGTAATAAAATTATTCTAATAAAGCAAGATGAAGCAAAAATAGTTAGAAGAATATTTAGAATGTATTTAGAAGGTATGTCGCTTAGTAATATTGCTAAGTCTTTAAACTATGAAGATGTATCTACAAAACGTTCTGGGCAAAAAATTAATGTTAAAAGGTGTGGTAAAATAATTGATACTAAAGCATTCCTTGGTATATGGTCATCTAAATCAGTTAAACTTATATTATCTAATCCTGTTTATATAGGAAAAGTCAGATATGCTATAGGCAGAGATGATTATTATATTGGAAATGGTTATCATAAACCTATTATAAGTAATGAAATATGGAATAGAGTTCAATATAGAATATCTAAGATTAAAAGTAAAATTCATACTAACTATCCAAAGGAGGAAGTATATTTTTGTGGTACTTTAATTTGTGGTATATGTGGTAAAAAATTAACTACCTCTAGGACAATGGGAAGATTAAAAAAAGATGGTAGTAGAAAAATATTTTATTCTTATAGATGTACTAATAGAGAAAAGCATTTATGTGATGCTAAATACATATCGCATATAAAGATAGAAAAGGCATTTATTGAATATTTAGAAAACAGCATTGCTGAATTTGATAGTATTGAAAATATAGTTATTAATGAAAATTTTATAGAATCTGACGAAATAAATGCTATTAAAAAATTATTAACTGTTAAGAAAGAAAAGAAAAAAGAAATAATGAATCTATTTATATTGGAAAAGATAAATTATGATCAATTTAAATATATGGATGAAAAACTAGAAAAAATAATACAAGAAAATTTAATTAGATTATCTTCGTTAGAAGAAAGTTATAAACATCAATCTATTATATCTAATAATAATATTTCCCCTTTTATAGTAGACCACTGGAAAATTTTGACAAATAAAGAAAAGCTAAAATTTTTAAATGAATTTGTAAAATATATTACAGTAGTTAATAATGATATATGTAATGGTAAAGTTCAAATATTAGGTGTTGATTTATATAGTGCAAATGACTGATTGCATAAAATATATTATTGTAAATAAACTGTAAAAGTGACAAGGTAATATTGTTTTTTCAGTTAATTGATGATATATTTAGAATAAGAGAAGGTGTGTTATGGGATATTACGCAAGAGATGGTGCTTATATGCATGATGAAAATGATTCACATTATCGTAATCAATATGGTGAACCAATAAAGACTACTGGAGGTCCAGATTATGATGAAAGAGTTAGAGATAGTGAGGGGCAAAGAAATCTCAATAGATATGGTGAACCTTTAAGAGGCGCAACTAGTGAATATCATAGCGATATAAAAGGTACTTCAATAGATCTTAATAAAATTAGAGCAGAAAGAACTAAACATGAAAGTCAAATGCGACAGATAGAAGATAGAAATGATGAGATTACACAAAACAGAAGAGAAGCCATTAAAATTATTGTTCAAGAAAAACGCGAAGAATATGAAAGAAAGAGTTGGTTTAGTAAAACTATTGCTAAATTAAGAGGAAAATCTTTTGATAAAATGAAATGGCAAATTACTGAAGAAGCTAGACAGAAAGTTAATTCAATGAGTGAGGATAGACTGGAACGCTTTATAGAAAAGGAAGGAAAATCTAGATAATGAATGAAATTGGTGACTCTTTCAATGAATATTTGCTAGCTTTTAAAGATTTAGAAATACCTGATAAGCGTCAAGAAATAATTCATGCAATAAATGAAATTACAGCTTCTTTTGATATGCTTGCTAATGAATCTAATATACCATTATCATATTTAAGAAGTCGTGAGATTAATGATTTAAAAAAAGGTTTTGAATCAGAAGATGATTATTTGGAAGCTTTACTAGTATATATAGAAAATGCAAAGTCTGTATTAGGTCAGTATTTGGCAAAAATAAGTAATGAATGATTTAGTGAATACTTTGAGTCTGTAAATAGTTTTGCGTACGTAAATAAAAAATCTTTCCATGATAAAATAAAAGAAATGGAGAGATTTTTATTATGCTAATTTGGTATATAGCTTCTGCTATATCATGAGTTATCATTATAACACTTTTATTATTGTCTTTTATCATTTTATATATATCGTCAGATAAAGCCACTCTTGTTTGATAGTCTAAGGCACTAAATGGTTCATCTAGAAGTAATATATCAGGTTTAGTAGCTAGTGTCCTGATTAAAGCAACTCTTTGAATATGATATAGACACTTATATATTTAAAAAATTTATAATAAGGTCTACTAAAACATCTTTTTCCTTAGGATTAGACTCTGCTATTAATAATGTGATAGCAACAAGAGTATTATTGTCTATAACTTCTTTGTTATTCCTATATAAAATATTATAGAAATTTAAGAAATAGATAAATAAAGTAGCTGCTATTCTTTTATTACCATCTATAAACACATGATTCTTAGTAATTAGATATAGAAAATTAGCGGCTTTTTCTTCGATAGTAGGATATAAGTCATTACCATCAAAAGACTGATATATAGTTCCTATAATTGCTTTTAACCCTTCATTTCTCTCTAAAGCGAATAAATTACTATCATTATTAAACTTAAGTTTATGAACTATTTCTATACATTCTTCATATGTTATCTTCTTATTTAGTTTAGTTCCATTAGGTTTTATTAGTTTTCTATGATCATAATCATCTAGTAAATTTAAGGCATCTTTATAATTATTAATTACTTTAATAATATCTTTTGCTTCATTACCTTCTAATTCATTATCTATTCTTCCTGCTATATCAATTAGTTTTACTGTTTTTTCTAGATAATCTAGTCTTTTTTGATTAATAGCATAGCCTTTTATCATATAATCTTTTAAAACCTTTGTTGCCCATTTTCTAAATATAATACCATTTTTTGATTTAACACGATAACCGACGCATATTATTACATCTAAATTGTAATAGTCTATTGTGTGTACTTGTTTTTTTCCTTCTATAGCTCCATGTTCTGTGGTATGTGCAAATTTTGCACATACCTCTTCTTTATTTAGCTCTTCATCCTGAAAAATATTATGGATGTGTCTTGTAATAACAGTTCTTTCTCTATCAAATAATTTGGCCATTTGTTCAGTATTAAGCCATACTGTTTCATCTTGTATATTTACTTCTAGTTTTAATTTATCATTTTCAAAAATTATAATTTCTTGTTTCATATTTTTCTCCCTTCATAAGTATTATTTGCGAAAAAAATATGAATTCCTTTTTATTTTTTAAAATTTCCAAAAAATTTTTATATTTCTTATATTATTATGTAAAATATCAATATATATTTTATCTATAAATTCTTCAATTAATACTCTATTAAGTTTACTGAACTTCCTATATTTATTTATAATATTATTATAATTATTAGTTTTTTTGATATTTATACTATTTAAATATCTATGATATTCTTTATCTTTTTTCTCATAGTTAGATAATAGTTCTCTAAATTCTTCCCCTGTAATTATACTATTAGTTTTATCTTCATATATTTGGTATAAATATTCTTTATTCTTGATAATTTTTTTCTTTATTTCGTTTTGCGATTCTAATAATTTGGATTCATTGCTTATTATACTGTTAAGTAGATTTAATAAGATATCTCTATCATAATACTCATCTATTTTTTTATTAATTAAATCTAATATGATACTTTCTAATTTATCATATCTAATAGAATATTTATTTGAACAAGTATTATTATCACATGATAAATACATATGTTTACTAGTATTCTTTTTTCTCATTAGATTATTACACGTATTACAATATACTTTGCCTGAGAAGATATGAATACTTCCTTTTTTTAATGGTTTTGTCCTTTCTTTAATTAATTTTTGAACTTTATTAAAAGTATACTTATCAATTATACTTTCGTGAGTATGTTCTTTTTTTATCCAAAATGATTTATTCTTTTTAATTATCTTATGATTCTTGTAGCTAACAGTAGTTCTTTTTCCCTGAATTAAATTACCAATATATAATTCATTAGTTAAAATTCTCTTTATAGTACTTGTATTCCATTTAAGTTCATTTATGGGGTTTTTGGTAATAATATTTAATTTTATACCTTCTTGATGTTTATATAGTGATGGTGGTGAGATATGATTATTATCTAAATATTTAGCTATTTTAGTATATCCATAACCTTTTAAATATAAATTGTATATTTTTTTTACTACTAAACTTGCTACAGGATCTATTTCTAATTTATTATTGTCTTTTTTGGATACAATATATCCATAGGAAGCAAAAGGAGATATAAACTCCCCTTTAATCATTTTTATTCTAAATGCACTTCTAATATTGTTAGAAACGTCTTCTAAAAACCATTCATTGACTAGGCCATTTATTTGTCTAGATTTTTTGTTACCAGAATTATCTGTATCTGTATTATCTGATAATCCTATAAATCTAATACCCCATTCTATAAATTTATTATGTAAGTATTTTTCTACTAATTCCATATCTCTTGTAAATCTTGATTGACTTTTGCATAAGACGATATCTATTTTATGTCCTTCACAGTCTTTTATTAATCTTTCAAACTCTTTCCTATAAGTACCTACTCCAGATATATCTTCATCACAGTATTCATCTACTAAAAAAAGATTATTCTTATTTATATAATCTATAAGCATATTTCTTTGATTTTTAATAGATTCACTATCATTATCTTTTTTTTCTTTATCTTCTTGAGACAATCTTAAATATATTCCTACTCTATTCATCATAACCTTCTAAAATGGTTATAATATTATATAATTTTTGATTAATAATTTCTTTACTGATGTTTTGATATATCTCAATTATATTATATTTTATAATTATCACCTCTAACTAATTATATTATTTATCTTTTTATGGTATACTTATACTAGGTGATAAAATGGTAATTAATCAAAGTAATTTTCCTACATATAAAATTATGATAGCTTTTTCTGTTATAGTAGGTATTTTATATATTTATAATTTTTTAAAAAAAGAAAATATACCTAAAAAAGAATTAATTATCTTTTTTATATTATTTTTTATAATATCAATACTTAGTGGTAAGTTATATACATATATAGTAGTTGGCTTTAAAGGTAGTTATTTTAAAACTGGGCTTTCCGCATATGGTGGATTGATTGGTGTTTTGATAGCTTCAATTATATATGAGTGTTTATATCCTAGAAATGGTATCGTTATTAAGTATACTACTTTATCATTACCTTTAATCTATACTTTCACTAAGATTGGTTGTACTTTTGCAGGATGTTGTTATGGTATTCCCTATGATGGTCCACTTGCTATTACTTATCCTCATGTGTCAGCAAATTCATTGTTTCCTATTCAGTTATTAGAAGTACTAGTATTTATAATAATGTTTATGGTATGTAATAGTAATAGAAAGAAAAAAAATATTGCTTATATAACTTTAGTTTCTATAGCAATATGTAAATTTTTATTAGATTATTTAAGAAGTAGTCATATTGGTGTAATATTATCACCTAATCAAATATTTAGTATTATACTTTTATTGATTACTATTATTGTGTATTTAATAAAGAAAAAAAAATGAGAGTAATCTCATTTTTATTATTAACATCCACCACTATTTTTCTGACTTCTAGTACCTGTTACAGAAATATTTACAGTACCATCTACTTTATATATTTTAATAGTAGCGCTAGTAGGATTATTATTACTTGATGGCGTGTATTTAAAGTATCCTTTTGTTTCGGTATCACTCGTTGTTGATTGTATACTGGTTCCACCTACAGTGACGGTAACATTATTGCTACTGGTGGCTACATAATAATAATAGCTATTATCATCGGTTTTGGCATTAAGCGTACCTGTATAAGTACATCCTCTGTTAACTTTACCATCATTAAATGTAGTCATATAAGTATTTCCTGTTAAGGATACTGTATATTTCCAATAATAATTTGTGTTTTCATTGACTGTAGCTCCGTATTGGGATATTTCATTGGATGTTGACCCATGCCCATCACCATTTACACCATATACTTGGAAATAATATTTACTAGTAGTAGTGGATAAGCCAGTATATGTGTAACTACATGTTCCTGAGGTACAATTTTTGCCAGCATTTTTTGTGTCTATTACAGCATTTGTATCACCATTATAAGCAGTGACATAAAAGCTATCGATACCTGAATCTGGTATGGTAGTACTCCATGTAAGATTAACTGTACCAACATTATTAGCAGATGTATCACAACTACTTGCATCTCCGATAGCTACTGCTAAATTACTTATTGTTGGAGGGGTCATATCCTCAACTTGCGCTTCATCAACAAGTAATGTAATGTTTCCACAATTAACTGTTCCTTCATTATAGGTTAGGTTAACAGATAGTGGATAAGAACTATTGGCATATACAGCATTAGCTACTCTAGCAACATAAAAGGTAAATGTTTGTTCATCACCTTCATTAATAGTGAAACTTCCTAATGGTGTTACACCATCTTGAGCTACTAATTGGAAATGAACGGGATCAGATAAACTTAGAGTAAATGTTCTAGATGATTGATATGAATTTATAACATCTACAGTAAATGTAGCAAGATTTTTATTCAAACTTTCTCTTAAGTCTCCAGTAGAATTTGCTGGTATACTACCAAGAATAGTACCATGAGGCTGCTCTTCTAATTCTGTACCCATTTCTCCATCTACTGTATAGGTATCATCTACTGCTGGGGCAAAATCCATATATATTTGGAATGTTATAGAGTCTCCAGCAGGAATAGAATCTCCTAATTGTGGGCCATCTGGTGCTAAATAAACAGTTAAATAACTAGGGTCAACATCTATATGTTGTGAATTTTGAATAACTGGTTGGAAATTGGCTAAATTAAATTCATAATCATAATATGTATCATTATCAATAGTTACTTCAAAAACAGCTCTATAATCGCTGTGAGTAGTTCCCTGCTCTTTAGCAAATGTTAGATTAAAATCTACACTATCATCTGTATGTGCTGGATTTGCTGAAGAATTATATGAGGAAGCCGAGACAAATGTTACATCTGTTATAGCTACTACTCCTTGATTATTTTGAAATACTACGTTACCTAGTACACTTAATCTTTGGCCATATACGGCATAACCAACTGAAATAAATGATAAGACTACTGCTAATAATATAGAAACACCTATATTAATTTTAACAGTCTCCTTATCATTTCTTTTCCTATTATCAACTTTCATTTTTATCAGTCCTTCTTTTATCTTTAAGGCGATATATCCATGCTACATCATTATTGATAATAATGAAAGTACTTTCTTTGCCTGTTTTTTCTTGATAATAATTTATAGGCATTCTTACTTCGTTATAAACATCTAGTAATTCTTCAAATTTTTCTACTTCTATTTTTCTATAATTGCTAATATCTGGTAAATTTTTACTATCAACAATTATACTATCATAGTTTTTAAGTATTTTATCTAATTCCAACATATAAGTATGTGATTTTTTAAATACTCTATTGAATCTTCTTGTTTCTATTATTCCAAAGAAAGCTGTAAAGATTAGTATCGTGCCAGTAATCTTAAATATTAAGTATCCAACCTTATGGCTTTTTTCTTTTATTGATATAACATTCTTATTATTACTTGCTTCTTTGTTAATTGATACATCTATTGCTTGTTCTAATAGTGGTACTGTTATACCTATTTCTGATTTAATATCTACTGGATGATCTATCTTATCAAAATCAGCTGTATTTGTTACTCGCATAATGATTTTTAATTCACTATTGGTATCAAGATTATATGCTTTTTTAAATTGATTTAAGACATCATTATATTTAGAATAATTAACTTTAACATTATCGTTAATTATTACATTGGTATTCTTTTCTATATCAATACTTTTTTCTTCTGATAAATCATATTCTTTATTCCAATAGTATCCAGTTGAGTTCTTCTTATTAGCTTGTAGTACAGCAACATACTTATAGTTAACATGACCAGTAAATGGTCTATTATATTTAATTTCATAGTGGAAGTCTGTATCAATATAATCAATTAGACTTGCTATATATGTTCTATTTTCTTCTAAGTATGGGGTTTCAAAGAACTTATTTTCTTTTAAATATACTTTATAATTAATAGAATTATTTTCTTCATAATTGATATTTATTGTTTTCTTATCATTAATTCCAAATATTAGAACTATTATTCCACTAATGAAAAAGAAAGGAAATAAAAATTGAAGAAATCTATTAAATTTATAACTTTTCATTTTTACTCCTTTCTAAAATAATCATTAATCAATACTGTAGGTAATCCTATATATTTTATTACATAGTCTACTCTACCTAAGACATTATCCTCTCTTGGACGAAATATGTCTTCAGTATTATTATTATCTCCTTTAGTAGTAAAGTAATAATTGTCCCCTTGATGCCATATTTTGACAATTCTATGGGTTACGACAACATTACTTGTTTGGAAGGCTAAAACATCACCAACTTTCAAATCTTCTACATTTATTTTCTCATATATTATAGCATCTCCACGTCTATATGTTGGTGACATAGAGTTAGTAGCTATAGCAATCATTTTATATTTAAATATTCCTGATATTAGAATAACTAATATCACAAAAAATATAACTAGTGGAATAGCAAACACTATTCTATTAGTCTTTTTTATTATTTGTTTTTCCTTTTCATACCTTATAACAGCTTTATTAAGACTCCTATAAATAAGAAATGGAAAAATAATATTAATTACCGAATAGATATAATTTCCTAGGTTAGGTACTATTGGTAATATATACATATATAAACTGATTACCAATTTATAAATTAGACTTGGTAATATTGCTATTTTATTGGTCATATAAGTACATAACAATTCTTTTGCTATGACTGGAAATATTATTGTACTTAGGAAGATAAATTTATCTTCTGCAGTGGATAATAATCCTAAATTTAGCTCAATAAATATGTTTAGGATAATGCTTAAAATAGTAAATATTATTATTATCTTTTTATTATTAATACTATTTTTGATTACTAAATATCTTATAAATTCCAATTCTATTGTATAAATAATAATTGGTAAGGCATTTTTTAAAAGCACAATAAGGTTATTACTGAAATAACCTCTATTGAATCCCAAAACAATACCAAGACTATATATAATTATTATATAAGTCATTAATGAAGCTGTAACAATTCTAGCCCCGCTTGCTTTTAGATAGTTAGCCCTTTTTTTGTATCCAAAAAAGGATAACAATATAAGCATCATAAAAGTCAACACTACTATCGCAGATACAATTCTTAAGTAACTGGGTATTCTATTTATATAGCGTAAGAATAATACTAAATATATTAATAATATTGCTTCACTAATATAAATAACTTTAGTGTTCGCTTTCATATTAACCCCTTTATATTAAATTGTAATTATTTATTATGCTCCTGTTTTTTGAACGTAATCTAATGATACTGCTAATTCTACTGGAACACTTGTTGATTCTGGTAATTGACTGCTTGTTTCTGGTTGAACATATTCTACTCTTACTTTTACAGATGCTGTATTACTTCCTGATGCATGTAGTAAATCAATATTTAATGACTCATTAGTTGCTGTATAAGGTGTACCATTATATGATACTGTATAAGATACATATTGTTGACTTGGTGATGTCATAATAATCTTTTTAAGAGTAGCATCAAAAGTACCATCATTAATTACAGGAACTGTAAATTCAGCAAATTCTCCAGGCGCATGTAATGTAGTTGTATAAGTAATTGAAGTTTCTCCTAAAGTTTTAGTTATTTCTTGGCTTCCTGATGTAACTACAAAGTTAGAAGGTGTAGTATCGAAGTGAACACTCCACTTTGCTTGTCCGAATGTAGTAGTACCATTTATTGTAAGGTTAGTTGCATATGTTGCGAAACCTACTGACATAAATAGTATTGCGAATGACAAAACTCCTATAATAATTAATTGTGTATTTTTTTTCTTTTCCATTTTTATTTCCACCTTTCTTTATTTTTATATATAATACATTATATCATCAAATCTCTTATAGTGCAATATTTTTTTGTGTCTATGTAATATTCAAGCAACTCTTTGCCTCATACCACCAGATAATTCTTTGGGATATTTATATATAAAATCTTTTAATCCATAAGTATTTAATAGATTTATAACATAATCTTTATCTTCTTTTTGTATTTTACCTTTTATTTTTAGTCCTAATAGAGAGTTATCTAAAATATTTAACCATGGAAATAACGAATCCTCTTGTAGCATATATCCTAAACAAACATCTTTATTTTTAAATTTTATACTTCCAGATGTTTTATTTGATATATCTGCTAATATAGATAATATTGTGCTTTTACCACATCCTGATGGTCCTATGATAGCTAAGTATTCTCCTTCTTTTAAATTAAATGTTATATTTTTTAAGGCTACTATTTCTTCATGTAGATTATGATAATTTTTACTTAGATTTTTTACTTCAATTATATTATTCATGATTATTAAAGTATTTAGTATATATTAATTTATCATAATCTACATAATCATCTAATTCACCAGATGCAATAATTATTTCTTGAATGTGTTTCCATTCATCTTTACTAATTGAGATATCTTTTTTCCATACTTCTCCTTTTTTATATCTTTCTACTATTTTTACCATATCGTTATAAGATGTATCTGGAAAATAATCCATTATATTTTTTGCTATATCTTCATTAGAATTATTATATACATATTTTAATGATTTATTTATAGCTTTTGAAAATCCCTCTATTATATTTTCATTATTATCAATATAGCTTTTTCTTGCATTAAAGGCTGTATATGGAACTGAACCTCCTAATTCTCCAATATAGGCCACCACATAACCTAAGCCTTCTTTTTCTACATTAGTAGCATTTGGTTCACTTAATGTAATGATAAGAATTTACATATTCTTATTATTTGTTACATATTATGTATTATGATGCAAGAAAAAAAGAAGTTATATTTAGAAATAGCTATTATTATAAACAAAAAGTTATATACTGATAAAATTATTTCTAGTTATGTTTATATGGTGACAGAAGATAAATTATTAAAGGAAAATAAGAATGGATTTATATGTAATTAGGAAAAAATTAAATATGGGAATATCCCTTATGTCTATGAAACTTCGTGTTACATATTATTCAAGAGTATCTACAGATCATTTGGAACAACAAAATTCTTTAAAGAATCAGATAGAACATTTTGATGAGATGATTAAGAATAATAAAAATTGGGTTTATATAGATGGATATGTTGATAGTGGTATTAGTGGGACAACTTCCTATAAAAGGGATAACTTCATGAAAATGATTGATGATGCTAGATGTGATAAATTTGATTTAATTATTACAAAAGAAATATCAAGATTTTCTAGAAATACTTTAGATAGTATAAAATATACAAGAGAGTTATTATCTTATGGTGTAGCAGTATTATTTGTTAATGATAATATTAATACAGCTCTTCCTGATTCTGAACTTCGTCTTACTATTATGTCATCAATGGCTCAAGATGAAATTAGAAGATTATCAGAAAGAGTAAAATTTGGAATGAATAGATCTATTATAAATGGAAATATACTTGGTAATAATATGTTATATGGTTATAAAAAAGATAAACTTACTGGTAATTTGACTATTATTCCAAATGAAGCAACTATCGTTAAAAGATTATTTAGGTTGTATGCTATTGATGGTTATTCTATTACAAAGATAGCAAAAATATTTAATAACGAGGGAATAAAAACTTCTCAAAACAAGAAATGGAGCGTTTCTACGTTAAAAAGAGTGCTTAAAAATCCTAAATATAAGGGCTACTATTGTGGTAAAAAGTCAGAAATAATTGATTATATGACTAAAAAAGTTAAAATTATTCCTGAAAAAGATTGGATAACATATAAGGATGAATCAAAAATACCACCAATTATTAGTGAAAATATTTGGAATAAAGCTAATGAAAGATTAAAGATTAGAAGTAAAAAATTTGGTAACGATTATAAAAAAGAGAAAACAATGTATCAAAATAGATATCCTTTATCTGCTAAAATATATTGTACTCGTGATAATGAGGTATTTCATAGAAGGCATCAATGTAAATCAAATAATGATATAACTTGGATTTGTGCTAGGTATTTAAAGGAAGGAAAAAAGGCATGCGATTCTCCTAACGTTAGAGAAAGTGAAATATATGCTATTATGAAGGATATAATATATTCACTTGGTATAGAACTAACAGAAGTTACAAGTTATTTACTTAAGTTATATAAAAATACTATTAGTGATAGAAAAAAGATAACTGAATTAGAGAAAAGAATTAATGATATGGAAAAAGAAAAATACACTAAAGATAAATTAATAGAATTATTATTAGGAAAAATTATTGTTTCTAAAATTGATAATAATAATGATTATATTAAATTAGATGTTTTTTTAAATGTAACTAGAAATTTTATAACAAATAATATTATAGAAAAAGAATATCAATTTAAAAGGGGATATGATACCAGAGGAACAAGAAGATATATTATAAAATATAAAGTTAGATGTAATTTTGTAGACTTAAAAAATTAAATTTAGTATAATAAATTTGGTGATAATATGATTAAAAAGATTAATTCAATAAAAAGTGAACTTTTAGAAAAGTATTCTTTCTTTTTATTATCACTATGGTCTATATCACCAGTAATTGAATATATACTAAAAAGACATTTCCGTAGACTATATACACATTATTTTAGTTCTATAATATATATCGTTGGTTCTTTGGGCAGCTTGATATATATTATATATTTGATTAAGCTTAGAAATAAGCAAAAAAGAATATATATTAAGCAATTTATTCCAGAAATATTATTAATGATTTTACTTATTATATCTATTATTTCTTCTATTTTAAGTGATAATACTTATTTATCTATTTATGGAGAAATATATCGAAAAGAAGGACTAATTGTTTATACTATGTATATTGGTATTATTCTACTTGCTTCAATTATCAAAGATACTAAATATATAGAATATATTTCTATAACTATGATTATATCTTGTTTAATAATAACTATTTGTCCTTTCTTTAGAGATGATTTTACTTATATAAATTTTAATAATATATTTCTTAA
>JAEEGL016942396.1_pt1 | contig 14408 bp, 14 predicted proteins | sample 9134231 | NCBI WGS metagenome assembly JAEEGL01 (sample SAMN16246548, study PRJNA631951) | gut metagenome | biome: gut microbiome; feature: rumen; material: fiber-attached | host: Bos | place: Iran: Karaj | collected 2018-10
GTTGTCTTGCCGTTGGCATCGGTAACCTTCAGTTTCAACAGGTCGCCAACTACAACACCCTTACCCTCGATACCGACATGTACATGGAAACCGTCTATGTTCAGCATACCAATGTACTTGGCATCTGTAACATCCTTGGTAACCTTGGTAGTTGTGCCATTGGCATCAGTAACGGAAATTTGGATGGCAGCAGTCTTGCCGGGGGCAGTTACATCGGCCTTTACGCAGATAATGTCACCCTCAATATTAGCTTCGTCCATAACGATGGATGGAGCAGGTGTGCTGTCCTCTACATCATCGTTGTCACAAGAGGTTAAACCAAAAGTTACTACACTCAGAATAGAAGCCATAAGGCTCAGATATTTAATACTTTTCATTGTTTTTTAATTTAAAATGTTATTAATTTAGCTTTGCTAAAGGGGTAAGGAGCAAGGGGCAAGAGGATTCTTCACTCTTCATTCTTCACTTTTAAAACTCCACCCCAACCATCATTGATAGGTTGATACCCGGCTCGGGCACGTCTATCAGACGGTAGTAGCTGGTGTGATCATAATAGCGACGGTTCAACAGATTGTCGGCATGCATCGCTATATGCAGAACCTTACTGCCACGCAACTGGAATTCTTTTCCGGCTGAGAGGTTCAGGGTCCAATGCCCATCTGTGGGCTTCTCAGGGGGGACAATCTCATTTTGTGCACCAACTATGTGAGCGCTGAGGCCTACAAAGCCCTTACCCTTATAATTGAAGGAGTATCTAAGTCCAGTATCCACAGACCAAGGGGTGCTGAAGGGTAGGGTATAGCCTTTCTTCTGCCCCGATTGCTGACGGGCATGCAGGTACTCGCCCTGGGCATGCGCCTGCCAGTGCTTGGTAAAGTTCCACTTCACCTGAACTTCTATGCCATAGCGCAACACCTCGGCCTGCGTGTACTGATACAGTTGAAGGCCCTCTACGTACTGAGACGTAGGGTTCAGATAAATGTAGTTGGGGAAGTAGTTCAGATAGGGTTCCACCTGCATCTCCCATATATCATTACCCCAGCTGATGCTGGCATCCAGTTGATATGATTCCTCGGGGTCAAGCTCTGTATTACCACGTTCGTAGCGGAAGATGTGGTAGTTGATGCCATCGGCACCCAACTCCTTGGGGATGGGCACACGGAAGCTCTTACCTGCATTGGCCTTGAAGACCCACTGATTAACGTTGTAATTGACGCCTGCCGACCAAGTTACGCTGTTGAAGTTCTTGCTGAACTCAGAGGAGCGCTCCTTGTATACGGAATCATTGCCTACGGGTGTCAGGAACCAGTCCTGATAGCTATGGATATGCGTGTGAGCATAGTCGTAACGCACGCCTGCATTCAGGATCAGATTTTTATTTACCTTGTAGCGGTCCATCATATAGGCACCAAGGCTCAGTGTCTCAAAGTCCGGGATGATAAAGCCCCAGCCGCCTCGACGGTTGTGTTGGTATTCGCTACTGAGGCCACCACACAGTTCATGCTTGCCTAACGTATGATGTAGACGCAGACCTGCCGTATAGGTGCTCTTGTTGAAACGACGTTCCAGCGTGCCGTCAGGGATGGGCATGTAGCCATGGCTGACGGGTTCTGAAAGCTCCTCGCGCAGGTTGTTCTGGTAAGCCAAGTTCAACTCCACAAGGGTTGCCTCGTTGTGCCATGCCGTATGGCTGAGTACCTTCAGGTGGTTGACCCACTGATGGGGCAGGTCTATATCACGGCGTGAATGGTCGTAGTCTATGTCAGAGAGGCGTACCTCTAACCCATGGGCGTTGGCAAAGAAGCCACTCTTGCTGTAGCTGTCAGATACCAATACGTCTGTATGGAAATGAGTGCCTACGTAACCTAACATCACACTACCGTCACGTTCGCAACCGGCTGTGTTGCGCAACCGGCCGTCCTTCAGCTTGATCCAATAGGAATAATACTGGATGCTATCCGTTGGGACCTTATAGTCGGCATAGTCTATGAATGTTGCATGGGCACGGTAGAACCAGTTCCCATGTTTTCCGCCTACCTTGGCAGAAACGCCCAACTGCTCGTTGTTGGTACGTCCGAACAACTGAACACTGCCGCTGAAAGGCTCTGTAGGAACACGGTTGCTGTAGAGGTTGAGCACGCCGCCAATGGCATCGCTACCATAGAGCAATGCTGCAGGACCCTTTATGACCTCTGCACGGTCTATAGCGAACTGGTCTATCTCCAGCCCGTGGTCGTCTCCCCACTGTTGTCCTTCATGCTTGATACCATCTTCTGTTACAGCCAGCCTATTGAAGCCCAATCCACGGATGGTAGGTTTGGATTGCCCGCTGCCTATGGCCATTGCCTTCACACCGGGGATACCCTCCAGTGTCTGCATCAGGCTGCCGGCAAAGTTTTGCCTCAAGTACTCCTGGCTGACTTTGACGGTTGACTGGGACGAGCGCATCTGGTATTCGCGACGTCCAAGACCGTTTATGGTAACATCATGCAGTGTGACAACAGTGTCTTTTGGTGCTGATGCACATAGCATAGCAGCCAATAACAAGTTAATCATACTGTCTTGTCTGTTTGAGTTACTTTAATAAGATGAGATTGTCCCCACTATGTCTGGGGAAAAGAATTCAAACAAACGGGGGGGCTCTGAGCTGGGGGATGCCGTATTCCTCAAAATGAATGTCACTTTGAAGTTGGGCAAAATGTATTCTGTTTACCTTTTTATAATATACAACAGCTAACAGACCTGTTGTAATGAATGACAAAGTCAGGAACTGGCAGAGCACACAAGCGTGCATGGTGGTAGTCAGTTCACCCAGGTGACCATGGCAATGGTGGTGCACACATTCGTGGCACTCATCGGCATGCAGGCCGTCTGATTCGTGTACGTGAACAGACGACAGGATGAGCATTGGCAGGAACACTGCCAACAGCACCCAAGCAGCAATTTGTCTTCTTTTGTCCACGTTCATGATTGCAAAGATACAAAAAAAACCATTCCCAAGGTTTCTTTTCGGATTATTTTATGTCTTAATCCTAAAAAGTGTAACCCCTAACCTCTAACTCCTAACCCCTAACCTCTAACTATTGCGATGTTCCACAGCTGAAGGCATGAAGCTGGTCTCCCATAACGGTCTTCAAGATGCTATAGACCTTATCGCCAGTGCAATGGCTGGTGTAGAAGGAAAGACCCTCTCCCAACCTCTCCCGTAATGGAGAGGTGTTATTATAGTTTATAAGCCTTTTGCCTAAGGCTATGAGTTCCTCTTCTGATTCCCTTTCGGCATAGGATGAGTCTGGGGGATATGGGCTATGGCATAGATGCCCTCAGCTATCTGGCAGGTCTGGTCTGTAAGGATGAGCCTGTCCTTGTCAATCCCAAGCCACTCCGTAGTTATGCTATGCAGATTCCCCCGCTTGGAAAAGAATTTAATGTACTTCATGACATATCCTGCTCAGGGTTTATTTATTCTTGGAAGTTTCTCATCGGTCCTTTCAGACGTGGGTAAGTCTCCCATATCTCAGGGTTATTGCCTGTTCTGCTGTCCTGCATGTCCCGAAGTGATCGGGAAAGTTTCTTTTGCATCTGTCTGAGGATTCTTTTGTGGGATGGCGAAACTGCCAGATTATTCATGCAGTCCGGATCTTGTTCTACGTCATAAAGCTCGTATTCAGGACGTAGTTCGGCTGCATGACGGAAAAACGGGTAGAAAACAGAGTCCGAACGATGCTCTATGATGAACTTCTTGGATGGTGAGCTGTCAATATCACAATAGCCGTTCGCGGGATTGCGTTCTCCCTGCGGCAAGGCATTGCCTGCCGGCATACGTTCGGGATGGAAATTATGAATCAGCAGATATTTTCCTTGGCGCATACTGCGAATGGGATAACCCCAATTGTCTGGACGGGCACATGAATGGCGCTCCCTTCCGCTGTATATTTCATGGGGTTTGTATTGGTGTCTGTCTATACCCAGCAATGGAGCCAGACTGTGACCGGAAAGAGGAATCGATGGATTTGCCGTTCCTGTCAACTCCATAATCGTCGGGAAGATGTCTATTAGACTTACCGTTGTCTGCTCTAAGCCGTGACGGATAACGTGTCCGGGCCAGCAGATGGCCAATGGGACATGGATGCCGGCATCATAGCAATTGGCTTTTGCACTTGGGAAGGGCAACCCGTTGTCGGCTGTTACAATGATAATGGTATTCTGCATCATGCCACGCCTCTCCAACTCCTGTATGATTTGCCCGAGGTGTCTGTCGAACCATTCTATCTCTGTGGCATAGTCTAATAAGTCTCTCCTGACTTCATCTGCATCCGGCAAATAACCTGGTACCACAACATCATCTTTCGTCTTACAGCTCGCCTTCCATGAGTCAAGGGTGTATGGGCGGTGTGGCTCGTTGGCACCATACCAGAAACAGAATGGCTGGTCTGGCGACAGGGAATCGAGAAAAGCACGAAAATTGCCTGTATAGTCAATATCAGAAATTCCCTTGACGGGAGGTGTTAGCCGATGCTGGTTGTATTCCGGTCCTGCTGGGTTCTGGGTCCGACCTGAAACTTTCCAGTCGCCAGGTCCCCAGCCTTTTCCTGTATATCCCACATGATAGCCAGCTTCATGCAAGACATCGGTATAACATACATATTTCGAAGGGAAACTGCTGGCATGTGTTCCTGCTTCCTCTATCTGCCATGGATAGCGCCCTGTCAGCATGCTGGCACGAGATGGACTGCTGCCGGGAGAACATGCATAACAATTACTGAAAAGCAGTCCCTCTGAGGCTACACGGTCGAAAGCCGGTGTGCTTATCCATGTCGAACCATATGCCGAGGCATGCGGGTAGGACTGATCGTCCGCTATTGCAATAAGTATGTTTGGCCTGATCGCTTGTTGAGCCAGGCAGCAGGCAGGGGATATGAGTAATAAACTGGTTGGTTTCATACGAATGTATTGCGTTTCTATATTGTTATTCCACACGAGAATGCGTTAAGCCGTTCGCCCATAATGCCCTTCATCACCTCAAATACTTTATCGCCTGTGCAATGACTGGTGTAGAACTGAAGACCTTCTTGCGAGGATTTATCATATTCAAGCAGGCGTTTACTTAATGCTGAAAGTTCTTCCTCTGTCTCCATACCATCCAGCAGATGAAAGCCACCGACAACGGTATGGATGGGATAGGGGCATGCAGCCAGAATGTTCTCCAATCCGCTATGAGCACAGCCCGTGAAGAGGAGCCCATCGGCGTATAGCGCCAGCTCGTGACGGAAATCATCGCGGACCAACTGTCCGTTAGCATCCTGCACATAGAGGTTTTGGTTTCCCTTGGGCATCGGATGAATCTGAGGGATATGGGCTATGGCATAGATGCCCTCAGCTATCTGGCAGGTCCGGTCTGTAAGGATGAGCCTGTCCTTGTCAATCGCAGGCCATTCCGTGGTAATGCTATGCAGGTTCCCACGCTTGGAAAAGAATTTCCCACTTATGGCATGGGGAGATACAATAATCTTGGCACGCTCATTGATGCGCAGGAAGTGCTGCAGGCCTCCGGCATGGTCGCTGTGTCCGTGCGAGATAAACACATAGTCCACTGTGCCGAGGTCTATGCCCAGGCGTTCTGCATTACGGATAAAGACATCGCTGGCCCCGGTATCCAGCAGAATTCTGTGCCCTTTTGTCTCTGACAGTACGGACAGGCCGTGCTCCGTCTGGAGCTGACTGTCACAGCTCCGGTTATCTGATAATACGGTCCACTTCATTTGCCTAACGAAGGAACGACGAACACGGGTTTCTCCTCGTGATGGTCGCAGTCGTGATGGTCGCAGGCCTCCTGAGAGTCTTTCAACTCCCCATTCAGATAAGCATTGAGAACATCATCAACCTTGCCCTGGCATCCTCTGATGACTGCTATGCCGTGAGCAGAAAGCTTGTTGAAGGCTCCCATGCCCATGTTGCCAGCCAGCATGAGGGTGATGCCCATCTCCTGCATGACAGAGGCAATGTTCGATTTGCATCCGCATCCTTCAGGAGAATCCAGACGCTCTTGCTTCACAACCTGGTTCTGTTCATCGAGTGTTACTACGGTATAATAGGCACAGTGACCGAAGTGGTCGTCAACCATGCCATCACGTGTTGGAATTGCTATTAACTTCATCTTCTTATTCAATATTTTTCTGCGCAAAGATACTCAATATTTCCCGTTATTTCGTACCTTTGCGCTTACTTTTATGATAGTTTAAGGAGTTATGATAGAAATTGGATTGAAACATACGAGTGAACTTACTGTTACGGACGCTGTTACTGCTATTGCGGCAGGGTCGGGCGACATGCCTGTGCTGGCTACTCCCATGATGATGGCGCTGATGGAGAATGCCGCCATGCTGGCCGTTAAGGATGAGCTGCCGGAGGGCTGTACCACCGTTGGCGGACATATCGAGTCTTCTCACCTGAAGCCTTCTAAGACAGGTGCTGTGGTAAGGGCAGAAGCCGAAGTGACCAAGGTTGACGGCAAGAAGATTTCATTCAGGGTGGCAGCCTATTGCGGCGACACGCTGCTTGGCGAGGGCACTCACCTCAGATTCATTGTAGAGAAGGAGAAATTCATGTCTAGGCTTTAATGGTGAATATTATGAAAACGTCTTAGTCTGTCGTTAAGCAGGTTGTATAACTCCTGTGTCTCCATGCTTGTTCCTGTAGTAGCAATGATCTCCTGAGCATTCACTAACCCTTTATTCATCTCTCGGAGGATGCGACCATGGATGCTTGCATTTTCTATTTTCTGATTCTCTACATCCGGTTTATAGTGGATGGTCACAAATTCCTGGTTTCTTATTCTTGCCACTTCAAACGATTCTACGTCGGCAAAGTTGATGACTGTGTGCTTATCGCCTTGGATAATAGTGCATGATGTGTCCGTAATGGTCAGGTACGGTATATCTGATATACTCTCTTTGAGCGTGTAATAAAGCATATATAGGCCACCTAGACCAAAAAATGCGATGCAAAGCCATGCCACAAACACATGGAAACCGGTTTTTGGATGATGAAGCATAAAAATAGAACCAGCAGTAGCGCCAGCACATATCAAGAGCAGTAGCAGCATTCGCCAGGGGGAATGATAGATTTTTATTTCTTCCATTTTGCTCAGTTTTTTCTGCAAATTTACTCAATTCTTTTGATATATGGCATTCTTTGACTGCTGTACGGCCATAGGTTAATCTTCTTGCTCATAATAATAAGAATAGTCTATGCCTTTCATGAAAGTCTCACGGTCGTTGATCTTATCTGTTAAGGCCTTCTTGAGCAGTTGCTTGATATGGGTGCTGTCAGTTTGACTTTCAATCATAGCATTCAGATACTCTTTCTTTCCTATCTTACTCCAATCCACACACAGACTTAAGCGTTTCTTCAGAATCAAGTCGAGCCATATACGAGTACTGCGTCCATTACCTTCCATAAATGGATGGGCAGCATTCATCTCAACATATTTGTCGATAATCTCGTCAAAAGTGCTTTCTGGCATCTTCTCAACTATTTGCAGATAGTTATGCAGATGTTCGGCCAAACAGAACAAGGTATTCCCCTTCGAAATGGTCTTGGTGCGGATCTTGCCTGCAAAGTCGTAGAGCCCTCCAAACAGGTAAGCGTGAATCTGCTGCAAAGCCTTGACAGTGCCAGGTTTCAGTGTTTCCATCAGTCCACTCTCAAAGAGCGTATAAGCCTTCTTTTGGCTCTGTCCGTCAATAGTCGTATCGCTATAGGTGAACCAGTCAAGAAAAGCACTTGCACGATTGTTAGGGTAGTGTTTGGCTATCGTCTGCACACATCGAGCATCCAAAGCGTCAGCTGCTCGTTGCTTGCCATCGGGGGCTTGGAATTTGAAGTGGTTAGTGACACTAACCAGTTCAATACCATCCTTAGCCATCTTACCTTTCAGATATTTCCAGTAGTTACGGCATTTCTTGTAGTCTTCCTCGTCATTGATAGCACCTACGATGTCTGTAGCAGAGAACCACCACTTATTGTTCTCGTTGTCCCATACAGCACGTACTTCGCGATCGTTGAAAAAACGTATTGACTTCTTGCTCATAGTGTTTCCTTGTTGATTTCAATTCCCAATATCTGCTGAATCTCAGCCAGTGTCTGGTCAATCTTTGCATCGAGAGCAAATATATTTGCAAAGATACTTATATTTGGGAGATTTCGCTATTTTTGGTGTTATTTTTTTAACAAAATATTCTGATTGTTTCTCCCTCTTTCCTGATTTCCCAGAAGGGGATACCTTTCTGGTCTGTGAACTCCTTCATGCGCCAGGCTGATTTGAAGCCGCTGGCAACGAAGTGCATGGGTACAAAGAGACCCACCTGGAAGCGCTCTATGAACTGACGGCCACCCAAGGTATAGCCGTTGCCGATGCGCCCGTCAACAGGGAACATCACTACGTCAAAGCAGTCTGTTATCTTACGGATATCCTTCAGTTCACCCAGATATTGCTTCTCATGGGCTATGGGGTCTATATCTTCCTGGAACTCCTCACTATAGATGGTATCGCCGGCTTTGGCATCGTGCAGGAACCTTGCATACCAGTTGTTCAGGTCGCCTGCATGGAAGATTCGCCTGCCCTCAGTCTCAACAATCCAGGATACACCACTGTCTGTGCTGCCGGTTGCCCATACTGAGACGGTGCCGTCAGACCATGTTCCACCCTTTACCAGCCATACGTCGGCATCTTCCTTTGCGGCTCTCCTGTGCCTGTAGATATCCTTGGAGAGAATATAGGTGATATTATTGCATTGATTCTTCCACTCAAAGATCTCCTTGTTGAAGTGGTCTTCATGGAAATGGCTTGCGAAGACATAGACAGGCTTACCCTTCTTCAGGAATGGTGGCACAATACCACTGAGGTCCAGCCAGTAGTCGAATATCAGGATGGACTTTTCCGTTTCCAGTACGAAACAGCTATGGAACACGTAGGTCAGCGTCATTGTCAGTTTCTTGTCTTCTTTATGCAAAGGTACGAATAATAAAGTTTGAAAGATGTATAGAAAACAAAAAAACACTATATTTGCACACAGATTTAAGATATAGAAGACGTAATGAGTAGGAATTCCTTCCCAAAGTCTAGTCTGATATTAGATAATATAGATTAGTTATGAAAAAGACACTTATAGCGTTTGCCCTTGTCTGTGTGACGGTATACTCCAAGGCACAGACCCAACCGACTAACTTGATACCGACTCCCGTAGCGTATTCTGTATGCCCTGGAAGCATCAGTACCAAAGATGTGTCCAGCCTATGTGAGAAGGTGCGTATTTCGCAGAAGGCAATTCTCCGTCGTCTGAAAGGCAGGAAACTAGCTGACTGGCAGCTGAAGTCCGCCTACTGGATAGAGGTTGGGAAGAAGGGCGTGAAGATAGAGGCCGCCGATGAGGAAGGTGTGTTCTACGCCCGTCAGACGCTCAGGATGATGGCATCGCTGGACAACTCGCTTACCTGCTGCACCATCCTCGACTGGCCACGTTTCCGCTACAGGGGTGTGATGCTGGATGAGAGTAGGCATTTCCAAGGAAAGGACTTTGTGCTGAAGCAGTTGGAAATGATGGCTCTCCTGAAAATGAACCATTTCCATTTCCATCTGGTTGACAATCCGGGTTGGCGTGTGCAGATTGATGCCTATCCGCGCCTCACAGGGTTGACAGCTTGGCGACCTCAGGCCTATTTCTGGGATTGGGAAAAGAACGAGACAGGCGGACCGTTCGTGGATGAGGGAACGCCTGGGGCTTATGGCGGATACTATACCAAGCAGGATATTGCCGACATTCTTTCCTTTGCAGAAGAGAGACATATAGAGGTGATTCCGGAAATAGAGATGCCCGGGCATAACTACGAGACCCGTGCGGCTTATCCTGAACTGGCTTGCAACCTGCCAGGTGGAGGAAAAGACCCTTGGGAACTCTGCCCGGGAAAGGAGAGCACCTTCCAGTTCTTGGAGAAGGTGCTGCTGGAGGTTTTCTGCATGTTCCCCTCGCAGTATATCCATATTGGTGGGGACGAAGCGCGCAAGAACAACTGGAAACTCTGTCCCGACTGCCAGGCCAGGATGAAGGCGGAGGGGCTGAAGAGTGTGGAGGAGCTACAGAGCTATATGATCAGGCGGATGGAACGCTTTGCCCACGAACATGGCAAACGTATCATCGGTTGGGATGAAATCCTGCAGGGAGGACTGGCTCCGGATGCCACCGTGATGTCATGGCATGGAATTGAGGCTGGCTTGCAGGCTGTCAGGGAAGGGCATGATGTGATTTTCACGCCCACTCATTACTATTATCTGGACTATCACCAAGACCCCGCTCAGTTCCGACCTGTGGGACGCCTTGTATCCTTGGAGAAAGTCTATTCCTTTAATCCGATGGCAGAGAGCATTCCCGAGGCAGATGCCCATCATGTCCTGGGCGTACAGGGCAATCTGTGGACAGAGCATGTTCAGGACGCCTGGCATGCCGAGATGATGCTCTATCCCCGTGTTTTCGCTATTGCAGAAACGGGATGGAGTCAGGCAGAAAAGAAGGACTGGCCCGACTTCCAGCGAAGAGCCTCTTTCCTGTCGGCAGTTGCTCGTAAATGGGGATATACCGTGTATCCTCCATCGCCACAGTAATACCCTTTCTTACTCCCTGTAAACGCTAGTCTTGCGCACCTTGCAGGGCGTTCCATGTGGCACTACCCGTCCCACACGCCCAGGTGTCTATCTCTATAACGGAAAGAAGGTTGTGATTCGTCCTTGTCATAAAGAAACGGCAAGTCCACAATAAGGAAACAGCATTAACGTTTCGGGCGGCCATCCCAATACGTAAGGGTGACCGCCCGAATTCTGTCATATCTGTAGTGTCAATGTTCTGCTGTTACAGACTCTCCTTTAATATCTCCATGATATCGTTGGGCTTTAGGTCCATGTAGCCGGCAGGGTAGCAGATGGTGCCCTGGGTGATGCTCGGAATCATCTCGGGGGTGGCACCGATTTCGCTGATGGTCAGCGGAAGTCCGATTTCCAGCATCCAGTTCTTCAGGGCTTCCAGACCTGCCTCGGCAATCTGCTCATCGGTCATACCTCCGCCATTGATGTCCCAGACATTCTTGGCAAAGCGCACGAACTTAGCCAATCCTGGTTGCATGGCACGATGGTAGTAGGCCATTGATACGGCAGCAAGGCAGTAGCCGTGAGGGGAGTGCGTCCAGGCACCTACCGAGTGACCAATCATGTGTACCATCCAGTCCTCGCGCTTGCCCATACCAATGAGCGTATTGAGTGCCCATGTTGCTGTCCACATGATGTTGGAGCGTGCCTCATAATCCTGAGGATTCATCACAGCGATGCGTGAGGCTGTGATAAGGCTGCGCATCAATCCTTCCGCTAAATAATCACTTGTATTGTCGTCAAAATCAGAGAAATACTGCTCCATGATGTGGTTCATGATGTCGTAGATACCTGCCTTCATCTGGTTGAGGGGGACGGTCATCGTGAACTTTGGATTCAGGATAGAGAACTTAGGCATCAGGCGGTCATCGAACACGTGGCCTACCTTGAAGGTGTGCTCCGCATCGGTAATCACCGTGCCTGCGTTCATCTCAGAGCCAGTACCTGCCATTGTCAGGATGCAGCCCACGGGCAATATCTTCTGACCGGCATCAGGCTGTTGCTGCTTCAGCCAGAACTTATCCCAGTAGTCGCCCTCGTAGAAGACTGATGCTGCAACTGCCTTCGAGTAGTCGCAGACGCTGCCGCCACCCAGGGCTAGAATCCAATCCACGTTGTTCTCTCGGGCTATCCGGATGCCCTCGCGCAGCTTCTCCAGTGTGGGGTTACTCATTACGCCCGGGTTCTCCACGATGTTCTTGCCAGCCTCCTTCAGGATAGCTACCACCTGGTCATAGATACCGTTACGTTTCACGCTGCCGCTGCCATAGTTCAGCAGCACAACGGGGCCGAAGTTCACTAGTTCGTCCTTGAGATAGTTCAAAGACTCATCACCAAAATACAGCTTGGTGGGATTGTGGTAAGAAAAGTTTCCTTGCATGGTTAGTTTTTTACTTGATGTACTATTTTGACTTCCTAGACTTTTCAGTTGATGTACTTTACCTTGGAGGCATCACGGGGCTTGGCATCGGGCTGTTCGTCGGGATAGCCAATGGCAATGATATACAGGAGCTTGTAGTCGGCCGGGATGTCCAGGCTCTCACGGAAGGCCTTTGCTTTCTCGTCAGTGGTGAGGAAGCGTACGGGCCCCGTCTGAATGCAGGTGCCAAGTCCAAGAGACTGAGCCGTGAGCATCATGTTCTCACCCAGCAGGCCGGCATCAAGGTCGAAGTGCCCATCCTTAGGCGCACAGACACAGATAAGGTTTGGTGCATTGCGGCACATCCCCTTCACGTCAGCCATCAGTTTCTGGTCTTCAACTATTCGCACAGCCCAGTTCTGCCAGTTCCTGGCACTGGGGGCGTTAATGCCGGCAAGTGCCACGGCCTCCAGCTTCTCATGCTCGACGGGCTTGTCCAGGTACTTACGCACACTGCGACGTGCCATGATGGTCCTTATCACTTCATTGTCATAGTTACTGTTCTGTGCCGAAAGGGTCAGCACACCAATCATTGCCATTAGGCTGAATAATAATCTTCTCATATCCTTTTATTCTTTTCTTTAACCTATTATACTTCCAATAGTGCGGAGACTATATCACCGTGGCGTTTCTCGTCGTTCCTGACGCTTTCCACTTCAGGGAAGTCGGCTATCAGGTGCTCGTATCCTATGGCAGCATCATATTCGCCCTTGGCAATAATCTTGTAAAGACGTTTCTTCCCTAATATCCAATACAGGAATGGCATGATTCTAGCCATTGTCTTCTTTGCCTTTATGGGCGTCTTGGTATATGCATGGAATACGCTTGCATGCCTGCCTTCCTCGCTTGCCAGCTGAAGGAATGCCTCACGCTCCTTGTCGGTTTTCACTACTTTAGCAAGTTTCTGATACATCAGCACAGCGTTAAGCTCCCCTTGCTGACTACGCAATAGTTCCTTGAATTGTTCTTGTGTCATACTTTATCGATAGCTATTGTTGTCTGTCTCTCGTAATCAGTTTCTTTCATGGATGTAGTTTTTGTTGTTGAATTATTTTTTACGAAGAGAATTACATATTATCACTAGGTTCTCCTTTTATTTTGAGTGCAAGGTACGAACTCTTTTAGAAACTATTTCCTTTTTCTTTGAAAAATTAACATATATTCGCAAAAACCGAAGCAGTGCAGTCTTAGTCCATTCCAATACTTATTCTTCCTCTGTAATCTTGTATACAGCCAGCGTGGGTAGGATAACCAATAGTAGGAGTGTTATCTCTACCAATGCGTAGGAACCGAAGTAGTCAACCAATGTCTGGAATTTCAGGATTCCATCCACCAGAATGACTAGAGCGGCAAACCAGCAGATACAGAATACGGCTGCGTACTTGATTTTACGTTTCTTTATCTTCATGATATAGTATTTTACTATGATGTGGCGAAGATACAAAAAATCCCCCATATCCATGTGATACGGAGGAATCTTTTGTGATTATTTTGGAGATTGAGGTTTAGATTCCGCCTAATTCCTGCAAGTTGATATCATCACAATTGACGAGTTTCTGGGGCTGGGCTTTCTGAGCCTCCCAAGTGGCAGGTATGGTGCCGTTCATCTGTCCCAGTACAGAGGCGGCACGCTTCTCTAACACAAGTTGTAATGTTTGCTTGGCCTGGTGGAACTGCAGGTTGGTGTAGAAGGCATTGGCCTCCGTTCCTGCGGTTTCACCAATCTCATTTTCTATGGTTGAAAGGGTCTTGGCAAATTCGCCGCCTTTGATGTATTCGTTACACAGAACGTTCAGGTAATGATAATACCGTGCCTTGTATGTCTCATTAGCCAGAAGCTTCATAAAGAAGGTACGCTTGGAAAGGTCAACGAAGAAAGGCGTGTCTATGGGGAAGTTCACAATCCTGCTGGTCTCCTCCTTGCTACGTTTTCCTGCATCAGTGGGTAGTCCCTCATTATGATTTTTGAATTTTGAATTTTGAATTGATGCATGCTCTTCGCCCTCCATCTCCTCATCTTCTGGATAACCGCCCCACGCAAGGTTGTAGTCCCAGGGGATAAGGCTGATTTTACCATCCGCCTCGCGCAGATAATAGTTCTGAACGTTAGGCCCAGTCATGCAGTCGTAATTGACTACAATGGTCTGTAGCGCCATGTATTTCATTACGCTCTCAATGTCTATGTGTTCGTCAATATCCTTTCCTTCCTCCACGCTCTTGAGCGCCTCCACTATGCGCTGCATAGAGGCCTCGCCGCCCTTCACCTTGGCATAGTTGGCAATTTCGGCATAA
>JAEEGL017170906.1_pt1 | contig 14408 bp, 10 predicted proteins | sample 9134231 | NCBI WGS metagenome assembly JAEEGL01 (sample SAMN16246548, study PRJNA631951) | gut metagenome | biome: gut microbiome; feature: rumen; material: fiber-attached | host: Bos | place: Iran: Karaj | collected 2018-10
ATAATCAATTCTTGTCGGTGGGCTATCGCCAAGCGGTAAGGCAACGGACTCTGACTCCGTCATTTCGTAGGTTCGAATCCTACTAGCCCAGTTCTTTCCTCAAGATTTGCTCTTGAGGATTTTTTTATATCAGATTAAACACCAAAATAACTCTAAGACGAGAGGGTTGCTGTGAAGTCGTTAATTAAGGAATATGCCTTTCCTATCATATGGGAAGCATTGTTTATCGTATTAGTCATATTGCGGCCGGTAAAGACTCTGTATTTGTTCTTTGTATTCTATCTTGTACTGCTTGTATATTACCGCGAAGGTTTTTCGTTTAAGGAATACAAGCGTAATCTGAAGAATATCAAAGGGTTCTGGATTCCGGTAGTGATTACAGCAGTCGCTGCTTTTGCAACCTACTGGATCAAGACTAATCTTATACAGACCAGGATATTCGTGCCGGATGGTACATATGTAATAACCTGGGAGAACAGTTACATTGGAGAGGCCCTGTATGCTATTACAATTATCTTTCTGGGACCTATAGCCAGTGAGCTGTATTACAGGCAGGCTGTAATGAAATTTGATGGTCCTGTGGCCACTGTGGTTAGTTTTTTAATTGGCATTGTGCTCTGTGCCTTCGGAAATGCATATCTGCCCCTGGGACTTGCTGAGGCGGTTCTCCTGGCACTTCCTTATGCGGTTGTATATCTGATAACCAAAAATCTGTATGTTGCAACTACAGTGCATATATTATTTATGATGTATCATCATATACCTAATGTGGTTTATGACATCGCAAGAATATCACTTAGATAAAATAAAAGCGTCACCTTATAAATTAAGAGGTGACGCTTATTTTTATATTGATATGATGTGCTGAGATATCAGCTTGTGCGTGGGTAATTCAGTAATCAGCAAAGCTTTTCAAATTCGCTGATCGGAAGCGGGTGGGATAAGTGATATCCCTGATACCGATCAAAGCCCAGACCTGTGAGATAATCCAGCTGCTCCTGTGTTTCGATTCCTTCTGCAACAGTCTTGAAACCAAGTGAATGACAGAGTGCTACGGATGACTCGAGGACCATACGGCTTCTTTCATTTGTGGTGCTTCCTGAGATGAATACACGGTCGAATTTGACGAAATCTGCGTGTATATCCTTCAGCATATTGAGTGATACATTACCGACACCAAAGTTATCAATGGCTACTTTAAAGCCTCCTGCACGGAAGGCATCTATCAGTTCAAATTGCTTCTCTGTATCGTTCATAAGGTCCACTTCCGAGAATTCCAAAAGCAGCTTATCAGAGTCTACTCTATAATTATGCACAAGCTCTTTTAAGACCTTTAAAGCATCAATATAGAAGAAATCCTTAGGGCAAACATTAACCGATATTACAAGGTCATTTCGCGACGTATTTTGCCATTCGCGGAGCTGCTTCATTACCAGCTCCCAGTTTTTGTAATCGAGCTTGGTGATGAGATCGTTCTTTTCAAGAGTTCTGATGTATTTCTCAGACGGAACAATGGTGCCGTCGGGTTTGATCCATCTGGTAAGTGCTTCTGCACCAACAATTCTTCTTTCAGGATTGAATATTGGCTGAAGGAATATATGGAACTGACCTTCCTCAAGGTTCTTTTCAAAATCATTAATGAAGTCGGCTTCACTCTCGGACTGACGAAGGAGTCTGTCTGTATAGTACATGAGAATGTTCTCGCGCTTCTCGTGAAGGGTCTGGAGAGCAAGGTCGGCTTTTTCTATCATGGAGGTAACGGGAATATCGGGGTCTTCTATACGGTATACACCGAGATGGAAATAAAGGTGATAGTTCTCTGTATCGATAAGCTGACCGATTTCTTCTACGGCATCCAGGAAAACACCTTCATTGAATCTCATCTCAGGCATTACAAGAACGAAATGATCGGCATGGGTTCTGCCATATACAGTGTCTTCACCGCATAATTTTCTCAGCATATCAGCTATGGCTATCAGAACTTCGTTGCCGCGCTGACGACCGTAACGTTCATTGAGAATACGGAAATGTCTTATATCACCGGTAATGAGAATTCTCTCAACGTCCGGATCATCCACAAGGAGACGCCTAACCTCGCGGCAGATACCATCCAGGTTGTATAAACGTGTCAGGAGGTCATGAGTCAGGGCGTAATTCGATTCTGTCACGCCTTGCGCAATCTGCATGCCATTGGATGCCACCAGAGCAGGTGAGGATTGGGGAGGCTCTGTCTGAGTTTCTGTATCATTTACATCAATACTAATGAGCTCCATTACGCAATTAAGGCTTTTTCCATCAGGAAGCCCTATGGAGATAGGTATTGACTGTATAATATAGCGCTTGTTCTCGAAAATCTCTTCCTTGACCTGCCGTTTATTGGCCATAACGGCTCTGTAGCTGCTGCAGTTGGAGCATCTTGAAGAAGCGTTCCATACTTCGTAGCATTCCTTGCCGTATCTGACTCCGCCTGAAGCATCAATTGACAGTTCGCGACATTCGACCGGGTCTACAAGTCGCACGGTGTCATACATCCGCTTCATGTAGTCGAGCATATTGCTGAGTTCCTGATAATTGTATTCTTCTAATTTCATGGATTATTCCTCTTTTGCTTCGGAGAGTTCCTCTGAAGCAGCTTCCCTCTTTTCGATCCAGTCGGTGTATACAACATTAAATATGGCAGCAAATGGAATCGCCAGCATGATTCCGGCTACTCCGAACATTCTGCCTCCGACAACCAATGTCACCAGAATCCAGATGGCCGGCACATTGAGGTATCCGCCAAATAGCTTGGGCTTTATTACATATCCGTCCACGGTCTGAAGAATGATGGTAAATATAAGGAATAACAGGGCGTGGAACGGATTAACAAGTACGAGTATGAAGGAACCTATTATTGCTCCCAATATGGGACCGAATGTGGGAGCCAGATTAGTAAGTGCTACAACAACGGATATAAGCACTGAGTAGGACATACCCGTTATCATCATAAAGATCCAGTTAACGATACCTACGATCACACCATCCAGAAAATCAAAGACGATATATTGGAGCAGGATCAAGTTACATCTGTCCCAAAAAGATCTCATATTATCGAGAATCCTGGGTGGTACAAACTGTCTGAGCAGGCGGACAGTGCCATGTTGCAGCCTTTCCCTTCCCATTAGAAAATAGATGGCAAGGATAAAGCCGATTATACTGTTAACAACATTACGGCCTATATTAGCAGATACATTGATGATTCGCTCCAGGGCCTGCGGAAGACGCTGCGTCAATTGTGCCAGGAAGTTGTTGATCTTGGCAGTAATTCCCGTTATGTCCAGGTGGAAGCTTCCTGCCTGAAGACTTAGGTTATTCAGCAGGCTCTCGAGGGATGAAGCATAACTATCAAGGTTGGATGCAAAGGTTGTGATACTGTCGACAATCTGAGGTATCAAAGCGATCATGAGTAAAACAATAACAGCGAGCAGGGCCAGGATCGAAAGTAGTACTGATAAAGCTCTTTTAGGTCCCTGATTTTTGATTCCTTTAAGGAATTTCGTTTCAATCAGATCAACGAGAGGATGGAGCACATAGGCTACAATCAGGCCGCCAATTACAGGGGCGAAATATCTGCTAAGTACCTTAAGCGCTTTGAAGACATATGTTATGTGAGAGAGTCCCAGGTATAATACAACGGCGCTGCAAGTAGCTATAGTATATTGAATCCATTTTTCGTTAAGCCAGTTTTTGTTAAACTTCATTTTCGTTTCTTGAGCAAAAGTTTGCACAATCTCCCAATCTATAGTATCGTTATACTAATTTTAGTATCATATATAGGCTATTTCAATTAAAAAAAAATTAAGTTTTCGTACAGTTTTTAACGGATAGGAGTTAAGTTTATGCTGAATCATATGGACAGAGTCAAGATGATAGAGTTCAAAGACATGGGAGATGAGCGCGGTCAGCTCGTCATAGTCGAGGGTGGAATGGATATTCCGTTTGAGATAAAAAGAGCCTTCTATATGTATGGAAGTGACGATACGGTAGTAAGAGGAAAGCATGCAAACAAGAAGACGGAATTTGTCCTCATCAACGTGGCAGGCAGCAGCAAGGTCAAGGTTATGGACGGTGCCGGTAATGAAACTATATTCTGCCTGAACAGACCTAATACGGGTGTGTACCTTCCCAATATGGTATGGAAAGAAATGTATGATTTTAGTGCAGACTCTGTTTTGCTGGTTCTGGCGAGTGAACATTATGACGCCAAAGAATATATTAGAGATTATGATGAGTACGTAAGAGAAATAACATCAATCAGCTCTGACGCTTCCGTTTGAAGATAACAGCTATTGTACTCAGTAAAAAGCCTGCCATCATGCTGTAGCATGTACCCAGGCGCAAATACTCTGTTTTAGGAGCAGTGCCCTTGAATTCATAGAGGGTAGCTGCTTTTTTTGTGTCAGCTTCGATGTAATTACCGGCTTCTATCTGCTCAGCGATGTCTTCAACAGTCATCTCTACAGGATTGTGTGAATAGTAGGGATTAACTGTGGCTTCATCCACGTACATCTTTTTGGGCTGAGGTACGAAAACATGGTACACGGTAAATGTGGCAAGTACGGTTACAGCAAAGACTATAAGATAACTCTTTGCAGAGGTCTTGATGCAACCCATGATATTCTGAACATGATAATTGTAGAACTCATAAGGGTTGAAGGACATGGAAACAGAGCTATTATGGAAATCTATAAGACAAAACTCTCTGCTGCAAAAAGCGGGGAGATTTTCTACCATTTTTCCGGTGGTTTTAAAGAACCATGCACCGATGAAAATAAAGGTGATATTTTTGTAACTTAAGTTGAACAGGAAAGGATCGCTCATGCCTGTCATGCAGAAGGTGATCATTATAGCAAGCTCAGCGGTTCTGTTCTCTTTGACCATGGTAACTATCCAGCACATATAAAGCGCACAGATAATGACAAATGCCACAATACCAAGCTGAAGGAAAAGATAAAGGAAAGAATTATCTATCATGTACCAGTCGGTGGGAGCTTTGCCAAAACGTGATCCAAACAGGGTTATGCGCTCGTTCTGCAGGAAATAGAGAGCATACTGATAACGCTTATGGAGGAGTTTATCCATAAACGTGAATACTTCTCCGCTTGCAAGTAACGGACCAACTATTGAGAAAATAACGATGGCCGGGAACAGAAGAATGATCAGGGCATTTTCGACCTTTGAACGATTCTTTCTGACGTAGAAATAGATATTAACAAGCAGGTATATAGCAACAGAAAGTAAACCTGTGCGACTATAGGTGGAGAAGTACAGGTAGATATTTATGAACATAAAGACTGCTGATACAATGAGGAGCTTTCTCAGGTTTGCAGCCTTGTACAGGAACATGATCAGCATAACCAGAATGATAAATGTGGTATGCGCGGTGTTCGGGTAGGGATATCCAAGAGAGTGTCTGAGAACATAGCCGTAGTTTTCACGCTTGTTCATATAATTGACTTCGTCGATAATGTTAAATACGGACAGAACGTGAAGTATACAGAAGGATATACTCAGTATCATCAGAGCAAGGCGCACAACACGCTCACTCTTAACGGCTTTCATACCCAGCATCATGGAAAAGCAAAGAATAAGTCCCTTTTCACCGGAATTGTAATAGACAAGTGTAGCCACACCCATGATCAGTCCGGTTGAGAGAAACTCTATGATATTTTGCCTGGTGGCAAGGAATTTCAAAACGAAAAAAGAAAGACCCGAAATAAGGGAGACATTGTAAACGTAGGGCTGACTCTCGTAGAGTCCGGTAGCTCTAGCGCCAAACATAATGCCAAAATATATCAAATATAAAAGCTCAGGCACGCCGATGCTCAGAGCATTATTCCCCTTTGAGGTATTTTGGTACTGCATTACCGGTTACGTCCTCCCAAATATTTTTGTTACAGTCCTTTATCAATTATATCAGATTTTTCAGAAAATATGGTAAAATTTATTACTATCATGGTTAAGTGTTTTATTATTTGTCACGCAATTCAATTAGCTTTGGGAATCAGCGTCAGGAACCCACTGACGGTGGCCTTGTTTTTCTTTTGCCTTTTCCTGGATAAGAACTGCCAGATTGAGGTTCAGAGGAATATCAGATTCATCATTACAGCGGTATCGGTGCTGGCATCCATTGCAGTTCTGGTCATGGTATCGGGCAGGGTGACTGATGCATTTGACAGTAAATTGTTTAAGGCGGTGGCTGTTGCAATATTATTCTTCGGATTCGTTTCGTTTGCTGAGCTTTTGATAAAGGCAGGGTACTGTCTTTTGACAGGGCAGGAGTTTCGCTTTGATATACAGCTTTTCCCGAAGATAAGGTGGAATAGCAGGATAATGCTGAGCAGGATGGCGGTGTTACTTTCCGCTGCATGCATCTGCTTTATTTGCTGGCTGCCATATTTCCTGTATGAATTTCCCGGGATAATGACGGCTGATTCACTTGTGCAGTATGAACAGGTGATAGGGGTGAGGGAGTGGTCCAATCATCATCCGCTTATACATACCCTGTGTATTGCGTTCTTTTACAAAATCGGACTGTTCCTGACCGGAGATATAAACAAGGCTGTAAGTGTTTATACCCTGGCGCAGATGATCTTTATGGCGCTTTGCTGTGGAAGAAGTGTGCTTGAAACAGCGATCATCTCAGGTGGGAAGTCGCGGGCAGACAGGGCTGTATCCGATAAGGAGGAAAGAATTCAGATCGGCATAGTTCCGCTTGCTGCACTGGCATTCTTTGCGCTTGTGCCTTTCAACGCTGTGTTTGCCGTGACGATATGGAAGGATGTACCCTTTGCGGGAATTATGATGCTTCTGATCTGCTGTCTGCTGGACATAATCAGAAATAACAAAGAGAACTATACAATGTTTATAGTGCTGTCTGTTCTCTTTTGCCTGTTCAGATCGAATGCCTGGTATGCATTTATTCTGAGTATTCCCTTCCTGATTTTTGCTTTTCGTGAAAAAATCAAGAACATTATAACGGCGGTAGTTGTGGTTCTGCTGGTGGTGATAGTGATCAAGGGGCCTATGATGGATGTTGCAGGTGTGGAACAACCGGATTTCGTTGAATCACTCAGTCTGCCGCTTCAGCAGGTAGCGCGCGTGCTTGTGGATGACAGGGACGTGTCATGGGGAGACCTGAGACTAATTGATGCTGTTATAGACAGAACTTATATACATGAGCTCTATGCCGCAGATTTTGCAGACAATATGAAGGAGCTTGTAAGAGCGGGGCATCCCGAGATGATTGAAAATAATAAAGGGAGATATTTCGGGCTCTGGCTGCGGCTGATGATGAAGTACCCCGGGGAATATCTGGCAGCCTGGTACGATCTGGAGGGTGGTTATATTTATCCGGATTTCCAATATGATGTGGGAAATATCGATGGCATTATGGGTAATGATCACGGTCTCGTGTCCACTCCGCTTATTGGGGGGAAGGTGGTCATCAAGACAAAGGAGATACTGATAAAACTGGGAACATTCCTGCCTTTATATGGTATGTTCTGGTGCATCGGGGCATATACGTGGTTTATGGTGCTGGCACTGGCACTAACTCTGAAGAACAGAGAGTATTGGAAGTATCTGCCACTGGCGGTAATGCCGCTGATGATCATAGCTACGCTCTGTATTGCCGCGCCTTTGGTGGATTTCCGCTACGGCTATGGAATTGTTATGACGATGCCGATATTCGCAGCACTTTGTGTTAATATGGAGGGAGAGAGAAATGTATAGTTTTGAATCAAAAATCAGATATACGGAGTGTGATCTGGATGGATATCTTACCGTAGAGTCGCTTATCAACTATTATCAGGACTGCTCAACCTTCCAGACACAGGAGGGACCGGCCACTATGGAGGCTATGACCCGGGTGGGGATAGCATGGGTTATAAACAGCTGGCAGGTGGTTGTAAACAGGCTGCCAAGGCTTGGGGAAAAGGTGGTTGTCGGAACTGTACCCTATGAGCTTCGCGGCTTCATGGGACTTCGTAACTTTATTATGAAGACTACAGAGGGAGAGGTGCTGGCGATAGCCAATTCGATCTGGTCGCTTATAAATCTTGAAAAAGGCGTGCCATACAGGATCAATGATGATATAATCAAAACTTATCCTCTTGAGGAGAAACTTCCGATGGAGTATGCACCGCGTAAGATCTCAGATCCAATAGATGCCAGGGTCTATGAAGCTGCGGAGAAAAAGGTTGGTATGCACCATCTGGATACCAATAATCATGTAAATAACGGTCAATATATAAGAATTGCACTTCAGGCTTTTGAACAGGTCGGAAGAGACCAGGGCGTGGAGGTGCTAAGAGAGCTTGCCAGAGATCGCCGTCAGATACAGATAAGGGCTGACTACAGGCAGCAGGCTCACCTTGGGGATGTGATTCACCCTGTACTGTTTATGAATACGGATGAAAAAGGTGAAGCAGTGTGCACAGCGTTTCTAAATGATGAAAGCGGCAGTGCTTACGCGGCGGTTGAAGTGAAGAAAATCAACACACAGATGTGAAAGGACAGCATATAATGCTTAGAATCGGTGAAAAACAGGAACTTACAATAATCAAAAAAGTGGACTTCGGAGTATATCTCGCTGAAAAGCAGGGTGAGGAGGACAAGGTTCTTCTTCCCAAAAAGCAGGTTCCGGAGGATGCTGAAATAGGAGATGTATTATCAGTATTTCTTTATAAGGATTCTGATGACAGACTTATAGCTACCACTAGGACACCCAAACTGACTCTTGGACAGGTGGGATTCCTTAAGGTAAGCGATGTTGGCAAGATAGGGGCCTTTATGGACTGGGGACTTGAGAAGGATGTTTTGCTTCCCTTCAGAGAGCAGACCAGAAAGGTTAAGAAGGATGAGAATGTCCTCTGCGCGCTTTATGTGGACAAATCAGGACGCCTCGCGGTGACTATGAATGTATATGAGTTCCTGAGAACAGACAGCCCATATCACAAGGATGACAGGGTAAGAGGAACGGTATACGAGACCAGCGATAATTTCGGCGTCTTTGTAGCTGTAGATGATATTTTCTCAGCGCTCATCCCTAAAAAGGAAATGTATGGGGATATCAGGATAGGTGATGAAGTTACCGCAAGGATCATAGAGATCCGTGAGGACGGAAAGATTACTCTGAGCCTCAGAGAAAAAGCATACCTTCAGATAGATACTGATGCACAGCGTATTCTCCAGAAGATGGAGGAAAACGGTGGAAAGCTCCCCTTTACAGATAAAGCTGATCCTCAGCTTATCCGTGATGAGATGTCAATGAGTAAGAATGAGTTTAAGAGAGCGGTAGGGCATCTGTTGAAGGAAGGGAAGATAATTATTGGAGAGACAGAGATTCAGAAGGTCAAGTGAGTGTGGTGATGAAAGAAAAAAGTGAATTATTTCGAGCGAAATATTATTACTATCTGGCATTTACTGTATTATTTGTCCTGACTTCAGTTCTTGTATTCTTCTGGTATATCAGACACGGAGCAAGTTTTATTAGTGAAGGTGATGGATGGAGGCAGCATTATAAGGCATTTCGATATTACTCAGTTTATCTTAAGGACATAGTTGCAAATCTTTTTGGCAGCCACAGATTAGTTATTCCGGAATGGGATTATTATATCTCTGAAGGAAACGATGTTCTTTCAACTTTTCACTACTATTGCATTGGGGATCCGGCATGCCTTTTGCTGCTGATCATACCTCAGGATTATATTTATGTTTTTTATTGCGCACTTGTATTACTCAGAATCTATGCATCAGGAATAACCTTTTCTGTAATGTGTTCAGGGTTGGGCAAAAGATATGGCGCTGGTATTATGTGTGGCGCGTTTACATACATGTTCTGTTATTTTGTTCAACAGGCTGCGTCTACGCACATATTTTTTCTCGTGCCAATGGTATATCTCCCGCTTGTAATTCTCGGAACAGAACGTGTTTTTGCGAGGGGCTGGTCGCCTCTTTTTATAATTTCTCTCGCTCTTTCGGCATGTAGCAATTTCTACTTCTTTTATATGATCGCTGTTTCCGTTTTCATTTATTGTGTGGTCAGAGCATTAAATCTATTTGGTCTTGATTTCCGCAAGATTGCAGTGAAAGCATTTCAGTTTCTGTGGCATTCACTTATTTCTTTTATGATATCAGGTATTATTCTGGTTCCGATAATAGGGTTTGCAATGGGGAATACCAGACATAAAACGGCTGTTTTTACAGGAGGAGTGCTTTACCCGCTCTCATTTTACACGAAAATGTTCCATGGATTTTTGATAGACGGGTCTGACAAATGGACCTCCATGGGATTTGCAGCACCTGTTATGATTGCGGTCATTCTGTTATTCTTCAGAAAAAGAAACAGCACCTTGAGAATTCTTTTTATTATAGTTAATGTCTTTATGTGTTTTCCTATTTTTGGATATGTTATGAACGGCATGACATATACATCAAATAGATGGAGTCTTATTTATGCCCTTTTGTGTTCATATATCCTGGTGGATTGTTGGGATTTGCTGCTTGAACTGTCACAAAGAATGTGGATATTATTGGTTGCTTTTATGGGCATTTATTTTTTGGTATGCAGCCAATTGCCATATTGCAAAAATGAGAGAATGTATCCGTTTATTGTGCTTATGGCATTGACACTTATAGTATTGAATCCATTTATAAGTGGTAAGACGGGTAAAAGACGCATAGAATTGATCATGATATTCATTGTTATTTGCAGCGTGGCACTGGTAAGCTTCTGGTTTCATTCGGAGTATGGCGATGATCGTGTGGCTTCTATGATACTGATAAGAGATGCTGCAAATAAAAATAGAACGAATGAAATAGACGCCATCAAGGCATATCCTGATTATAGAAATGATGAATATGTAAGGTATACAGGCAGGAGCATAGAGTTTAATGATACTGTGCTGAATGGAATTTCATCCACACAGTTTTACTGGTCACTGAGCAATCCCTATATGGATACCTTTCGGACAGATATGGAGATGCGTGAGGGATGGGATTTCCATTACAAGGGATACGATGACAGGACTGAGCTGATAAGTCTTTCCGGAACAAAGTATTATGCGGATGCTGCCGATGAAGACAGAGTAGTTCCTTATGGCTTTGAAACGGTGGATATTGGAGATTATTCTGACACTTACAGAATTTACAAAAATCAAAATGCAGTACCTATAGGGTATACCAGCGATAGTGTTATTTCAGAAAGCAGATGGAATAGCATGACAGCTTTGGAAAAGCAACAAAGTATGATGCATGGTATCTATGTGAACGATGAGGTGGGAATAAAGGAATCTGATTACGAATTCAAAGAGCAGGAAGCTTTATTTGAAGTAGAGGCTGACAGTAAGTATTGTACTTGTGATGAAAACAGATTTGTTGTGACCAAAAAAGGCGCATCAGTAAATATATATTTTGACCCGGAGGCTAATTCGGAAACCTATCTTGAATTTTTGGGCTTTGAGTATACTCCTTCGGACACATATGATCTGTATTTTGGAGGCCCTGAATATGATCCGAATGATGTTTTTTCTGAGAAAAAGTGGAACAAGCTAAGTGAAGAAAAGAAGAAAAAGATAATTAGCGCACACAGATTCAAAGGATCTGAAACGGATATATGGATGGAGGTCAGGTCATCAAACGAAAATAAAAAAGATTTTCTGTTTTATGATGAGGATGCAGACTTCTATTCGGGGCGTCATGATTTTATCATCAATACCGGATATGATGAAAACGGGGTGACTTCAATTAACATCAGATTTCCCGAAACGGGGATATACTCATTTGATGATATGAAGGTTTTGCATTGCACTATGGATGGATATGAAGAAAATGTCAAAACTCTCTCGGAGGAACCTCTTGAAAAGCTTACCCTTGGAACCAATACCCTCAGTGGAGAAATAGAGGTGAGCAGTGATAAGGTATTATGTATACAGACTCCATATCTTGATGGATGGAGTGCATATATAGATGGTGAAAAGGTTCCTGTATACGTGGCTAATGAGCATTATCTTGCTGTGAAGGTCACAAAGGGGCAGCACAACGTGGTCTTTAAATATCGGACGAAAGGACTTGTCCCGGGCCTGGTTCTTTCTATCATTGGAATTGGGATTTTTATAATCCTTTTAAGCTGTTTCCGACAGAACCTGAGTAAAGGACAGCAAACAGTACAACAGGCAGAATAATTGCAGAGACGATGATGAGCAGTCTTCCTTTGGAGGGCTGCTTGCTTTTATTCCTGGAAAGAACTGATTCAATAAAATCTGTAAGGTAGTGAAGCCCCAGAGCACAGAGAGGCAGTAAAAGGGCAAAGTAGGTGATTGTGTACTGCGGCTTGGCTTCCCAGAAAAGATGGAAGATGAAACCGCCGACGAAGGAGAGCATAAGCAGTAACGAAGCGGAATCGGTGCGGCTCATGAGAATCACCAGTACCAGAGCACCAAGAAGGATTATCAGCTGCAGATGGTCGAGAGCAATAACTCCCGGGATGGTCATGCTGCGGCTCACATAATCCTCCGGTGGAAGTACACTGCCTGAGTCTGAACCGGTAGCCCTGTTGATCCAATAGGCCTCAAAAGTAGGATCGTTCCATTCAGAGGCCAGCTTACGTGAGAAGAACCTGAAACAGTCAAATTTGTTGTCGATGAAATACTGAATTCTCGCTCTGATGTTTTCTTTAGATACAGTAGCCTGGAGCTCAGAGTCATAATCAAGCTCTCCGTAGGTCTCTGCATTATAGCCGTTGTACCATCCTTCGGCCAGCTCGCTGTCCTGAAGCCCCATGGCTATCCATGAGTAAGGACTTGCCCCTGTGGGTGCATCAGTTTCTGTTACAGCTTTGGTCAGCATCACAGGGAGCTTCGCCTGTGCCAGATATGCGACTATGAGCAGGGCAATAAAGAGCAGATGGATGCCCTTTTTATCAGTAACAAGTACTACAAATGCGTATATAAATACCGCAATAAAAAATATCAGGAAATTTGATTTAAACATCATGGACAGTGCGATAGATAGAGCACATAGTATGGCATTAACTGTCGTTGTATTCTCGGAAAAAACAAGAGCGTGGTAGAAAGCAGAGATTCCAAGACACAGTCCCGGAATAGTTCCATAGACAAAGGTGCAATACATTTGAAGCGGAGTGAAAGCAAGTCCAATTATCAGCACCAATACCTCAGGGAGCTTACTTGCCTTGCATGATCTGGAGGTGATATCCGAAAGGCGCTTATACATCAGCATCAGAAACAGAACATTCATTATCCTGAAGGCAGTATTGTTGCCAAAACCAAACATCGTTCCAAAAAGAACGCTGAAATAAACCAGCCCCAACTGATTCGGATAGATGAAAAGATATCCACCCGCCTGCAGATCTCTGAAGTCGTCCCTGCTGATATTGTAGGCAGCCTCCTGCACGAAACGCTGATCCGACACCGGAACAGCCGTGGACTTCAGCGCATATACCAGTGCGCATGCACCTATAGCCATGATGAGCAGCGCTTTAATTATGTTTCGGAAATTATCATCAGCCTCGAGCTTATTGAGAAACCTCTTGAGAAAAGCTGTTCTTCTGATAAGGAAAAGAAGAATGATACACGCTATAGCCCCAAGAATATTTGTAAGACTACTTCCCTTAAAAAAATGTGTAACCTCATTATGATCCACCTGACAGGTACTAAATATACTAAGGAACACCAAAAAGGCCAGAATGATCCAAGTGATGAAAGAAGTAACATAAGAATATATTGAGAATAATATGCTCTTTGCCTTTTTATCTGAGCCTGCCATTGTGACCTCCGATGATTATTGTTATTTCGAATAATATCGTACCATGAATGTATGGCTACTGAAAATAATATAAAATAGTGTGCTCAATTGTAAGAGCAAAGAAATATAATATTGCTCGTTAAATCTTTCGTGTATAGAGTTTGGAGATTTTTGTTTGGGGACATTTTGTTGTGACATTAGAATAGACGAACGGGTGCCCTACACTTTGGTAAAAAACGCCGGTAAGAACAGGTATCTTGATTGAAGCTGCTTTCGAACACGTCGGTTGTTGGGCTGCGTCCTTTGCAGCCTTACAACCGCTACGTGTGAGACGGAGCGTGAGCGCCAGCTGAAAGCAAGATACCTGTTCCTTCCGGCTTGGGTTAATCAGATCAGGGGGCCCGTTCGTCCGTATTGTTCACAACCAAAAGCCCCCTGCAAGGTTGCAGGGGGCTGAGGCATCCATGGGTCAAGCTCTTAAATCGATATTAGCACCAACATTTGGGTTGACGGATAACTCCATTGCGGAAGTGTCCATCATTTCAGCTACTGCGCTGCCGACATCCGAAAGAGAGTCAAGACTGTTTGCGAGCATAGCTACGCCC
>JAEEGL013914666.1_pt1 | contig 14407 bp, 7 predicted proteins | sample 9134231 | NCBI WGS metagenome assembly JAEEGL01 (sample SAMN16246548, study PRJNA631951) | gut metagenome | biome: gut microbiome; feature: rumen; material: fiber-attached | host: Bos | place: Iran: Karaj | collected 2018-10
GTTCAGGCCGTGGAGCATGGCGCCCATCGTGCTGTGGGTGCCGCCCCAGTCGGACACGGTGAAGCCTTTGAAGCCCCACTCGCCGCGGAGGATCTCGTTCAGCAGGTGCTCGTTCTCGGAGCAGTAGTCGCCGTTGACCTTGTTGTAGGCCGGCATCACGCTCATGGCACCGCCCTCGACGACGGCGCGCTCGAAGGGCTTGAGGTAGATCTCGCGCAGGGTGCGCTCGTCTACCTGGGCATCCACGCTGCCGCGGTTGGTCTCCTGGTTATTGACGGCGAAGTGCTTGATACAGACGGCCGTGCCCTGGTCCTGTACGCCCAGCGTATAGCGCAGGGCGAGGGCGGCGCTCAGGGCCGGGTCCTCGCTCAGGTACTCATAGGTGCGGCCGCCGACGGGCAGGCGCTGGATGTTGACGGCCGGGCCGAGGATGACATCCTTGCCGCGCAGACGGGCTTCGATGCCCATGCCCTTGCCGTATTGGTAGGCCAGGTCCTCGGACCAGGTGGCGGCGAGCGCCGAACCGGTGGGGAAGTAGGTGGCGGAATCCAACTGCCAGCCTGCGGACTGGAAACCGTTGGGCACGCCCTCTTCGCGGATGCCGAACGGACCGTCGGCGTAATGCATGTCAGCGATGCCGAGGCGCTCTACGCCGGCGGAAGACATGTTGGTCTTGCTGTGGAGCATCTCCACCTTTTCCTCGAGGGTCATCTGGGCGATGACCGCATCGATCTTCTTGTCGTTGGCCGTCAGGCGGTCCTGCGGCGAGACCGGGCCCGAGCAGCCCGCTGCAAGCAGGGCTGCTCCGGCCAGGGTCATGAATAATCTGGAATAATGCATGGTGTGTACTCGGTCTACTTCCAACCTTCGTTCTGCGTCAGGCCGTCAGAGCCCTTGTTCAGTTCGATGTAAGTGTAAGGGATCGGGAAATACTTGAAGTTGATCTCGCCGGTGAACTCGGCCCAGCGGCGGGTGTTGGGGTAAAGCTCCTCGGCCGGGGCGTTGCTCCGGGCGGAGTACATGCCGTGGTCGTAGATGCGCTTCTTCCACTCCTCGGGCTTCATCCGCAGGAAGGTCGCCCAGCGGAACTCCTCGTACAGGAGCTCGCGGCCGCGCTCGTCCAGGATGGTGTCGATGGTGACGGTGTCGAAAGGATTGGCATGGGCGCGGGCGCGGACCTCGTTGAGGGCGGCGGTGGCGCCGGCCGTGTCACCGGAGCGGAGCAGGGCCTCGGCCAGCAGGAAGTAGGCCTCGGCGGAGCGGGCGGCATAGCGGGAGCGGTAGAAGCTCACGTATTTTCCGAACCAGCCGGCCGGCTGGGTCATGTCGTAATCCCAAACGCTGAACGGGGTCTCCTTGTACCAGATGGGGAAGAAGGTGCCGGACAGTTCCGGGGTGGAATGGTCGATGTAGTCCCAGCCCAGTTTCTGCTCATAGAAGTCGCTGTTCTCGTCGCAGCAGAGGAACTCCGTGATGACGGTCACGTCCTCGATGTAGCGGAGGTCCTTGCCCAGGGAATTGTTGTTGTGGGCGTTGTCCCACATGGTGTAGGAGGCATACCAGGTCGGGGTGCTCTGGGCCCAGCCGGTACCGCCGTGGGAAGCAGGGCTGACTTCTCCGCCGTACTTCTTGGAGAAGGCCTTCCAGGGACCGGCTGCCGCTTTGGGATTGGACTGGTTCTTGTACTCGGCGGCCCAGGTGTAGTCCTGGATGGCCGGGGTGAAACCCAGGGTGCAGTTTCGGCGGCCGCCGTTGGCGTTGTATGCGGCGTAGTTGGGGGCGGACACCATGATCCAGACCGCTTCGGTGTTCTCGGGGCTCACGATGTTCTGGGCCACGAAGAGGTCGCTGATCACGTTGCCTTCCTCAAAGGCGTTGGGAATGCCGTTCTGGCTGCCCGTGGCGCCGGGGATGCGGACGCCGAAGCGGTCCTTCATGAGCGGATGGTGCTCCGTGACTTCCTTGGCATATTTGGCGGCGTCGACGAAGTCCTGTTTGCTGTCGGTCTCCACGCCGCGGGCCAGCAGGGCCTCGGCGAGGTACATGGCGGCAGCACCCTTGCCGGCGCGTCCGTACTCGGCCTTGATGTCCCAGGGGAGGAAGTCATAGGCCAGCTTGAGGTCTTCGACGGCCTTCTGGTAGGTCTCGGTGCGGGTCGCACGGTCGTAGGCGAAATTCGGGGTCTCGTCATATTCGACCACCATGGGGACACCACCGAAGAGCTCTCCCAGGCGGAGGTAGGACAGACCGCGGAGGAAGGCGGCTTCACCCGCCACGCGGTTCTTCTCCGCATCGCTGGGCCAGTCCACCTCGTCTTTCTTGAGGTCGGCCAGGTTGGCGTAGGAAATCACCTTGTAGAACTTGTCCCAAAGGCTCTTGGGGAGCGAAGAGGTGGCGGACCAGGCAGCCGGGAAGTTGCTCATGTGGGAGTTGACGCCCAGCTGGTATTTGTTGTCCGTCATATCCGTTCCGGTCGAGGTGTTGAAGGAGATGCCCATGCCGAAGTCGTTGGGGAAGAAAAGCTCCTCGAACTCATAGTAGCCGGTCAGGAGGGTGTTGACGACCTGGTCGCTGTTGTCGTAGGCATTGGCGATGGTGATGAGCGCCTTGGGCTGCTCCTCCAGGAACAGCTTGTCGGACACGCAGGAGATGGCGGCACTGCCCAGGAGCACTGCGCTGGCAAGACGGATGATGGTATTCAGGGTTTTCATATCTTGTTTCATCGAAAGATTAGAAAGTGACATTGAGACCGAGGGTCACGGTGCGGGGCATGCCCACGCCGTCTCCGGAACGGTTCTGCGGATCGGACATCTTCCAGCCCGGGGCGATGAAGAAGAGGTTGCGGCCGCTCAGGGTGAGGCGGGCGTTCCGGACGCCGAGCTTCTTGCTGAGTGCGCTCAGGTTGTAGGTGATGGAGACGTTCTGCAGGCGGACATGGCCGAAGGGATTGTAGACCTGGAAGCGGCTCTCGTTCACGTTGGGAGCGGGGTAGATCTCGCTCTTGTTGTCCTTGGTCCAGAACGGGATGTCATAAGCGGAGATTGCCTGCGTCGTGTCGAAGGTCGTGTAGGCGAAGGTGTTGCTGGCCTTGCCGTACATGCCGCCGCTGAAGATGCCCTGGAACATGAAGTACATGGACCAGTCGCCATAGCGGAGGGTGTTGCCCCAGGACAGGCGGAAGTTCTCATCGCCATAGCCCAGGATCTTGCGGTCTTCGGAGGTCGGGTTGATGGTCTGCTCGCCGCTGTTGGTGATGAAGTAGGGGCGTCCGGCATATTCGCCGTCCTGATAGATGCCGCCCACCACATAACCGTAGATGACGCTCAGGGGGTGACCCAGGAACTGGTTGTTCACCACGTCGTCCTGGCCGTCACCGTAGAGGTCGACCAGCTTGTTGCGGTTCAGGGAGAACACGTAGTCGGAGGTCCAGGTGAACTTGCTGCGCTTGATGTTCTGGGTGGTCATGTTGATCTCCACACCGTAGTTGTCGACCTGGCCCATCGTATCGTCCTGGTTGGTGATACCGGCGCCCATCACGGGGATCGGGCGGTTGGTGATCTGGTCGGTCGTCTTGGAGTAGTAGCCGTTCACGTCGACATGGATGCGGCCCTTCAGGAAGTCGGCCTCGAAGCCGCCGTTCCAGGAAGTGGTGGTCTGCCAGCCGAGGTTCGGGTTGCCGAGCTTGGCGAGGCGCTGGCCCCAGTGGATCGTGCCGCCGTAGTAGTTGGGGATGTTGCCGCCCTTGGCAAGCGCGATGGTGGAGAGGGTACCATACGGGGAGATGGTCTGGGCGCCGTTCTTACCCCAGGAGAGCTTGAGCTTGAGGAAGTCGAGCCAGCGCACGTTGTCCTTCAGGAACGGCTCGTTGGAGATGGTCCAGGCCGCACCGACGGCGGGGAAGTTGCCCCATTTCTTCTTCGAACCGAACACGGAGGAACCGTCCCGGCGGAAGGAGGCGTTGAAGTGGTAGGTGTCCTTGTAGGAGTAGATGACGCGGGCCAGGTAACCCACATCGGTGTGCAGGCTGTAGCTGGCGTTCTGGATGCTCTTGTTGTCGGCGTTGGCCAGGCCGTACCAGCCCGTCAGGGTGTTGCCGGCGTTCACGAAACCGGTGCCGGACTCGCGCTCGCCGGTGGACATGGCGCTGTCACGGGTGTACACCAGGGAGGCGCTCACGTAGTGCTGGCCGAAGGCACGCGAATAGGAAAGGATATTGTCGATCACCCAGTTCTCGGTCAGGGAGTTCGTGATGGAACCGTTGGCGTTGGAAAGGTTGTAGTAGGCAGGGGTCTGGCCGATGCCTTCCCAGTCGTTGGCGAGGAGCACCGGGGAGATGTCCTCATGCTCGAAGCTGTAGTTCTTGGAGACGATCTTGGTGTAGGAAGCGTTCATCCGGTAGTTGAGGCCCTTGACCCAGGGGATGTTGATGCTCACGTAGCCGCCGAGGTTGAGGTTGAAGCGGCGGTTGTCGCGTTCTCCGCCATGCTGGGTGGCCCAGAGCGGGTTCTGGGAAGAAGAGTTGACACCTTCAATATAATAGCGCAGGGTCTTCCCGTCGGGGAGGTAGGGCTCCGCATACGGGGACTGCTTGGCGTAGGTGCTGGCCTGGATGTGGTCGTTCACCGTGCTGGTGTAGGCCATGTTGGCACCGATCTCGATGTGCTCGTTGATGTGGGTGCTCAGGTTCATCGTGGCGTTGTTGCGGGCGAACTGGTTGCCGACCACGATACCGTATTGGTCGCTGCGGCCGAGGGCCACGTAGTAGTTGGAGTTGGCCGTGCGGCCGCTGAAGTTGAGGTTGTAGTCGTGGGTGTGGCCGGGACGGAGGACGAGGTCCAGCCAGTCCGTGGTCTTGCCGGCATCATAGTTGGCCTTCTCGAGGAAGGACATCCAGGAGACGTCGTTGAGGTTGTCCACGCCCAGGCGCGCGTTGCGGTAACGGATGTAGTTCTCGGGCGAGAGGAATTTCTGGCGGTAGGTCGGACCGGACAGGGAGTGGTTGGTGGAGAAGTTGATGAGCGGCTTGCCTTCCTGGCCCTTCTTCAGGGTGATCATGATGACACCGTTTGCGGCCTTGGAACCGTAGGCGGCCAGGGAAGTGGCGTCTTTCAGCACGCTGACGGACTCGATGGAGTTCTGGTCGATATCCTCGATGTTGCCGGAGAAGATGACGCCGTTGACGACCAGCAGCGGGTTGGAGCTGGTGGAGGCGATGGAACGGCGGCCGCGGACGCGGATGCTGGCATTGCTGCCCACCGTGGGCGATTCGGCACCGAGGTTGACACCGGAGAGACGGCCGCGGAGCACGTCTGCCAGGTTGTTCAGACCGAGGTCGGCGACCGGGGAGTCGGCCATCTTGAGGACATCCACGGAGCCGGTGAAGTTCTTGGCGCGCGTGGTACCGTAACCGATGACGACCACGTCGTCCAGGAGTTCCTGCGAGATCTCGAGACGGACTGTGATCTCGGTGCGGTCCCCGACGGTCATTTCGACTTCGTCGTAACCGATGCTGGAGATAACCAGCACGTCTGCGGGAGCGCAATTGATTTCGAATTTGCCGTCGATGTCGGTGGCGACACCGTTGGACGTGCCTTTGACCATCACGGCCGCGCCGATGACGGGCTGGTCCGTGTCGTCAATGACGGTGCCCCTGACGGTCTTGTTCTGAGCCATCAGCAGCGGGAGGCTGAGGATGAGGCCGAAGACCATCATGACGAGGCGTCTGGAAAACTGCATTTTGTTCATTGGAATAGTTGGATTTGTTGTGGCTATGATAATTGTTAGTCGTTTTCGTGTCGTTGCGCAAAATTAGGAATCATCCGCGAAAGCATCTTTGCGCAATCGAACGGATGTTCAACAAGATGTTCAACGGCACAACCGGATAGACAATCCGCTATGCAGAATGTTTGAAACTATGTATATTTGTACTGCCCACATGCGAATGACGCATGAACAGACTGATCCACCTCCTGCTGCTCGCGAGCATCTGTCTCGGTGCCGCCGCCCAGACCTCTTCCATCCTGCCCACGCAGGACGCCCTTTCCAACCCGATCGTCACCTGCCTGGCGGAAGATGCGGGAGGAGATATCTGGATCGGAACGAACCGGGGACTGAACCGCTACAACGGCAGTGCATACAAGGTGTGGTACCAGGGGACAGGCGTCCTCCCGGACGATTTCGTGCGTTCCCTGCTGGCCGAGCCGGACGGAAGCGTGTGGGTGGGCACCAACTCGGGCATCAGCCTGATCCGCGGCGGCAAGGTGGACCCCTCATGGCGTGTCACCGCGCGGAGCGTCACGGGACTGTCTTCCTGGGATGACGGACATTTGCTCTTCGCCGCTTCCGGCGGGTTGTACCTCGCGGACAAAAAGTCCGCAGGCGTCCGCCCGGTCTACCTGGATCCCCGGTTGCTTTATTATTCTATCTGCGTCACTTCCGACCGGCGGATCTGGATCCGGAACCTCGCTTCCGCCACGATCACGGTGCTGGACGCCGATTTCCGGACCCTGCGCGAATTCAACCTGCCGGGGCGTGTCGTCAACCAGGTCTCTCCCGGCCCGGAAGGTACCGTCCGGATCAGCTCCTCGAAAGGCCTGTTGCTGTATGGGAGCGACGGGACGGCCCTCCCGCTTCCCGGACATCTGGCCGCCGGGACCGAAGGCAGAAACATATTGTTCATGGAGTCGCGGGCGGATGCGACCTTCATCGGAATCCGCGATGAAGGCGTGTTCCGGATGCTGCAGGACGGGACGCTGCGCCGCGAATGGGGCTACGAACTCCTTTCAGACGTCGGGAGTTGCCGGGCCCTGCTGACCCGCGACAATCTTTGGTTGAGCAAGGACAACTACGGGCTGACGAATCTCTACCGCCACATCGACAAGCACGCCATCCCGGTGCCGGATGTCTTCCCGGACGATGCGCTCAACATGTTCTACGCCCTGGGGGGCGGGGAACTGCTGGTCATTACGAACCGGGGGGTATTCCGCCAGAGCATTGCCACCGGTGAGTCCGTGCCCTGCCAGGGACCCGGCCTGGACGGCGAAGGCAAGCTGGGCATCACCCTGCGGGACCGCCGCGGGAACCTCTGGGTCCAGTACAATTACAATGAGCTGCGCTGCTATGCTCCCGAAGGGGATCGTTTCCGCTTGCTGTCCTCCTGGGCGATTGCTCCCTCGAACTGCATCTGGGATGATGCCTCCGGGGATGTGTTCCTCCTTCAGGGGGAGGAGATCCTCCGGTTCAGCCAGGCTTCCCCGCAGCCCCGGCGCCTGCCTGCCGGCCCGCATCCGGATTTCTGGTTCTGCGGGCAGTTCGCATCCGGGCAGCCTTATTTCCTCGCTGACGAAGATATCTGGACGCTGGATGCCGAAGGGAGGTTCCATGCAGCCGGGACCGGCATCCCCGGACCGAGCTGCGTCTGGCAGGACAGCCAGGGACAGTGGTGGGTAGGCACCCAGCATGACGGGATCTGGCGCTATGACCCGCATACCGGGCAGGCCGGCCGCCTGGACCTGATGTCCCGGGATGCCGACCGGAGCATCCGGTCCATCTCCGGGACCCGGGACGGCGTGGTCTGGGCGGATTCCCGGTTCGACTTCATCCGTATTACCGACGGGGGAGACCACGTCGTGATCCTCAAGAACCCGGATCTGATCCGGGCGGTCAACAACACCAACAGCACGGTTGTCTCGGACAACGGCACCGTGCTGTTCGGCAGCAAGGACAAGCTCTTCTTTTTCCTGCGGGACTTCGTCCCGTACAGTGAATCCTTCCCGATCTCCCTGGACGGTCTCACCGTGAACGGCGAGACCCTGGCGGATATCCAGGGAGGCCCCATCGTACTGGACCACCGCTCCCGCCAGATCTCCTTCTTCTTCTCCTGTCGCAATTTCAATCCGGGCATACGCCCTGCTTTCCAATACCGCCTGGACGGCTATGATGACAACTGGGTTTATGCCGGGCAGGCGCGGCGGGCGGGTTACTCAGGACTGCCCAGCGGACGTTTTACCTTCCGGGCGCGGGTGCAGCAGCCGGACGGCAGCTGGGGCCCGGATGCCCTCTCCGTCCCTGTCCGGATCAAGCCGCATCCCTGGCTCTCCTGGCCGGTCGTCGTCTTCTATGTGCTCCTGGGCATGCTGCTCCTTGGCCTGATCCTGCAGCAGGTCACCCGCAACCGGAACAACCGGGAGCGGCTGGAGATGTCGGAGCAGGAGAAGAACCTGCTGGAGCAGATCAGCCAGGAGCGTCTGACCTTCTTCACGGACGTGTCCCACGAATTCCGTACGCCGCTCTCGTTGATCTACGGCCCGGTCAAGGAGCTGTCACAGTCTCCCGGCCTGTCGGAGTCCGACCGCAAGCTGATCCATATCATCGACCGCAATGCGGACCGGATGCTCCGCCTGACCGACCAGTTCCTGCATTTCAACCGTTCCCGGGCTACCCGGGACAGCCTTTCCGTCCAGCGGACGGACCTGGGGGTGCTGCTGCTGGGCATGCTCAAGAACTTTGAATATATGTTTGCGCAGAAGAGCCTGCGCGTTTCCAGCGACCTGCCGCAGGGGCTGGTCGTCTTCTGCGACCGGGAGAAGGTCGAGCGGATCGTCTTCAATCTGATCAGCAACGCTGTGAAATACACACCCGAGCATGGGGAAATCACGGTAAGCGCAAGGATCGAAGGAGCATCCGCGGTCATAGATGTCGCCGATACGGGCATCGGCATCTCTCCGGACAAGGTCGAGCAGATTTTCGGGCGCTTCCAGCGCCTGGGCGAAAAGGTGGGCGGCGACCTGCCCTCCGGATTCGGGATCGGGCTCAACTACGCCCGCTACCTGGCCGGGGTCCACAAGGGCGACCTCTCCGTCCGGGCCAATGATCCGATCGGCTCGGTTTTCACTTTCACGTTCCCGTGGGAAAAGGAGAACTACACGGATGCAGCCGTCTGGCAGGAAAGCGGCTCCGTGGAGACGGAAGCCGGTGCCGTGGCGGAGACGGATCCGGACAGCGGGGAGGAGGAGGTCCGTATCCTCGTGGTCGAGGACAATGCGGATATGCGCGAATACATCCGGGGATTCCTCTCGGAGCATTTCAAGGTGATGATGGCCGGAGACGGCGAACAGGCCTGGAAGTGCATCCGGATCAGCGCACCCGACCTGATCGTCAGTGACGTGATGATGCCCTACAAGGATGGCTACACGCTCTGCAAGGAACTCAAGAATGATCCGGAGTACTGCCACATTCCCATCATCCTGCTGACCGCGAAGGCGGATATGGAGAACCAGCTCCACGGACTCGACCTGGGGGCGGACGGTTATCTGGGCAAGCCCTTCGATCCGACCTATCTGACGGCCCTCGTCCGCAACCTGCTGGCGAACCGGCGCCGGCTGCAGGGGCTCCTGGCGGACCGTACTTCATCCTCGCCGGCCGAGGATCCGCGTCCTGACGGCCTGACCCTGCAGGACCGGGCCTTCCTGGACAAATGCTACAGGATCATAGACGAACACATCTCTGACGAGGAGTTCGGCGTGACGGCCCTCTCGCTGGAGATGGGCATGAGCCGCACCAGCGTCTTCTCCAAGATCAAGGCCCTGGTCGGACAGTCTCCGCAGGCCTTCCTGACCAACTACCGGCTCAACCGCGCGATGGAACTCCTCAAGACCGGGGAGTACAACATCAGCGAGGTGGGCTACAAGGTGGGATTCGGCACGTTGACGGGATTCTCCCGGTCCTTCAAGAACAAATTCGGGGTGCCGCCGAGCGCCATCTAGGCGTCGGACTGCTATTGCGCCCAGCTGCGGCAGGCCTCCAGGATGGCGGGCAGGTCTTCCGCGGTCGGGTTCCTGTGCTCCTTGAACCAGGCGTCGATGGCATCCTTGGCGCCGGGGAAGCACTTCTGGCAGTTGCGTTTGTTGAAGACGGAGAACTGACCTCCGTGGAAGAGGTAGACCGTCTCGTAGAGCCTGTAGCGCTGGTCCTTCACCTGGTCGAGGTTGTAGAACTGCCCGCCGTTGGCGAAGTTGTCGTAGTTGTTGATGGCGGCGGTGCGCGTCTCCATGCCGAAGGCGCCGACCTTCACGTCCGACATCAGGTCCACCTTGCGCTGGACGACCAGGCTGGCCGACAGGTTGAGGGGATACTGGCGGACGAGGAAGCCGTCCCGCATGATGAAGGAAGCGTCCCCGATGCTGACGGCGGTCAGGGAGCCGTCGTCCTGGATGATCCGCTCCTGGCCGGCGGCGTCCTTGTAGCGGACCGACCCGTCGATCGCGCAGATGTTGAGCTGGCCCGGAAAGGGAGCCCTGCCCTTGAAGAAGACGGATCCCTGGCCGAATTCCGGCATCAGGTAGAAAATGTCGGCGGGGATGGACTCACCCTCGGTCTGGCAGAGGGCGGAAGGCAGGCACAGGACGGCTGCCAACAGGCATATCAGAGCTTTTTTCATGGTCGATACGGTTGTTATCGGGCTTTTGCTGCAAAAAATTTATTTACGGTATGCGCGCACGCGTGCGTCGTCGATGACTCCGCCCCAGTCCATGCCGTAGGCGAAGTCGTAGCTGTGCCCCTCGGCATCGGTGTAGGGGCGCATGTCGCGGGGGACGTCCTCGCACTGCTCCTCGACCGTGCGCATGTCGGCGGGAAGCTGCATCGGGAGCAGTCCGGAGGGCTCGACGAGCCGGCCCACGATGTCCAGCAGCACCTGGTTCTGCACGCCGAAGTGGGCGATCAGTACGTCGGCCAGGGGCTCGACTTCGGCCGGGACGAACGGCTTGGAGAGCTGCACGCAGACCACCACGGGCTTGCCGCCCATGGCCGCCTTGGTGTCGGCCACGAGGTCCAGGTCGGACTCGTTGGCGGTCCGGACGGTCTTGCCCTTGTAGGAGCGGTTGACGAAGGGCTCCTTCGGGTCGCCGCCGGCGATGGACTCGGCGCGGGCGTATTCGGCCGTGTAGGGCCGGTACTGCAGGGAGATGGGCACGTAGCCGTTGCCGCCGCTCTCTCGGTCGGCCACGTCATAGCCGCTGCCGCCGTTCGGCCCCTGGATGAGCACCAGGGCGAAATCGGCCTCCGCCGGATCGTCTACCCATTCGAAATGGCGTCCGACCAGGGCCGTGTCCACGGGCCAGTCCAGGCGCGCCTCGCTGCCGCCGAAGCCGAACATGCCGCGGCTGCGCGGCTGCAGGCGCTTGGGGACGTAGACCTTGGAGGCCTTCACCTGACGGTCCGGGCGCAGCTTGCTGTTGATCTGCTGGAGGGTCGCGCCATGGTTCTTGAGCAGGACCACGGACTTCTGCTGGGCGAGGTAGCCTGCCTCCATGAAGCCGGCGTTGCCCACCACTTCGGCCGCGATGTCCGGGTCGGTGTAGGGATTCTCGAACAGCCCCGTGCGGAAGCAGTTGAGCAGCAGGCGCACGGCGGAGCGCTCGAAGCGCTCGCGGGCGCTCTGCTCGCCGAACTCCTCCGTCCACATGCGGTAGGCCTCGAGCACGGGTCCCTTGTCGTTGTTGCCGCCGAACTGGTCCACGCCGGCCTTGATGGCCTCGTAGTGGCGTTCGGCCTCCGTGAGCGTCTCCACGCCCCAGCATTTACCGTCGAAGGCCTCGATGGCGCGGTTGTCCTTGGTGATGTTCCAGTCCGTGCAGACGACCCCTTCGAAACCTTGCTCTTCGCGCAGCAGGCGGTTGATGATGAAGTCGTTGTAGCTGTTGCCGACATTGCGGCCGCGGGGATCCTGGCCGTAGGAGATGGTGTAGTAGGGCATCACGGCCGAGGCGGTCTTGGTGCCGCCCTGGACGCGGAAGGCCCCTTCGACGAAAGGCCGCATGTGCGTCTTGAACTGGCCGCCGGGATAGACGGCGTATTTGCCGTAGCTGTAGTGGGCGTCGCGGCCTCCTTCCTCCGGGCCGCCGGAGGGCCAGTGCTTGACCATGGCGTTGACGCTGCGCATGCCCCAGCCGTCCTCGCTGTCCTCGGTGGTCTGGAAGCCTTCCACATAGGCCCGGGCCATGGCGATGTCGAGCTCCGGATCCTCGCCGAAGGTGCCGCCGAAGCGGCTCCAGCGCGGTTCCGTCGCGAGGTCGATCTGCGGGCTGAGGGCCGTGGCGATGCCGAGGGCCCGGTACTCGGATGAGGCGATCATGCCGAACCTGCGCACCATCCCCGGGTCGAAGGTAGCGGCAAGCCCCAGCGGGGTGGGCCAGAGGGAGATCTGGCCGCCGGAGCCGGCGTTGAACTCGGCCGTGGCGCGCGTCTCGTTGCGCGGGTCGGAGCTGTTGTTGGCCGGGATGCCGTGGCCGAGGGCCTCCACGAAGGCCTGGACGCGGTTGTTCCAGCGCGCGGCGACCTCGGGCGAGGCGACGCCCGTCACGAGCACGGCGCGCAGGTTGTCCTCTTCGAGGAACTTGCGCTGGGCGGCCGTGATCGTGTCGGCCGGCACGCCCTGGTGGCCGCTGTAGAGCATCAGGCCGGCGATCTCCTCGATGCTGAGCTGCGCGGCCAAGTCCTGCGCCCGCTTCAGGGCGGGCTGGCGCCAGTCTTCGTAGACGTCGAGCGAGCCGTTGCCGTTGAGGTCCTTGAAGACTTTCCTGCCGACATGGAGGAGCGGGGCGGAACTGACGCCGAGCGTCGGGCCGCCGCGCTGGGTGACCTGGCGGTAGTTGTCGATCTCGATTTCCTGCATTTTCGGCATGCAGGCGGCGAGCAGGAACAGGGTGAGGAAGGGAAGGATGCGTCTCATGTCTGGCGTTTTGCGCTAAGTTAGTTTTTTTTCGGCAAAAAAGGTAACTTTGTCCCTCCTTATGAAGAAAGCGACTTACATCCTCCTGGCCCTGGTCGTCCTCGTGATCGGTGCCGTCCTGGGCTTCAGCTGGCTGCGGGACAACAAACTGCCCAATTTCCGCAAGCAGGCCGAGATCTACGTCTACCCGGAGACCACGGCGGATGAGGTGTTCGAAATGATCGCAGACAAGGCCGCCGTGCTGAGCCGCCGGAGCCTGGAGCGTACCTTCCGCTCCAAGAAGGTGGCCGAATACCTCACGCCCGGCCACTACACCGTCTCGCCCTCCGACGCCTCGGTCTATGTCGCGCGCATGCTCAACAACGGCTGGCAGACCCCCGTCCGGCTGTCCCTGACCGGCAACCTCCGGATCAAGTCCAACATCGCCGCCAAGATCGCGAGCCAGCTGCTGCTGGACTCCGCCACCGTCCACAATGCCCTGAACGACGAGCGCCTGCTCGCCGACTACGGCTTCACGCCCCGCACGGTCTTCTCGCTGCTGATGCCCGACACGTACGATATCTACTGGACCAGCACCATGGTGGATGTCCTGGACCGCCAGAAGGCGGCCTGGGATGCTTTCTGGACGCCGGACAACGAAGCCAAGGCCAAGGCCCTGCACCTGACCCGCCAGCAGGTCTCCACGCTGGCATCCATCGTAAAAGGGGAGTCCAACCACGAGCCCGAGATGCCGAAGATCGCCGGGGTCTACCTCAACCGGCTGAAGGTCGGGATGCCCCTGCAGGCGGACCCGACCATCGCCTTCTGCTTCGATTACAAACTGAACCGGATCCTCAACCGCCACCTGACCGTGGATTCGGCCTACAATACCTACATCCATGCCGGACTGCCGCCGGGCCCCATCTGCGTGCCCACCCGGGCGGCCCTGGAGGCCGTGCTGAATCCGGACTTCGGCGGCACGTGGGGGAACGGCAACTTCTATTTCTGCGCCAACCCCGACTTCTCCGGCACGCACGTCTTCGCCCGCACCCTCGCGGACCACAACCGCATCGCCGAAGCCTTCCGCGCCGAGCTGAACCGCCGCAGCCGCAAATAATGCGCCCGCCCGGGGCATAGACGTGCCCCAGTGCCCCCGGCAGCATGAAAAAGCGGTTGCCCGGGGCGGAGAAAGGCCCCAGCGCCCCCGGCAGCACGAAAAACTGTTTGCCAGGGGCGGAGAGTGGCCCCAGCGCCCCCGGCAGCAGAACAACGGATTGCTGAAGGCGGAAACGCCTGGACTTCAGCCGCCCCTTTCGTGCCCCCAACCCCTACCCGTAACCACCCTTCGGCCCCCACCCTTCGGCCCGTATGGAAGCCCCATCCTGCCGGACCCGGGCGGGCGGAGGTACGGACGAGCCTCCAAAGCTCGTCCGGATCCTCCGGCAGCCGCCGCTCTCCGTACTGAGCGGCGGCGGTGCCCCAGTACCAAGCGATGATATAAACTGTAGTCCCAGCAGTTGGACCCGCAGCGAGCCGCCGCGCCTGGTTATGCGCGGCGGTGAGTCGCCCCGCATAGTCTCTCCCACACATCCACTTAGTCTCGTACCTTCTCACCACACCTCGTTACGTACACATACAACCAACACCTGCCCCTCCCTCTCAAAGAAGCGTGAGAGTTAATGGGTTGACAATCAATTA
>JAEEGL014485437.1_pt1 | contig 14407 bp, 13 predicted proteins | sample 9134231 | NCBI WGS metagenome assembly JAEEGL01 (sample SAMN16246548, study PRJNA631951) | gut metagenome | biome: gut microbiome; feature: rumen; material: fiber-attached | host: Bos | place: Iran: Karaj | collected 2018-10
AGCATGATCTTCTTCCTGTTTTTCCGATTCCTGTTTCCTGTAGTTTTTGAATAGTTTCCTGTCATCATAATGTCACTTTATTTCTTCTCGTCATCGTCTTCATCTTCGTTATCATCATCGTCTTCGTCGTCATCACCATCGTTGTCTTCGTCGTCTTCGTCTTCATCATCAGACTCATCTTCATTATCGAATTCGTCATCATTTTCGTCTTCTTCAGAATCATCGTCATCATCCTCTTCGGAATCATTTTCATCAACATCATCCACGATAATGTTTCCGTTTTCATCTATGTATTTTTCATCAATTTCTTCTTCCGAATAAGCGGTCTCGGGATCTTCCTCGATTTCCGCGGTTGCCGGAGCTTCTTTTCCCGCACGGTTTCCGACACTATATATAAGCGGAACGGTAACCGTAAATGTCGTGCCGATATCTTCCTTCGAATCCAGTTCGATGGTTCCCCTGTGCATAACGATTGCACTCTTCGTAATGGATAATCCCAGCCCCGTACCGCCGATTTCTCGCGAATGTGATTTATCCACACGATAAAAGCGGTCAAATACGGATTTCTGGTCTTCTTCCGGAATTCCGATTCCGGAATCGCTGACCGTAATGATAAAATTCTGATAATCCGCATTCAGATTAACTTTTACATATCCGCCCTCATGATTATATTTGATTCCGTTCTCAATGAGGTTTGTGATGGCAAGCGTAAACTTGATTTCGTCGAGATCCGCCGTGACCTGACGCACACTTTCGAAAATCAGATCCACACTGGAATTCTCGGCAATCGGGGAAAGCCTTTTAAACACCGATTCAATCAGTTCGTTGACATTTACACTGCTGATATTCAGTGCTGCGGATTTTTTATCCATTTTTACAAGCGAAAGCAGATCGTTGATAATTGTATTCTCACGGTCGATTTCTTCCACGATATCGTGCATGAAATCCTTATAGATTTCCACCGGAACGTTTTCCTGGCTGTTTAAGGAATCCGCAAGCAGTTTGACACTGGTAAGCGGCGTTTTTAATTCATGGGACACGTTGGATACGAATTCCTGTCTGGATTCTTCGATGACCTTCATTCTCTCCATCAGCTGGTTAAACGAGTCCGCAATGTGCTCGGTTTCGATATAATCGTTAACTTCGATTTTCTCATCGGTAAATCCGCTCTTCACTTCGCTTATGGCATCGCTTAAGCGGTTGAACGGTTTTAACATAAGACGGGGTACAAAAAATACCACCGCAAGAATAACAAGTAAAATAATGAACATGAACAGCAGGGAATTTCTGGAAAGAATTTCTTCATTCTGCACAATCGAAGTTGTGGATACGCTACAGAGAATAACACCGACGGTTTCTGTTTTTCCGTCCACATTTCTCGTAATCGGAACCGTAATTTCAATATAATCGTTCTCATCGTCATAATGGGAAATAAAATCGCCACGGAAAGTACGAATCACTTCCTCGGCAATAATGATTTTTCCGACGGCAACTCCGTAGGTATCTTTGATAATAGCAAAATTGGAGGCAATAACCATGATACGGCCGTCATACAGATTGGCGACTTGTTCGATTTCGGCGTTTACAACTTCCGAAGAAGGATCATCTAAATACTGATAGGAAATCAGGTGATTGGCCAGAATCTGCATCTGGCTTTGAACATCCGAAGTTCGCACTTCCACGGCACGCTGAAAATAGTTAGCCAGAATACCGAAACGCATTCCGACTAAACTGAGCGAACCGACCAGAAAAATCAATATGGAAATACGAAACCTGAGACTTCTGAGAATCCGGATTTTCTTTAATCCGTCCCGAATCTTTTGGAACAGTTTTTTCATCATTCTTTATAATAATAACCGGATCCCCATTTGGTCTGAACATAAACCGGTTCTCCGGGATCGGTCTCTATTTTCTCACGCAGACGTCTGACATGTACATCCACCGTACGAACATCCCCGGGATAACCTTCTCCCCAGATGGTCTTTAACAGTTCTTCGCGGGAATATACGCGATTGGCATTCTCCACAAGAAGTTTGAGCAAATCATATTCTTTACCGGTAACCTTGATTTCACCGTCTTTTACAAAAACACGTTTTCCGTCCTGAACGAGACGTAAGTCACCGGATACGATTTCTCTTTTCTCAGTTTTTGTACCGGTTCCGATTCTTCGCATGATGGCTTTCATACGGGCCTTTACTTCCAGAATATTAAACGGTTTCGTGACATAATCATCGGCACCGTATTCCAAACCCATAATTTTATCCATGTCGTCACCCTTTGCCGTAAGCATGATAATCGGCACGTTGGAAGTTTCCCGAATCTGCTGACATACTTCCAGTCCGCTTAACTTGGGAAGCATCAAATCAAGAAGAATAATCTGATAACGGTTGCTTTGTGCCATCTGAAGCGCTTCTTCCCCGTCATATGCACAGTCAACCTGCCAGCCTTCCTGCTCTAAGGAAAACTTTAATCCTTTTACTATGATTTTCTCATCATCTACTACCAAAACACGATTCGCCATATATTCCACCTATTGTACTTTCACATATTCCTTAATTTTATTATAGGTTCCCTCTTTAATTCCGGGAACATTCATCAATTCTTCCGTCGAATGAAAGGACCCGTTTTCGGTCCGGTATTTCAGAATCGCTTCCGCCCTCACATCACCGACCCCCGGAATGGTACAAAGTTTTTCCTTTGTTGCGGTATTAATGTTTACCGGAAAAGAACTCTCTTCGCTATTCTCCGAAGACTGCAAAAGTGAAACGTCTTCGGAAGAATCCGGAATCCGGATCATCTGTCCGTCCGTTATAAAATCGGCAAGATTTACGAATTCCCGGTTTGCATCTTCACTGAATCCGCCCGCACAATGAATCGCATCGATAATTCTGCTTCCACCGGGGAGTTCATATACACCGGGATTTACGACGGACCCGCACACATAGACTACTGCTTTTCCCGTATCGTTTCCGGAGGAAAACTCTTCCCGGGCGGGATTTGAAGAACCGGATTCATTCGTATCTTCTTCGGTATTCTCTGACGTCCTTTGTGAATCCTCCGTACCGGTATTCGTATAAATCACCGGTTCGTTATTCTGTTTTCCTCCCTTACAGGAAAGAAACAGGAAACAGGAAAAACCGACGAGCACCGATATTTCGATGATTCGCCTTATTATTTTTCTTTTATTATTCATAGTCAGCTCCTTTTACCGTGTATGTTCACGCGTAAAAGTCCCCTGAACCGACTAATTTTAGTGTAATCAAATTATAACGCTTTCGCAAGTCATTCTTCGCAAATTTCCCAATTTCACCGATTCGTCACAAAATCGTATGAAAAATCGTTAATTCTCGTCTTCCGCGTTATAATTCTCCGTAACCTGCGGCGTTTCGATCTTTTCATGGACGAAATCCCTTCCGTAATAATTCTTAAGAATCGATTCCGATAAAGATCTAAGCTCATCGTTTACATCTTTTCCGTCCCAGATATTACAGAAACACATTTCCGCCAGGATGTAGTAATTGGTTGTTTCCACCATCTTCGGGAGAAAAACGGAACGCTCATAGCAGTCCTCGATTGCCTCCATCTGAGGATACGGATATTCCTCCAAATGTGAGGCCGTCATTTTTCCGCATCTGGCATAGAGGTTTGTTGCATATTCATGGGTGGCAAAAGCCGCAAACTGTTCTGCGTCCGATTTGTGTTCCCCAAGACCGTTAACACAGATCATGGTGGTAACGCTTAAAGGTCTGCTTTGGAGAGTGCCGTTTAACATGCCGATCGGAAGAATGTCATATTCATCGGCAAACGTCCCGTCCGCTTTCGCTTTCTCGAGTTTCTGGACAATATCCGTTCCGGCAACCGTAAACAGACACTTCCTGCCCTTAAACTGTTTAATGGTTTCTTCATAAGAAACCGAATCCTCATCCATGGAGAAGAAATTACGAAAATCCTGATATACTTCCAGTGAATACATTGCATTTTCGTTATAAATATTAATTTCCTCATTCCGGTCCGCATTCTCTCCGCCTACATCCAGACAGGCTCCGGCAAACCAGTAATTGTATAAAACATCTTTTGTATCCCACAGGAAATAATTTTCCACATCGGAAGGAAGCGAATACGCATTGGCAAAATCCAGTATTCCGACTACACTTGTAGGCAGAATTTCTTTTGCCTTTGCATCCAGGACAAGCTTGTCATACTCGGAAAGATCCTTTATTTCCGGAACAGCCACATTTTCTTCCACGACGGTGATTCCCTCCGTGTCTTCCACGTTCGATTCACCTGCCTCTTCTTTCGCGATTACGGTACTCACAATCTGTTCCATTGCGGTTTTGTTATAGACAAGACAGGATGTTTCGTAACTTAAGGGATATCCGTAAAATTTATCGCGGTAACTTACCGCACGAAGCGATGCATCCGTATAAAATGCGGAATTAAGTACTCTCTTCGGATCTCTTAATTCTCCGCAGATGCCGGATAAAACGCCTTTTTCCAAAGACTCATTGGACATCACGAATAAATCCGGAGCCACAATTCCGTCAACGGAACTTTTCTGAACCTGCTCAAGAAGCTGCACATCCGAAACTTCCACGGGAATAACCTTTACACCGGTTTCATATTCGTAACTGACCGCGGCATCTCTTAAATACTCCGCATAATTACTGTCCGCATACCAGATAATCAGGGCATCTTCGTACAGTTTTTCCTCTTCACTCCGGCCCTTCTTAAGTACACCGTAATAGTCTCCGAGAAGCATAGCCATCGTCATCATCACCAAAACGGCGACGGATATAATCTTTTTTGTCATTCTATAATTCCTTTAATGCATTCTTCAGTATGCCGATCATGTCATCGACATCGGATTTCTCAATAATAAGAGGAGGAAGGAAACGGATGATTTTTGTTCCCGCATTGATTAATACAAGACCTTCTTTTAAAGCCTTGTTAATCACAGGTGCAACTTCCACCGAAAACTCCAGCCCCTGCATCAGTCCTTTTCCCCTGTGATCGATGATAAGCGGGCATTCGGATTTTACTTCTTCAAGCCGTGTATACAGATAGTCACCGATTTCGGCCGCATGTGCCGGAATATTCTTTTCTTCATACTGACGGAAAACTTCACAGATTGCCGCTCCGGCAAGCGGATTTCCGCCGTAGGTTGTTCCGTGGTCCCCCGCCTTCAAAGATGACTGTCCTACCTCTTCCGTCATCATGAATGCTCCGACGGGAACACCGCAGCCCAGTGCCTTTGCCGTTGTAAGAATATCCGGTTTGACGCCGTATCCCTGATAAGCATACATAAATCCGCTCCGGCCCATTCCGCACTGGATTTCGTCTAAAATAAGCAGAATGCGTTTCTCATCACAGAGCGCACGAACACCCTTGATAAAACTTTCATCCGCCGGGTAAATGCCTCCTTCACCCTGAATGGTTTCCATGATAATCGCACAGGTTTTGTCCGTGACGGCATTTTTGACGCTCTCTAAATCATTAAAAGTCGCAAAACGAATATTGCCGATCATCGGCTCGAAAGCTTCACGGTATTTCTTTGTTCCGGTTACCGAAAGAGCACCGAAGGTTCTTCCGTGGAAGGAATGCTCCATTGCGATGATTTCGTGATCGGTCGAACCGTCCTTTAAAAATGCATGTTTTCTTGCCGCTTTAATGGCACCTTCCACTGCTTCCGCACCGGAATTGGTAAAGAAAATCCGGTCCATTCCGGAAGCCTTCAGGGCCGCCTTCGCCGCATTCACTGCCGGAACGTTATAGTAATAATTGGACGTATGCGTGATTTTATCAATCTGCGCTTTTAAAGCATCGTTATACGTCTTATTGTTATATCCGAGCGCAAAAACGCCGATTCCGCAAACAAAATCCAGATATTCTTTTCCGTCCGTATCATAAAGTTTTACACCGTCTCCATGGTCAAAAACCACCGGATACCGGTTATAGGTATGAAGAAGCACGCTCTCGGCTTCATCGATAATCGGTTGCATCATATGATTTCTTTTGCCTCATCTTTCTTTTATTCAAATCCCGTTTTTTCCGTTTTACTCTTCCTGACGGATCGGATCGTTATCCCCGATAATCATGGTTCCGATACCCTCTTTGGTAAAGATTTCCAGAAGAAGACAGTGGGGAATTCTTCCGTCTAAAATATGAACGCGTCGTACACCGTCTTCCACGGCCTGAATGCAGTTGCCGAGTTTCGGAAGCATTCCTCCTCCGATAAATCCGCCGTCAATTAAGTTTCTGGCATCGGATACGGTTATTCTCGAAATCAGGGAAGTCGGATCCTTTAAATCACGGTACAGTCCGTCAATATCCGTAAGGAATGCCAGTTTTTCCGCTCCCACCGCCTTTGCGATTTCGCATGCTGCATCATCCGCATTGATATTGTACGTATTAAAATCGTCGTCAAGTCCTACAGGCGCTACGATAGGAAGAAAATCCATTTCCAGCAGATCAAAAAGAATCTTCGAGTCCACTTTCTTAATATCACCGACAAAACCGATGTCCTGTCCGTCCACATAACGCTTGTCTACGTTAAGAAGTTTTCCGTCTTTTCCGGATATTCCAACGGCCTTAACTCCGAGCTGTTCTGCCATCGCAACCAGACTTTTGTTAATCCGGTTTAATACCATTTCCGCAATTTCCATGGTTTCCTCATCGGTGATTCGAAGTCCTTTATAAAACTCCGCTTCTTTTCCGGTCTTGTTTACCCAGTGGGAAATGGCTTTTCCGCCGCCGTGAACCAGAATCGGTTTAAATCCTACCAGTTTTAACAGTACGACATCCTCAATGACTTTTTTCTGTATTTCTTCATTGCTCATGGCACTTCCGCCGTACTTGATTACAATGATTTTACGGTTGAATTTCTGAATATAGGGAAGCGCTTCCACTAAAACCGATGCCTTCTGCAAAACCTGTTCAATGTCTTTTTCCATGATTAACCTCATTCTGTATTTTTAACTTCTGTTTTTTTAACTTCTGTTTTTTGTTTCTTTTTTGTTTCTTTTTTGTTTCTATTTTGCTTTTATTATTTATTTTCGGATTCTGAGATTGTGTTTCTTTGTTCTTTTGACGCACAATTTGCGGCAGATTTAATCCTTTCCCGGTTACGAACGATAATCCGCATTGATTTTTACGTAATCATAGGTCAGATCGCAGCCCCATGCTTCCGCTTCGCCGTCTCCTTCGTTCATATGAACACGCACGATAACCTCTTTTTCGGACATCAGTTTCGTCGCATATTCCTCGTCAAAGGCAAGCGGTACGCCGTGATCGAATACCTTCAGTTCTCCCGCTTCGCTTTCAAAAAACAGTTCCACATCTTCCTGATTGAAATTTACTCCGGAATATCCCATCGCACAGAGGAATCTTCCGAAATTGGCATCACATCCGTAGATGGCAGCCTTTGATAAATTCGAACTGATGATGGAACGGGCGAGCGCCTTCGCATCCGCCACGGTTTTTGCGCCGATAACATGTGCGGTAAAGAGTTTCGTTGCTCCTTCCCCGTCACCGGCCATGGTTCTTGCCAGATACCGGCAGATGGTATATAACGCTTCTTTAAAAATCTCGTAATCTTCACCTTTCGTGTCAATGACGGGATTTCCGGCAAGACCGTTCGCCATAATTAAAAGCGTGTCGTTTGTGGATGTATCCCCGTCCACCGAAATCATATTGAACGTATCCTTCACCACATCGGATAATGCCTCCTGAAGAAGTGCTTTTTCAATGGCTAAATCCGTGGTAAGAAATCCGAGCATGGTGCACATATTCGGATGAATCATTCCCGAGCCCTTGCTCATACCGCCGAGTGTTACCGTTACTCCGCCGATTTCCATGGATACCGCTGTTTCCTTATTCACGGTATCGGTGGTCATAATCGCTTTGCTGGCCTCGGTTCCCGCTTCCTTACTGTCGGACAGTTTTCCGCTCATTTCATACACGCCGGCTTTTAATTTATCAACCGGAAGCTGCATTCCAATCACGCCGGTCGATGCCGTGGCAATGGTATTATAAGGAACATTCAGTTTTTCCTCTGCGGCTTTTGCGGTGATTTCGCAGGCCCTGAATCCTTCCTCTCCCGTACAGGCATTGGCAATTCCGGAATTAACGACAACTCCGTGCATTCCCCTGCCGGAAGATACAATCTCCATGTCCCACTGTACACAGGCTGCTTTTACGACATTGCTTGTAAACGTACCCGCACAGACACAGGGTGTTTCGCTAAAAAGAAATGCCATGTCCGTCCTGTCTTTATATTTGATGTTCGCCGCACAAACGGCTGCTTTGAATCCTTTCGGAGCAGTAACTCCGCCTTCTGTTTTTTTCATATCGTCTTCCTTATTCTTTATTCTTAGTTCTCCGTCAGATTGTTAAATGAGAAAATATTCTCTTCATTTAATACAAAATCATAATAGTTTAAGTCTTCTCTTTTCGTCCATCCGATCTCATGCCAGAAAGCATTGCCGACATCGTTTTTGGTAAAAGCAATCAGGGAAACTTTGTTGATTCCTTCTTCTTTTAATTTCCTCATCGAATAGGCAACCATGGCTTTCCCGATGCCGCGCATCCGGTATTCCTTTCGGACACATACATGATAGAGGCACCCTCGTCGACCGTCATGACCGCAAAGAATGGCTCCCACAATCTGATCGTCCGTAACACAGACACAGCTTAAGGAAGGATTTCTTAAAAGAAACTTTTCCACTCCCTCTTTCGAATCATCCAGGCTTCGGATACAGAATCCGTCAATGGACAGCCACAGATTCTTAACCTTGGGATAATCTTCAATTGTCATTGCCCTGATTTCCATATAAAGTTCCTCATCTTATAATTACATCGCATACTACTATATCATATTTTTTTCAAATGTCCACCCGTTTTTTTGATTTTTATTCATAATTTTTGTATTTTTATGCCAATTTATGCATTTATTCATTATATTTTGCATTTTTATGCAATAATTATGCTTGCGAACCGTATCATATTGTTGTATACTCATTGTTGCACGGCAAAAAGTGCTTATGATTACCGAAATCTATTTTTGAAAAGCAAAGCAGTTATAAAGGAGGATTTACGAAACATGAAAGAGAAAGTTGTATTAGCGTATTCCGGCGGTCTGGATACTACCGCCATCATTCCATGGCTGAAGGAGAATTTCGATTATGAAGTAATCTGTGTCTGCGTGGACTGCGGACAGGGAAATGAACTGGACGGGCTGAATGAGCGTGCCAAACTCTCCGGTGCCACCAAACTTTACATTGAAGATATCGTGGACGAATTCTGTGAAAATTATGTGGTTCCGTGTGTCCAGGCACATGCCGTTTATGAAAACAAATATCTTCTCGGAACTTCCATGGCAAGACCTGCCATTGGAAAACGTCGGGTTGAGATGGCCAGAAAAGAAGGCGCGGCTGCCATCTGCCACGGTGCAACCGGAAAAGGAAACGATCAGATCCGTTTCGAACTCGGAATCAAGGCTCTTGCTCCGGATTTAAAAATCATCGCGCCCTGGAGAAGCCCTTTGTGGAAACTGGATTCCCGCGAATCCGAAATCGAATACTGCCACGCACACGGCATCGATCTTCCGTTTGCCGCAGATTCATCCTACAGCCGTGACCGCAACATCTGGCATATTTCCCACGAGGGACTCGAACTGGAAGATCCCGCTAACGAGCCGAATTACGATCATCTTCTCGTTCTCGGTGTTACTCCCGAAAAAGCGCCGGATGAAGGCGAATACGTTTCCCTTTCCTTTGAAAAGGGTGTTCCCGTTGCCATCAATGGCGAGACCATGAAGGTTTCCGATATCATCCGCAAATTAAACCAGATCGGCGGAAAGCACGGTATCGGAATCATCGATATTGTAGAAAACCGCGTTGTCGGAATGAAATCCCGTGGTGTTTATGAAACACCGGGCGGAACCATTCTTTATGAAGCTCATCAGCAGCTTGAAGAACTGATTTTAGACCGTGACTGCTACCGCACCAAAGCGGAAATGGGTGCACTTCTTGCACAGGTTATTTACGAAGGCAAATGGTTCACTCCTCTTTGCGACGCAATCCGTGCATTCATTACATCTACACAGGAATATGTAACCGGTGAAGTTAAATTCAAACTGTATAAAGGAAACATTATCAAAGCCGGAACAACCTCTCCCTACTCTTTGTATAACGAAAGCCTTGCATCGTTTACAACCGGTGATTTATACGATCATCACGATGCGGACGGATTTATCAATCTCTTCGGTCTTTCCACCAAAGTCCGTGCCATGAAAATGCTTGAGGTTGAGAAAAAGAACCAGTAAAACGGGAGTTTTGTAAATGAAAGTTTTACAGTATATTCTGATTTATCTTGGAATACTGAATCTTACCGGTTTTGCCCTGATGGGAATTGATAAACTGAAGGCTAAAATGCATTCCTTCCGCATTCCGGAGGCGGCGCTGTTTTTGGTTGCCGCCTTCGGCGGAAGTATCGGTTCCTTACTCGGAATGGCTGTTTTCCGCCACAAAACCAAACATCTTTCTTTTTTAATCGGTATGCCGGTCATTCTGGTCATACAGATTGCACTCGTGATTGTTCTTTATTTTTCCATGGATATAGTATTATTCGAATAAAACGGAAATGGGTGCCCTTTCTCTTTCAGCCTTTCTTCCCTGCGTTCCCGAACACCTGACAGACAATAATTGCCGCAAACATAATAATGCATCCGATGCCCTCCCTGAGTGTCAGTTTCTGATGAAGAATTAACCATCCACCGAGTACGGAGAAGACCGACTCCAGACACATGATTAAAGAGGCCTTCGTCGGTTCCACATATTTCTGTCCCAGAATCTGCAGGGTATATCCCACACCGCTTGATAATACACCGGCATAAAGAATCGGCAAAAGGGCGTCGTAAATTTCCCGTATGGTCGGTTTTTCCCAAAAGAACATGCCGATAAGTCCGAAAAAGCCGGCAACGACGAGCTGGGCAAACGCGATTAAAATACCGTTCATACGCACAGAATAATAATCAATCAGCATAATCTGCGCGGTAAACAAAAAGGCACACAGGATAAGCAGCAAATCCCCCTTTTTTAAAGAAAAACCGCTCCCTTTCGGGATACACAGAAGATACAATCCGATTGTGGCAGCCACTACACAAAGATAGACCACCCATCCCGGTTTCTTTTTCAAAAAAATTCCGGCAAGCGGTACCAGAACAATATATAAAGCGGTAATAAATCCCGCTTTTCCGACGTTATCGGTAAAAAGGATACCAATCTGCTGGCTGATGGACGCAAGGAAAAATACAAATCCGATAACAAGCGTTCCGATAATCAGTATTTTACTCTTCTTAGCCCGGTTTATGATCACGGACGGATTGTCATTTCCGTTTGGTTCCGTTCCGCCGTCGGTAACCTTAAATAAAGTCCTGCGGTTTAAAATAAGCCACGGAATAAGTGTCACGGCTCCGATTACGGACCTGATTCCGGTAAAGGTAAACGGTCCGACACTCTCCATCCCCTTGCTTTGGGCGACAAATGCAAATCCCCAGATCAATGCCGTAATGAACAGAAGCAGGCTGCCGACGGTATTCATTTGTTTATTCTTTATAATTTCATTGTTTTTTTCCATGGCACTTACTATATCATTATTCCTTTTCCGGGACAAGCGGACTTTTCCGCCGGTTTTATTCAAGGTTCCCTGTTTTGATTTCTTCCTGTCTTCCGTTTAGTGCCTTCATATCTCCGGTTTCATTGCCGAATAATGCGGATTATGATATAATAAATTGTTTTTAGCATTAAAATAATTAAGCAGCATTTGCAGATTTAGAAGCATACGGGAGTCAAATGGCATGATACCGGACAATAACAATCCAAACAACGGCAATCCGTATTCCTATAACGGAATGTCCGGAGAAAACCGTCCTTCGGGCGATGAAAAAGAATATCGTCATTACAGGGCAACCAGACGTGCATCGTTTCATTTTTTCACGGCAGTCATTGGGACACTGTTTCCGACACTCATTCTGCCCTTTATTTTTGCACCCTTAAGTATTACTTATGCCTATCTTGCCAAAGGAAAACGAAAGAAAAATGACTGGTATAACAACCTGTTAATCTTTTTCTCCGTGATTCTCATCTGCTTAAACGGAATTTTTTGCGGCTACGCTTTATACAGCGTAAATCATGACACCCCTCTTCATAAAAAATTCGAAGAAGCATCCCAGCAGTGGTACGGCATGTCCTTCGAGGAGTACTTAAATGAGCAGTTAAACGGCGGCGTTACGGATACGAATGTTCCGGGCGGAAGCATTCAAAACGAAAACGCTCAGAATGTGAATACTACGGATAACACTGCTCAGGGCACGACTATTCAAAATGATAACGCTCAGAACGGAGGTACGACGAATGAATAATTCAAAAGCCGCTCCTCTTTCCGAAATACGTGCGAACGCAAGGGAAACCATGCTGGAGAATCCCTACTCTCCGGTTGTGGTTGCCTTCTTATTCTTTATGATAAAATTCGCCCTGACCGGCTGTTCCTTATTCTTCACTTTGGGCGAAGATCTATGGATGCAGTGGGCGGCCAAAATTGGCAATCTTCTGATTGATGTATTTATCGGTCTTTTTGTTATGGGCCGTGTAAAATATTTTACCGTATTGTGTGAAGGAAAGGAAAAAGCATCCATCAATCTGCTCTTTTCCGCTTTCCGTTCCGGACCGGACCGGGTACTTTTTGCTTCCCTCTTCTTTGAAGGGATTTCCTTCGTATTTTCCATTCCGGCCTTTATATACAGCCTGTATTACCCCTTAAGTTTCGGAAAAACCAAAGAAATGCTGATTGCTTTTGCGATTTTATTCGCGGGATCACTGTGTTCGTTTCTGGTTTATCTATTTTTTATGCCGCTTTATTATGTCATGGGAGATTTTCCCAATATGTCCTTTTCCAAGTCCTTAAAAATGAGCGTGTGGCTCATGAAAGGAAACCATTTGCGGTATCTGGGTCTTTGCATTTCGCTGGTGCCGCTGATGATATTGGGAATAGTATCTTTCGGTATTGCATTTTTCTGGATCAGTCCGGTACTTCAAAGTGCATATGCCCATTTTTATCTCGATTTGATTAAGCAGAAACAGGCAAAACAGGTATGACAGAGAATAATGAAACAAATTCCGTTCCCGAAAACGGACAGACTGCCGGCGAAAGTACTCCTCCGAAAAAGAAGAGACGAAAAAGTCTGAAGTTTCAGATTGCCGCAAACACACTCATCCCCATTCTTTTAATGGGTGTATTATTTCTGCTCTTCGGTATGTATTCCATCAGAAAAATAGCCGTAACGGAAATGTTTACCAATCTGGAAGGAAATGCGAAATATATTTCCACCCATTTTTCCAATCTCAAAGGAACTTTTCATATGGATGGCGGCGAACTCTTCTGCGGTAACCGCTCTACAAGGGAAGAATATCCGTTTTTGGAAAAAATGAAAGAAACCTACGGCATCGAAATCAGTATTTTTTACGGAAATAACCGCGTCATGACCACATTAACCGACAGCGACGGTTCTCCCCTGCTCGGAACGATGCTCGCAGACAGCCGTATCGTTTCCGGCGTCTTTAAGGAAAATACCGTTTCCACCGAGAAAAATATCATTAACCGGCAGCGGTATTTATGTGTTTATGTTCCTCTTCACAGCAATTCCCAGGTTGTCGGCATGGTCGGATGTGCCATTTCAATGAAGAACTTTTACCGTGCCAATCAGGCGTTATTTATCCAGATTGCCGTTCTAACAGCAATAACGGCTGTCGTTACGTTTATTCTGATTACTCTTCTTTCGAATCAGATGGTGCGGCGTCTGACATATATCCGCGATTACATGGAAGAACTTGTCACTTCCAAAACCACCGAACAGGAAATGAATCCTTCTGTTTTTCGCCGGAATGACGAGATTGCCGAACTTGGCGAACATTCCATTGCCGCCGGAGCTTCCATTAAATCCCTGATTGGAACGGATCCGTTAACCGGTCTTTATAACCGACGCTTCGGAAGACAGAAAATCAAAAATCTTCGCGAAAAGGCACACGATGAATTTTCGGTATTTACAATCGTTATCGGCGATTTGGATCATTTCAAGAAAGTGAATGACGAATACGGTCACGACATGGGCGATACCGTTTTATCCGGTGTTTCCGCAATTTTGAAAAAACATGCGGAAATGCACGACGGTTTTGCGGTACGCTGGGGCGGCGAAGAATTTCTGCTCGGTTTTGAGACCGCCCGCGAAGAAACCTGCGACATCTTAAAAGAAATCAGCAAAGAAATCAAAAGAACTCCTTTTTATCCGAAGAACCACGCACCCATCCACCTGTCCATGACATTCGGAGTTGCGACTTACAACGGCCAGGATAAA
>JAEEGL014851838.1_pt1 | contig 14407 bp, 13 predicted proteins | sample 9134231 | NCBI WGS metagenome assembly JAEEGL01 (sample SAMN16246548, study PRJNA631951) | gut metagenome | biome: gut microbiome; feature: rumen; material: fiber-attached | host: Bos | place: Iran: Karaj | collected 2018-10
CTGATCTTGAATTCATCGCAGCTCACCCTATGGCCGGAAGAGAGGTCTACGGGGTGGAAAACAGTGATGACAGGATCTTCCATCCTGCAAACTATATCGTCACACCTACGGATAAGAATACCGAGGCCGCCATCGAATGGTGCAAGAGTCTGGGACGGGTGCTCGGATTCAGAAAAGTGAGCGTTCTCACGCCTGAGGAGCACGATAAAATGATAGGCTTCCTCAGCCAGCTCACCCACTGCATAGCGGTGTCGCTTATGACCTGTTCCGACAACCGTCATCTTGTGGATTATACAGGTGACAGTTTCAGAGACCTGACGCGAATCGCCCGAATAAACGATGAAATGTGGAGCGAGCTGTTCCTGCTCAATAAGGATGACCTGCTCGAGCAGATGGACACATTCATAAATGAATTCAGGCAGTTTCGCGATATGCTCGCCGAAGGCGACAGAGAAGGAATGCGTGAGAAAATGAGACTGAGCACCGAACGCCGCGCATATTTTGACGTTTAAGGAGATGCCGCTCTATGAATATGGAATTCAAACGCAAGCTCACAATACCGATGGAGACCAAGGAGATGTATCCTCTTACGGGCTCCATGGCAGATATCGTTGAGAAGAGAGTCGCTGAGCTCAAGGCGATCTTCTCAGGCAGGAGCGATAAAAAAGTAATGATAATCGGCCCGTGCTCCGCCGATAACGAAGACAGCGTCATCCACTATATATCACGGCTCATACCCGTGCAGGAACAGGTAGAGGACAAGCTGCTGATAGTTCCACGGATCTATACCAATAAAGCCAGAACCACGGGCGACGGCTATAAGGGACTTGTTCATCAGCCGGATCCGAATGCCAGCCCCGATCTTTTCAAGGGGATAATTGCGACAAGGGAACTGCACATGAGGGCGGTAAAGGAGACAGGTTTCGCCTGTGCGGACGAGATGCTCTATCCTGAGAACTTCAAATACATTGATGATCTGATCGCTTATGTGGCGGTCGGCGCAAGATCCGTGGAGGATCAGCAGCACAGACTGACGGCCAGCGCCATAGAATGCCCCGTGGGAATGAAGAACCCGACCAGCGGGGATCTTAACGTTATGATGAACGGCATACTTGCCGCACAGCATCAGCATGACTTCATTTACAGAGGCTGGGAAGGCCATTCGTTCGGCAATCCCTATGCGCATGCTATCCTGCGAGGATACGTTAACCGGCAGGGAGTGACCCACCCCAACTATCACTATGAAACTCTTGTCTACCTTGTTCAGCTATATGAAAAATGGGATCTGAAAAATCCCGGCGTGGTCATAGACTGCAACCATGCCAACAGCGGGAAGAATCCCTTCGAGCAGCCGCGCATACTCAAGGATGTGCTGTTTTCATGCAATTACAGCAGTGAGCTGAAAAAGATGGTTAAAGGTTTTATGGTGGAGAGCTATATAGAAGACGGGAACCAGCCTGTCGGAGGCGGGGTATACGGAAAGAGCATAACCGATGCCTGTCTCGGATGGGAGAAGAGCGAAAGACTGATATACGAGACAGCAGATATGCTTTGAATAAAGAAACAGAAGACCGGATAGCAGGTCTTCTGTTTCTTTTTTTGATAAGTTCAGCGGTTTATAAGCAGTTTCAGCGCGTTGTTCCAGAGCACGTCATCAAGGCAGTTTTCAAATGCCGGATGCTTCAGGGTCTGGTGAATATGGTTTTCCAGCACAGGCAGAGGTATAGCCGGAAAGTCTGTGCCGTAAACAATATGGGATGGATCAGTCATCGTGAGAAGTACAGGTACGGCATGCGGATAGGCATCACATGCGAGGTCATAGTATATTTGATCCAAAGGTGCATCACGTATTTTCCTCTGTGCACGCATGATGCCGTAATAACGGTCAAGTGCAACAGGAAGACATGAACCTGTATGCGGGATGACGATCCTTACATTCGGATGTGAGCTGAGTATGCCGGAAGAAATCATGTCGAGCACGGAACGGGTCGTGTCGGTTATGAATTCAAACATCGGCAGGATCTTTCCTGTTATCGGACCTTCAGGCCAGACCGGAGGAGCCGCCGGATGCAGGAGAAGGGTACAGCCTGCCTCGTTGAACAGATCGAACAGCGGGATAAGGCGCTCGTCACCCAGATACATTCCGTCATAGTTGCTGCACATTCCCACGGCGCAGGCACCGAGTTCGGAAATTGCCCTTTTGGCTTCTGCCACAGCTGCGGATACAAAGGGAAGCGGCAGTATAGCTGCAAAGCTTAAACGGTCAGGGTGGGAGCGTACGATGGCAGCGCCTGCGTCATTTACCTGTCGGCAGTATTCCTCGCAGGCGACCGGGTCATTAAGGTATTTGAGGGTAGGGCAGCTCAAAACCGAATGAGTTATGCCCAGCTTATCCATTGCTGCCAGATGCTCACCGAGGGATTTGTTCTCAACGACGAAGCCTATGCGTTCGGCATCCTCGGATATCGCTCCCGTTTCTATGGAAAAGTGCGTGTGCATGTCCATTATCTGTCTCATTATTCAAAGTCCCCTTTTTACGTGCATCCGAAAACCGTGTTTTGCAGCGAAGTTTTGTAAAAGAGGCGGCACACCATCGGGATATGCCGCCTCCCGTTCCAGGTATTACATTCGGTTCAGAAAAGCTGACCGGGCAGTTTCAGCTTCTGTTTGGGCGGAAAATCCCTGTCAAAAACCTCGACGTCTGCATCATCCACATAATAGCCATGCGGTGTCTGATACACTCCGGTTATGCCGTTTAAGTATCCGTGTATAAGTTCTTTGCATAGGAAAAATGAGGAATCGGCATCCTCCGGCAAGTCATGGTATCTGATGCCGAAGCGGCTGGCGTATTCGAATCCGCTTTTCCCGTAGAAGGCGATATTTCCTTCGAACAGTACAGCACCGTAACCGAGCTCCACTGCTTTTTCAAGTGAGTGATCAAGCAGCAGCTTTCCGTAGCCTTTTCGCTTCAGGTCCGGTGTGATGCATATCGGACCCATGGTCAGAACTTCTATGCTCCTCCCGTCATCAGCATCGATGACAGTTCTCATAAACATATTCTGACCTATAAGTCGGCCGTTCATTTCCATCGCAAAGTCAAGTTCTTTCACGAACGCCGGATCATCCCGCAGCATGTGGATAACAAAATGCTCGCTGCAGCCAGGACGGTATACGTTCCAGAACGATTCCCGTATCAGATTTTCAACTGCCCTATGGTCTTCCTGTCTTTCCAAACGAATGCTGCAGTCATTTATATTCATTGTTTTTCCTCCTGAAAATTGTTGACTTCAATTGCCTTGCGGCGGGAGGCTTTCGATTGCGGAAAACCTCCCGGTTATGCCGCAATCTCCGGTGATCTGCGAAGTTTCTTCAAAAAAGCGATCTCCTTGAAAAACAATATATAATCATGCCTGACGGCTGATCATCCTTTGATGATCTCTGATTTGATTATAGCAAAAGCCTGCGGCCGTTATCAATATTTAAAAGAGCTTCATATCTTATGTTTTAAGGAGAGTTTTCGGTTGTGCGGTGTGTTATGTTATGATATGATAAAAACAAGCTGAAATATTAATTACGCGCTTCAAAGCTGAAAGGAGAGCGATCACCATGGTTATCCCGACTGAACATTTCCGCAGCGAGTACAGTGAGGTCCCTCTGCGCATAGCCAAGGGGCATTTTGCCACGAGCCACAGCCACATCAACTACTTCATCGACATGACCTTCACAAAGCATCGTCTGGCGGAGGCTCGCCAGGCCGCAAAGGAACTGGCGGTGAAATACCGGTCCTCTGAGTATGTTGATACCATCCTCTGCCTGGACGGAACGGAAGTGCTCGGAGCCTGCCTTGCGGAAGAGCTTATCAATGAGGGTATAAAAACCAAAAATGAGCACAATACTCTTTATGTTGTTACACCCGAGACGACCACCGGCAATATGCAGATATTCCGTGAAAACATCGCGCACCTGATACGCGGCCGCAGTATTCTGATCCTTGCGGCGTCCGTCACCACAGGCACTGCTGCACTGGAAGCTATCGAAGCGGTACGTTATTACGGAGGTATCCCTGTGGGCGTGTGCAGCATTTTCTCCTGTCTTGACGCATGCGGCAGTTTTCCCGTCACAACGATTTTCCATTCCAAGGTTCTGGGAGATTACAGCTCGGTGCCTGCCGGGCAGTGCCCCCTTTGCAAGGCGGGCGTCAAACTCGACGCGCTGGTAAACAGCTACGGCATCTCCAGTTTCATGTAACATATTCCGGCATTGATATCAAAAAACAAAAAACGCTGTAATCATTGTGATTACAGCGTTTTTTGGCACGCGATAAGGGATTCGAACCCCTGACCTTCTGGTCCGTAGCCAGACGCTCTATCCAGCTGAGCTAATCGCGCTTCTGTCCGCTTACGCGCTCAAGTATATTAGCACAGCTTCATTGAAATTGCAACAGTTTTTTCCGCTGGTTTAGTGTCAGTCGGGGTAGAAGTCATAGTGATCTACATAGCCTGGAGCTTGTGTCCCCAAATTGATGTAAATCATCTGCAGATCATCAACGTTAAAGGGAAAACTCTTTGACATGGAGACATCAAATATGAAAGTGTTATCTTCTAAATCATACTCAACGATGCCGCCATATTGAAAACTGCCTTTTATTGTATATGACTTATCAGCTGAAAGTTTCTGAAAGGAAGGTGTGCTCTCGTCTCCTCTTAAATCGACAAATACATTGTCTCTCATGCTCATGATAAACTGCACATTCCAGGACGCATCATTGTTTCCGGGAGTTTCTGACATGGGATAACCATAAGGAATACGATTATCCTTTAATTCTACATGAAAGCACTTTTCATCTGCTGCTGATACAGTTATTGAACCATATGTCCATTCGCCGTACAACAATCTGCGATAACCACCATTTTCCGGCGTTTCTCCAGACAGAGCAGGCTCTTCATCTGATTCCGGTGACGCGAGAGGTTCAGAAGGAACAGAAGCTTCTTCCTCGATGACAGATGGAGGCGAAGAAACTGCTGGTGTCTCCGTAACCTCGGGAGATGTTATTAAAACCTGTGTGTTTTCAGCTTGGGAAACAGTTACCAGATCATCCGTTTTGCCTGTAGTTCGGGAAAGAATAAAATATCCGGCGATGATTATCACAATAACAGGGATAAGGATTTTGGCCAGGAGACCATTTTTCTTTTTCGATTTAGAAACCTCTGAGCTTACATCAGATTGATGAATGCCCACTGTATAAAGAGTTTCTGCATCTTTTGCCGGATCTCGACATTCCTGCAGGATTTCAACATTACAGAGCTTTTCAAAGAAATCTTCCTGAGTTGGATACTTGTATGCAACAAGGGACATATAGCTGGATATCTGCATCTCCATTCCCGGAGTCATCTGAGTGGGTTCAAGTATTACGGAAAGAAAATCCAGATTTCTTGCCAGCGCAAAATTAATCTCTCTGCGGCAGTTATTGGAAATAACATATTCCGGAGAAATAAGAGAAAGACAGACCTTGCTTTTTTCAAGGTGAGTCGCTATGGATTCGGGCCACTCCGTTCCAGGATCAATGCCCTCATCATACCAAAATCTGAATCCGGCACTTTCAAGCATATGGAGCAGAGGAAGAACTCTGCGCGAATCACGGTGGCAGTAGCTTATGAAAATATAAGGCTTGTCGCCCTCGTAAGGTTTTATACGGCGCATGTATTGATCCATTTATACGCCTCCTGAATACTTCACTATTGTAGCACAGTTTACCATATGAGTTTTTGCGATGCAAGGATATAGAGGGGTTGTAAAACTTAATTTCAGTTAAGGCAAAACGATATCGGAAACCATTTCCCGTTGATACACTCTATACCATTGTGTTATAATTAACATAATATAATCTGGAGGCGCAGTATGAGCGTTAAGATACTTGCCGTCGGTGATGTATGCGGCGCGCCCGGGCTGGAATTCCTTGAGAAAAAGCTTAAGGACTACCGCCGTGATAACAATATAGATTTTGTGGTTATAAACGGAGAGAACGCCAATGTTGTCGGCGTGACCCCAAAGCAGTGCGATGCCATTCTGAGAGCGGGAGCCGATGTTATAACCCTCGGCAATCATACCTGGACAAGGACTGAGCTCCAGCCATATCTTGCTGAAAGAAGAAGAGTGCTCCGTCCTGCAAATTACGGGCCGCAGTGCCCGGGCAGGGGCATAGGCTCATATAAGACGGAATTCGGCGATATCTGTGTGATAAATCTGATGGGACGATTCACGCTGGATAACAATACGGACAATCCCTTCGTGATAGCCGACAGTGCAGTTGAGGAGATAAAGGAAAAGATGATCCTCGTGGACTTCCATGCAGAAGGTACCAGCGAGAAGCGGGCATTGGGATATATGCTCGCCGGCAGGGTGAGCGCTGTATGGGGAACGCACACTCATGTTCAAACCTCGGATGCCTGCGTTCTCGAAGGCGGCACGGGCTATATTACGGATCTTGGTATGACAGGTGCTGCTGAATCGGTGCTTGGAATAGATATCGATCAGAGCATAGGCAAATTCATGGGAGATCCCCCGAGACGTTATGAATCAGGAAAAGGCCCATGCGTTATGGAGGGATGTGTTTTTGAGATAGATCCGGAAAGCGGTAAATGCATCGGAGTGGAAGCGGTAAGAGTGAGATGAGCAAACTGAAGGTCCTGCATGCGGCGGATTTTCATCTTGATACCCCGTTTGAAGGTCTGCCGGAAGAAAAAACAAAGCTGAGAAGGACGGAGCAGCGCATGCTGCTGTTGTCTCTGGCGGAGCTTGCCCGGAATGAGCGAGTAGATCTTATGCTTCTTCCGGGGGATATCGTAGACGGAGAAAAAGTGTTTTACGAGACCGAAAGCGCGTTAATGCGGGCTTTCGGAAGCGTGGCATGTCCGGTGGTCATAGCGCCCGGAAACCATGACTGCTATACTCCGAAAAGCATATATTCACGAATCAGCCTGCCTGATAATGTTTTTGTTTTCAGAAAGAACGAAATAGAGTGCCTGGAATTTGATGATCTCGGGGTAAGAGTGTTCGGAGCGGCCTTCACGGACAGATACTCAAGACCGCTTCTTGAAGGATTCCATGCAGAGAGATATCCGGGAACGCTGAATCTTCTCTGCCTCCATGGTGAAGTGGATGTCAAAGAGAGCAGATATGATCCTATAACATTGAAACAGTTGGAAGAGAGCGGGATAGACTATGCCGCTCTTGGGCATATACATAAAGGATCCGGGCTGCGGCAAGCCGGAGATACATATTTTTCATGGCCGGGCTGCCCTGAAGGACGGGGATTTGACGAGACCGGAGAGCGCTTTGTGAACATCGTTGAGATAGACAGGGAAAGCCGGGAGGTAACTGTAAGAAATGTGTCTATCGCACGCAGGAGATATGAAATACTGAATGTGGATATAAGCGGAGCGGAACCCCTGCTCGCTATCCATTCCATGCTGCCGGACGATACCCAGAGCGATATTTATCGCATAGTCCTTACGGGAAAAACAGACAGCTCACCTGATGCGGCTATGCTGAAAAACAGTCTTGAAGGGCTGTTCTTCCACCTGCAGATAAGAGATGAGACCAGACTCAGAGAGGATATCTGGGAAAAAGCAGGAAACGATACATTACGGGGGATTTTCCTCGCGAAACTAAAAGCCGCCTTCGATATGGCTGCGGATGAGGACGAGAAAAACAAAATAGAGACAGCTGCGCGCTGGGGTCTTGCAGCGCTTGATAATATGGAGGGGGTCTGATGCTATGAGAATAAGATCTGCAACAGCCTCCTTCGGCAAGCTTGAAAATGAAACACTGAAATTCCATGAGGGCCTCAATGTGATCCATGCACCAAATGAGAGTGGAAAGTCTACATGGTGCGCTTTCATCAGGGCTATGCTCTATGGGATAGATACATCTGAGCGCGCAAAAAAAGGCTATCTGCCTGATAAGCAGAAATACGCACCTTGGTCCGGAGCACCTATGGAAGGCCAGATGGATATCCTCGCTGACGGTTGCGATATCACCATCATGCGTACGACAAGAACTCCATCTGCTCCCATGCAGGACTTCAAAGCCGTATATACCGGCACTGCCACTGATGTCGAAGGGATGACGGGCAGAAACGCAGGAGAACAGCTGACGGGAGTGTCCAAGGAGGTGTTCCGCAGAAGCGCTTTCATCGAACAGGGCACGGTGACAGTTACCGGAGGACCGGAACTTGAGAAGAGAATAAGTGCGATAGTTTCCACAGGCGAGGAGGAAACAAGCTTTTCAGAGGCTGATGAGCGTTTAAGATCGTGGCTGAGAAAAAGGCGCTTCAACCGAAACGGTGAACTGCCTGAAATTGAAGCAAAACTCGATGAGGCAAACTATGAGCTGGAAGAAGCCCGTGAAGGGGCGCGACAGCTCGGAGAACTTGAGGAAGCACTCAAGGGATATGATGCCAAGTGCAGAAGACTCGAAGACGAAATTACGGAGACGAGAAAGCAGCAGAGAAGGAACGCGCTTGAAAAACTGAATCAGGGCGATATGGAACTGGAGACCAGGCGAAAACGCTTTGAAGAACTGTCATCAGCCTATACAGAGAAGCGGGAGGAACTGCGAAGCAGCAGACTCGGCCTGATAAGTGCGGAAGATGCGGAAAGAACGGCAGCCGAGGATATAGAAAGATATGATCTTCTTTCCGGACAGTCAGGTGCCGGGAAGTGGATATCCCCTGTGCTGTTTGCCGTGTGCCTGATCGCGGCAGCAGTGCTTGCGGCCTTGTATGTTGCAAAACAAAGCATTGTATTCATCATAATTGCGGGAATTTTGTGTCTTCTTGGTATTTGGGCGGCATTGAGTTATATAAAGACGAGAAACAGATCCAGGGAATCTGAAGAAGAAAGAAGACAGATCCTTCGTAAATACTCAGTTTCAGATCCGAAAGAGATAAGACAGATTGCTGAAAAACACCGTGAACTCGTTGCAGACCTGATAGAGACAGAGCGTATGACAAGACTTGCCGGGGAAGAGTATAACCAGGCAAGACTTGCGCAGGCTGAAACAAGACAGAAAGCCATAGATGCGCTGGACTTCTCGATAGACGGTGTCGGCGAGGCATCTGCGCTCACTGAAATGCTTCGTGCGGCAAGAGAGAAAAAGGCTGGGACCGAGAGAGAGCTTGCTCAGCTCAGAGGAAGGCTCGAACATATAGGAGACAGCGTTGTAATAGAGAGCAGCATCTCATACCTGGAGGACAGATATGAGACTGTAAGCCGAGAATATGATGCCATAGAACTCGCCCAGAAAGTGTTGAAAGAAGCGGACCTTGAGATACAGAACAGGTTTTCACCCAGACTGGGAGAACTAGCCGCAGAGTATATGTCAGTGCTGACGGGCGGCAAGTATGACTCTGTAATGATATCCAAGGATTTCTCTGCAATGGCCGGAGAGAGCGGAGGAAGCGTCGTCAGGAGCTCTGAATATCTTAGCGCCGGAACATTGGATCTGCTTTATCTTGCGGTAAGACTTGCGGTGTGTGAGCTTGCTCTGCCTGAGGGAGAAAACTGCCCTCTGATAATTGACGATGCGCTTGTGAATCTTGATGAGGAGCGTACGGCAAAGGCAATGGAGCTGCTCGGAGAGATATCCAGAACTAGACAGGTCATACTGTTCACCTGCAGAGAGTAATAACAGAAAAAACAGCAGTCCGCAGCGAAAAGCCGCGGACTGCCTTATCATGTATAGTATGATATCAGAGCATGAAAATGGAATCGTCGTTCTCGATCCAGTCGCTGACGGGGATCGTTCTGTACTCGGTGGGGCTGGTGCGGATCACTATCTTGTCTATGCCGGCATTTATGATCTGTCTTTTGCACATCGTGCAGGACATGGCATCTTTCAGAAGCTCGTTCGTTTTTGCATCTCTGCCTACCAGATAGATTGTTGAACCGATCATATCGCGCCTTGAAGCGGAAATGATGGCATTAGCCTCTGCATGAACGCTTCGGCAGAGCTCGTAGCGCTCTCCGGAAGGGATCTGGAGCTTCTCTCTGGTGCATTCACCGATATCCGAGCAGTTGCGCCTGCCTCTGGGAGCTCCGTTATAACCTGTTGAAATGATCTCGTCGTTTCTTACTATGATGGCTCCGTACTTGCGGCGCAGGCATGTTGACCTCTCAAGAACGGAATCGGCAATGTCGAGATAATAGTTCTGCTTGCTTGTTCTGTTATCCATGATAATCTCCCTGATGATCAGATTTCTGAATATAATATACATTAGCTGGAAGGCAAAAAGCAACATGATATGGAAAAAACACGGCTGATGTGTTATAGTCTGATCATGAACAAACGTAATTATTCGGCGGAGATGGACAAAATAGCTGCTGATGTGACGGGAATTAGAAGGCCGTCTGTTCTGCTTCACAGCTGCTGCGGCCCGTGCTCATCTTCGGTGCTTGAGCGTCTTACAACCGATTTCGATGTTACGATTCTTTGGTATAATCCGAACCTTTATCCTGAATCGGAGTACGACAAAAGGCTGGAGACCCAGCTGGAACTTCTTGATAAAAGCGGCATGAAGGACAAGGTCCGTATTCTCATAGAGCCGTGGAGGAGCGATGACTACTACGCGGTGATAGAAGGAACAGAGGATGAGCCGGAGGGCGGAAAACGCTGTGAAAGATGTTTCAGGCTCAGATTATCTGAAACAGCAGGAATAGCCGCCGAAAAAGGCTTTGATTTTTTTTGCACAACGCTCACAGTATCAAGATATAAAAACTCGCCTCTTATAAACGAACTAGGAGAAGCCGCGGGGAAGGAAGCGGGAGTCAGTTGGCTACCGTCTGATTTCAAAAAGCATGGTGGCGAACAGAGATCCCAGTTTCTCAGCCGGGAATACGGCCTATACAGACAGGACTACTGCGGCTGTGAGTTTTCGCTCCGATCACGCCAGTCAGCGACAGAGAAAACAAATTAATATTGTATTACCGCAGGTTTCCACACCCTGCGCAGGTGAAACGGCCTGGTTAAAAAATGGATCCGGGATTATTCCCGCTGTTTTAATGCCTCCGTTTTGCTAATTATAAAAAATGGAGGATAAAATGGAAAAACCCCGCATCAACACAAGAACGATCGCAGTCTCGGCCTTGATAGGAGCAGTATATGCGGCGCTCACACTGGCACTTGCCCCTATCAGCTACGGACCCGTCCAGTTCCGCATTTCAGAGATCCTGTGCATCATGCCGTACTTTATCCCATCCACAGCCTGGGGGCTGTATGTCGGATGTATACTGGCAAATCTTTTTACAGGCAATATTTTTGATATCATTTTCGGCTCACTGGCGACACTGTTCGCAGGCCTGCTCACCGCAAGGATCGGCAGACGGGAACATACGCTTGCAAACAGTGCAATAGCCTGCTTTATGCCGGTGATATTCAATGCGGCAATCGTCGGAGCCGTGCTCACGTGGGCTTATGGTATAAAGGAATTTGCCGATAATTCGCTGCTGTCATTTGCTGTAAATGCCTTATGGGTCGGCTTCGGTGAGCTCGTTGTGCTTTATGTGCTCGGCCTCCCGCTTACCCGCTGGCTTCCGAGACAGAAGTTTTTTAATGATTTCCTAAAAAAATACAGTGAGTACGATAAGGAAGAATAGTGCTGTTTTCTGAAAGGAGAACTTATCATGCGTGTCAGAAAAGCTGTTATCCCCGCTGCAGGACTCGGAACGAGACTGCTTCCCAATACCAAGAGCATTCCGAAGGAAATGCTGCCGCTTGTGGACAAGCCGGTCATCCAGTATATAGTTGAGGAAGCGGTGGCTGCCGGAGTTGAACAGATTCTTATTATCACAAACCGCGGAAAAACATCCATTGAGGATTATTTTGACTATGCTCCCGACCTGGAGGAGAGGCTTATCGCCGACGGGAAGAAGAAAGACGCGAGGATAGTCCACGATGTTGCAGATATGGCGGACGTTGTGTTTATGCGCCAGAAGGAGACCAAGGGACTTGGCCATGCGGTGTGGCGTGCCCGCAGCTTTGTGGGTGATGAGCCTTTTGCCGTTCTTCTCGGTGACGATATCATGCTTGGAAAAAAGCCGGTCCTGAAGCAGCTTGTTGACGCCGCAGAGGCAAACAGCTGCAGCGCAGTTGCCATCCATGAAGTGCCTGATGAACTGATCGTGAAATATTCATCTGTGAAACTCGAGGAAAAACTTTCCGACAGGGTGTTCAGGATAAGCGATATGAACGAAAAGCCCACCCTCATAGAGAAGTTTTCAAGCTATGCCATCCTCGGCCGTTATGTGCTCACGCCCTCAATATTCGATATCCTTGAGAAAACCGCACCCGGCAGAAACAATGAGATCCAGCTGACGGACGGAATGAAGGAGCTTGTACGCCATGAGAAGATGTGCGGAGTGGACTTTGAGGGCAGACGCTACGACACAGGCAATCTCAAAGGGTATCTTGAGGCGATAATCGACTTTGCTCTTCATAATGAGGAAGCAGGCGACTGGCTCAGGGAATTCATCAAGGCAAAAGCGGCCTCCTTCGGGGGTTGACAAGGGTTTTTCAGGAGACTATAATCTCACGTGTAAAGTGAATACAGGGGTGCTGGGTTTTCCCGGCTGAGACGGAGTGAATTGAAGCTCCGGTACCCTCAGACCTGATCCGGATAATGCCGGCGTAGGAACTGATAGAGGCTATATCGGCAGGTCCGTTTTCACGACCTGCCGTTTTTTATTTATATCTTATATCGTTTTCAGGAGGAAACACTGTGAAAAAAAGTTCTAAGCTGACGCTCAGAGCACTGGCTGAAGGCGCGATATTCGTTGCTGCTGCACAAATTCTGAGCATGATCAAGATTTTTGAGCTCCCTCAAGGCGGTTCAATCAGTCTGGCGATGCTGCCCATATTCGTTTACTGTGCCCGATGGGGTCTTGGACCGGGGATGCTGGCCAGCTTTGCCTTCGGAACATTGCATATGCTGCTCTCTGGCGCCTATGCCTGGGGCTGGCAGTCGATCCTTGGCGATTACATCGTGGCCTATTCAGCACTTGGTCTGGCTGGTTTGTTCCACCGTCAGAAGAAAGGTTTCTTTACCGGAGCGGCCGTAGGAGCGCTGGGCCGCTTTCTGGTGCATTATCTGGTCGGCGTGTGGGTATGGGGCGAGTATATGCCGGAGCGTTTTTTCGGCCTGACAATGACCACACCGTGGTTTTACTCACTGCTTTATAACGGCAGCTATATGCTCATTGATACGCTGCTGTGTATACTCATTGGTATACTGCTGTGGAAGCCGCTGGGCAGATATTTGCGCGGCGAAGATTTAAAATAAAAAAGCAAGGAGCCCGCTGCATTTTTGCAGCGGGCTCCTGTCGGCATCAGCTTGTTTTGTTATTTTGTGACGGTCAGGTAGTTTGCATACCATACTGTCTGGCCTGCTTCCAGACCTGAAACTATCTCAACATATTCTCCGTCCGATGCGCCGGTCTCTACCGTAACAGGATTAATAAGCACATTGTTCTTCTCATCATATCCCGTGTATACGATGCATCTGGAGCCGCTGTCCTTCAGCGCTATCGCTGGTACAGTAACAACACCACCGGTACTGCCTGTGTGTATTACCACGGAGGCGTTCATTCCGGCCAGAAAACGGTCGCTGTATGGCAGGGCAACCGTAACATCAAATTTGCTGCTTCCGCCGCTGTTCGTTCCGACAGCGGCTATTTTTGTGACTATGCCGGTGAAGCTTTCTCCGGGAATAGCATCGATAAAGATATCCGCGGGCATTCCCTCGCTGTAGCGGAGAATATCAAGCTCATCCACCGTGATGGTAACGCTCATTTCACCAATGGGAGTAACCGAGAGGAGCACGTTTTCGTCAGTCGGGAACATATCCGGACCCTCTTCATCTGAAGCGCCGAAACCGCCGCCGCCACTGCTGTTGTTACCGGGATCGGGAAAAGAGATCTGCCCGATGCATTTTGCCGGGGTTTTAGGACCTCCAATCAGATAAACATTCCCTGCGGCAATCGGCACGCCGTCTGCAGAGCCCTTGATATTCAGTTTGGTTTCACTGATACTGGACATCATAGCAGATGTATAACTAAGCAAAACCTGTTTGTCTTCATCAGTCACAGTATATATATCTTTTATATCATTAGGTAAAATGCTGGAAGGAACGGAAATCACTTTGCCCATGACGATGCTGCCATCTTCATTTACTGAGGTAACAAGAATAAGAGTATATATATCGATTAATGCATCTTCCTCGCCGGCATAATACGATAACAGCGCAAGCTTATGCTCTGTACCGGCGCCGAGCCCGGTGGCTTTGGCCTTGTCCACACCAGAGACGAAGCCATCGCACGGAGCGGTGATATTTCCGCTCTGCAGCATCTTAAGC
>JAEEGL017257971.1_pt1 | contig 14407 bp, 10 predicted proteins | sample 9134231 | NCBI WGS metagenome assembly JAEEGL01 (sample SAMN16246548, study PRJNA631951) | gut metagenome | biome: gut microbiome; feature: rumen; material: fiber-attached | host: Bos | place: Iran: Karaj | collected 2018-10
AAAATAGTAATGACAGCAGTAGAAGCTCTGATATTTGTCCGGATAGAGAGGATGTTCTAAACAGCTTTATCAGTTCGCTGCCTTATCGCTTGACGGAAGACCAAAGTAGAGCGATAAAGACGATAAAAGAAAAGATGAAGGACGGACAGACATCTGCACTTATACAGGGTGATGTATCCTGCGGTAAGACAATAGTTGCAATGAGTCTTATGATACTGATGGCTGAAAACGACTATCAGAGTGTATTAATAGCGCCTACGGTAATACTTGCAAGACAGCATTATGAAGAATTAAGCGGATATGCAGAAAAGTTGGGATTTTCAGTAGCTTTCCTAAGCTCAGATATGACAGCTGGAGCGAGGAAAAAGGTGATCAAGGAAGTTGGTCTTGGAAAACATCTTTTGGTAGTAGGTACTCATAGCTGTTTTTCAAAAGACGTTGATTATCCAGCGCTTGGCTTGGTCATAACCGACGAGGAACATAAATTTGGTGTCATGCAGAGGGAATCAATAAGAAGCAAATCCGATCAGGGGATACATACGATAACTATGTCGGCGACCCCGATACCGAGGACTATCGCATGTTCACTGTACGGAAATAACATAGAAGTAATAACCATAAAGCAGATGCCAAGCGGCAGAAAACCAAAGAAAACAGCTATATGTTCATCGGATAAGCCGGTATTTGCTTTTATGGAGAAAGAGTTGTCAGTCGGACATCAGGGTTATGTGGTATGCCCCCTAATAGAAGAAGCCGACGAAGATTCAACGATGTCGGGGATAGCTTCCATCGAGGAAGTTGCGGAAAAATACAGGAAATACTTCGAGCCGATAGGATATAAGGTTGGTGTTATAACAGGGAAAACACCGAAGGAGGAACAGGAAAATATAAAAAATCTGTTCACGGTGAACAGGATACAGATCCTCATTGCCACTACTGTTATAGAGGTCGGTATAAATGTCCCGAATGCCACCGTAATGGTAATAACAAGCGCAGAACGCTTCGGGGTCGCTACGCTGCATCAGCTTCGAGGCAGAGTCGGTAGAGGAACAGAACAGTCCTATTGTATATTGCAGAAGTCCTCAAAGGATATATTATCCGATAATCTTGAGGTCCTTCTTAAGGAAACGGATGGATTTGAAATTGCAAAAGCAGACCTTAAGAACAGAGGGGCTGGGAATATCCTCGGAGTTCAGCAGTCGGGCAGTAATAAATTCATAAGCCTGATAATAGAGTATCCAAAGCTCTACGAAAGGGTTAAAGAAATTGCAAAGTATATAAAAAGAGCTGACAGGGCAGCGTATATTGATAAATTTGAGGAGATGTATCCATCATGCTTGTAAGATTTAAGTATCAGGTTTTTCACGATGAAAAAAGCGGATATAGTGTATGCCAGTACAAAGATATGGAACTTGGGGGAAAGGTGACTATAGTGGGAAACAATCTTCCGACCATCAAAGAAATAACATACGATATGTTTTGCGAAGACCAATATTCCGCTAAATATGGAAAAACATATCATGCGTTATCATGGGCAGAGCATATAAATAAAACACAGGATGATATAGTTGCATATCTTTCCTGTGGGCTATTTGCAGGAATTTCTAAGAAGACCGCTGAAAAGATATATGAAACATTTAGGGAAGCGACCATACAGGTGCTCGATGAAGATATTGACAGTCTGATAGAAGTTCCGGGCATCGGGAAAAAGACACTCGAAAAAATAAAGAATTCATATATCGAGAAAAGGGCAAATAGGGAGATAGCGGAGATACTTCTCCCGTATGGTTTTTCCATCAATGCCATTAACCGGATTTACAGGACACACAAAAGCGATGCGTTAAGGATAATTAAAGAAGAGCCTTATGAACTCTGCAATATCCGTGGAGTAACTTTCCCAATGGCAGATCTTGTGGCAAAGAAGCGGTTTTTCAATGATACATCTTATGACAGGATAAAGGCTGCATCCAAATATGTTCTTACTGAAGATATGCTATCGGGCAATGTATGCATGCCAAAGTATGATTTTGGGATAAAACTGATAAAGGTTCTCAACACACCAAAGATAACAAAAGCAAATGTGCTTGATTATGTTCTTATGATGATCAAAGATGGGACAATCAAATACAATAAAAGAATTACTCCGAAAGGAAAAGAAGAATATTTTTATTATCCAGCAACATATAAGGCTGAGCGGAACATCGCTGCCAAAATAAAAGCCTTGCTTACAAAAAAGAAAGTGAATGTACCGGATATTGACGGCCTTATAGATAAATATGCAGGCAGCATACAGCTGGATGATACACAGCGTGAAGCTGTAAAGATGGGGGTAAGTGAACCCATCTATATCATCACTGGCGGGCCCGGGACAGGAAAGACAACTATACTTAAGATAATCGCACAGATAAATAAAGAGACAAATAGCGGAAATGATAATAACATATTCCTTTCGCCGACAGGCAGGGCAGCAAGAAGGATTACCGAATCAACCGGGTTTCCTGCTAAAACTATACATTCCGCCCTCGGACTTGATATAATAGATGATGACCAGTTTGCCGATAAAGGGTTTAATGAGAAAAAAATAGAAAGATCAAAGGTCATAATTGACGAAGCCTCAATGATAGACTTATGGACTATGGATGGGCTTCTGAGGAATATCGAGGATTCAACGCTTGGGCTTATCGGTGATATAGATCAGCTCCCGAGTGTTAAATGCGGTTCCATTTTGCGGGATCTTATATCATGCGGTAAGATTCCGTGTATACAGCTTGACCATATTCACAGACAGTCTGCAGATGCACTGAATATTTGTGAAAATGCGCAGAACATAAAGAAGGGCATACATTCACTTAATACGGGTGATGACTTTACCATCATTGAAGCGGAAGATTTAGAATCAGCAGAGGTCAGCCTGATTGGTGCCTCTCTTGAAAAGATTTACCGTTATGGGCTTGAAAATGTCAAGGTTTTATGTCCTTTTAAGAAAGGATCCTGCGGCGTATATAGAGTGAATAACATACTACAGGCGACCATTAACCCGTCAGAAGGTAAAGAGCTAAAGATACCTAACGATATGACATTAAGAGTTAATGATCCTGTGATGCAGCTTAAGAATATAGATGAAGTGGCTAATGGTGATGTAGGATATGTGCATGAGATAACAGATAGTGAAGTTACTGTTATATATCCCGGTGAAAACCCAATAAAAGTTAAGTATTCATCCACCGAAGCTAAAGAACAATTGACACTTGCTTATGCAACAACAGTACATAAGAGCCAGGGGTCTGAATATGATGCGGTAGTATTGTGTCTTACAAAAAAACATGGACTTATGAAACGCAGGAACATACTCTATACCGGGATAACCAGAGGAAAGCATGAAGTGACCCTTATAGGCACATATGATGCATTTTATGAGTCCATAGATAATAATATGATAGAGGACAGACATTCAATGCTCGCCGAACTTCTCAATCCAAACAGCGAAGCTAAGCCAGTTTCCACTGTAATACCCGCAGCCCCCAAGATTGAATATTTTCAAATGAGGCTTCCGTTCATTGATGATCCGATTTGAGTATGAATAACGTTTATATAGACCATAAAGGAATTGAATATCCCTCCCAGAAAGCCATGTGCGAAGCGTACAAAATCCCACAGACGCTGTTTTGCAAGCGTATTGAACGTGGATGGACTCTTGAAGAAGCATTGGAAGGGAAAATTATTTATTCAAAAGATGGAATAGACTATTATTCCAAGATTGACATACAAAGGGCGTTTGGCATTCATAAAAATACTATTATAAAAAAGCTTAAAAAAGGATATACCTATGAAGAGATAATCGAGCGCAAAACATTCAGGGCAACAGACCATTTAGGTAACAGATATGCAACTCAGGATGATATGTGCAAGGCATACGGAGTAAACCTTTCAACATTCAGAAGCCGGATAAAAGCCGGAAAAACCCTTGAAGAAGCACTAACATCAAAAACGGTATGAACATATAATTCCACATCGAATTGAGTAATGAATAGCTGATATAAGCTCCCATGTATATGGGAGTTTTATTATTGCAATCATATCGAAAAACTATTATAATTCGTTATAATATATCTAAAAATTTAGGAGGATGTATTTTATGCTGTTTAAGAATATGTTACCGATACCAGACGGGGCGCAGGACACTTTATTTGGATTCCTTGCAATAATAGCTGTGGTAGTTCTTGTTTATGCATTCGGTTTTTCAGAAATAGCAAGGAGAAGAGTTGCAAAAGCCAGGGAAGCCAAAAGACTTGCAGTAGAAGGATTAAACCTACTAAAAATGCAGGAAGGGTTTTATGAAGAGATGGAAGATAGCTCTGCAGAACAAGATTATGCGGATGGATACGAAGGATATGATGAAGAAGAGGACGAAGAATATTATGAAGAATAAGTTGGGGAAAAAGGCATTATTATTTTTTACAGCTCTTTTAGTAGCTTTTTCTCTTGCCGGCTGTGATGATATTCAGATATTCAAAGAAAAAGTAGATCCAAATGCCTTAGTTCCTGTAAAGGATAAAGACCTTAAAAATGAAGCTTTTTACGTTAAGCAAAATACGAGATTCTTTAAGACATATAATTCCGAAAAGGGTAGTGCGACACAAGAGGTATCAGCTTTAGACGAAAGCAGGGTATTTATGACAATGCAGGATGATACCCTTATACCTACCCATTATTCAGATGAACTTGTCGCATTCAAATCAGATGAACTTAAGCTCACATCAATAACACTGGAAAGATTTAAAGACCTTGGGTATTCAGTAGGTGCTTTTAATGGGGAAGTGACCAATGACGGATATCTGTATTTTGAAAGACAGCAGAAAGTAGTACCTGATTCATCATTTTACAATGCAATAGGAGAAACTATATCAAATGATATAAGAATAGCATCCATAGACGGAATACCCCTATCTCCTGAACAGATAAATACAAAAGCCGGTGTAATAGTGGGCCTTGAAAAAAACAAAACCTATAATATCGGCTTTTATGTAGGTACAGTATATTACGAAAAACAGGTTGAAGCAGACTGCCACACATACGAAGCTTATGAGATGTTCTCTTATGGTGAAGATTATATAAGCGATACTCCGAATGGATATATGTGTTTTAATACTCCCAAAGAGCTTAAATGTGGATATTACAACATCAATGGCGACGGTCTCTTTAAATATTATAACTTCATCAGAGGTTCCCAGGATGAAGATGAAGTGGATATGAACATAAGCTATTATGCTGATGAAAGAAGTAAGATAGAAGCTTATTCAAGGCAATATAATGTTTCCGTTCCTAAAAGAGTAAAGGATCTTAAAATAATAGTAAAGCTTAATTCCATCGAGACTAAGTATGAAGGTGATCTGATACAGGGTATAGTATTCACGCCCGATAATGAAAAGCTTGATATGGAATTTGATGAAAACGAGAGAACACTCACAATAGCTATGGCAGAAGGAATGGCTGGAGACTGGACTGTAAATGTAATTCCTAAAACCCTTGATGTAGAAAATGTCGAGGTAGAAAACGATGAGGCTGCAGAAGAAGCAACATGTGAAGAACAACAGATAGTATTGCCTGAAGATAGAGAAAATGTAGAATTTATAGCTGAATATACTTCGTTCAAAGAAGATATAAGAGAATTAACAGTATTTGGAACAATACTCACAGAGGACGGAAAAACCTATGAAATGGAGACATCCATAGATGAAACTGACCATGATAATCCCAGATACTTTATCAGTTATGAATTGCCGTTTGCTGCCGCAGGAAATTATACAGTAAGGATCTATCATTATCCGGAGGAGACCACCATTATGACACCAGAGGTTAAAGATAAAACAGAAACAGAGACGGAAATTATCGTTATTGACGGCTAAATATTTACAAAATAAATAAATAGTGATAATATATCTTTGTTTTTAAGTTTTAAAAAATTAAATTTGTAGCATAAATCAGAGTCCTTTGAAACAGCAAAGGGCTCTTTTATTTTCTGAAACAAGGAGGCAATGATGAAATATCATAATATAACATTCCCAGACATGAACAATGGGGAGGGATTAAGGGTAGTTTTGTGGGTTGCAGGATGCCCCCACCACTGTAAAGGATGCCAGAATCCCTGTACATGGGATGAAAATGACGGCATTGACTTTACAGAAGAAACAAAAAAAGAGGTGTTTGGATACCTGTCTGAGGATTATATACAGGGGATTACTTTCTCTGGCGGTGATCCTCTGCATCCTAAAAATCGGGATACGACAGGCAGCCTGATATCTGAAATTAAAATACAGTTCCCTAAAAAAGATATCTGGCTTTACACCGGATATACATGGGACGAAATTGTGGGGATGGATCTTCCCTGTCTTAAGGATATTGACGTACTGATCGACGGAAAATATATCGAAGAGCAGAGGGATATATCTCTTATGTGGAGAGGATCCAAGAACCAGAGGGTAATAAACGTAAACAGAACACTCGCAGAAGGCAGAATAGTCCTTCAATGCGACTTGTAAAGGAGGAAATCAAAATGGCAAGCAGGGATGAAATTTTCATAAAAAAGAAGTCAGGAACATTGGAAGATTATGATTCTGACAAAATAGTAGCTGCGATCCGGAAGTCAGCTGAAAGGACAGATGAACCCCTTACGGATCAGGAAGAGGGTGAGATAGTAGCCCTTATAGAGAACCGTTTATGTATGCTCTCCGATAATGTAGTGCCAGTCGAGAAGATGCATAACATGGTCATATTAGCGCTTGAAAACGTAAGAAAAGATGTAGCAACCTCTTATCGTGAATACCATGATTGGAGAAAGAGAGAACTAAGACAGTTGGAAGAAGACGACAGAGAATGTCAGTCAATCCAATGGGGGCTGGAAAAATCTAATGCCAATGCCGACAGTGCACTATGCAGTACAAAGAGGGCAAAAAAAGAAGAGTGCCGTGAAAAGAGCAATTATAAGCGGCATTTCTTAAAAGTAAGCGAGCTTCAGGCTCATGAAGAAGGAGAGATTTATATACATGACATGGGATTCAGAAATGACACCATGAACTGTTGCCTTTTTGATGTAGAAGAGGTCCTCACCGGAGGATTTGAAATGGGGAACATGTGGTATAACGAACCCAATTCCCTTGATGTTGCTTTTGATGTTATAGGCGATATCACCCTCAGCGCTGCCTCTCAGCAGTACGGTGGTTTTACTTTGCCTCAGATAGATGAGGTATTGGCCCGGTATGCTGAGAAATCCTTTAAGCGTTATTATAATGAGGCTCTATCGTTGTTAGAAGGAGATATTCTTCCCTCTTATAGTGAGGACAGCATAAAAAAAGCCGAGGAGTTTGCAACAAAGAAGCTACTTAAAGAAATGGAACAGGGTTTCCAAGGCTGGGAGTATAAGTTTAATACAGTAGGAAGCTCCCGTGGTGATTATCCATTTATTACCATTTCAATAGCACATGGAACTCAAAAATGGGCTCCTGAGCTTGCAAAGGCGGCACTTAAAGTAAGAATGAACGGTCAGGGCAAGCAAGGTTATAAAAAACCTGTATTATTCCCTAAGATCGTATTCCTTTATGACGAGAACCTTCACGGACAAGGGAAAGAGCTTGAAGATGTATTTGAGGCTGGGATTGCATGTTCTTCAAAGACCATGTATCCTGATTGGCTTAGCCTTTCAGGGGAAGGATATATTGCCGGAATATATAAGAAATACGGTAAGATCATATCTCCCATGGGATGCCGTGCCTTTCTTTCGCCCTGGTATGAAAAGGGCGGTATGAAACCTGCTGACGATATGGATAAGCCCATTTATAAGGGAAGGTTTAATATAGGGGCGATCTCCCTTAACCTGCCTATGATATTGGCAAAAGCCAGAAGAGAAGACAGGGATTTTTATGAGGTACTTGACTTTTACCTTGAAATGATCCGCAATATTCATCTCCGGACATATGCTTATCTTGGCAGGATGAAAGCAAGCCTTAACCCATTGTCCTTCTGTGAGGGAGGATTTTATAAGGGACATTTAGGGCTTGACGATTACATAGAGCCTTGCCTTGAATCAGCAACAGCATCCTTCGGAATAACAGCATTCAATGAGCTTCAGAGGCTCTATAACGGAAAGTCGCTGTATGAAGAAGGGAAGGCATTTATCGAGAGGACAGGTCTTATCTCTTCTGCAGATGTAAAGGAATCATTTACAGATGAAGCCTTTGTAGAAAAAGGATACAGGTTTGTGTTTGACCAGTATGGCTTCCAAATCAGCTCCGAGAGTGGGTTCTTTGCTCTCGACGTACTGCACTACATTAATGATAAAGTAGAGCAGTTTAAGAAGGAGGACGGAAGGTTGTATGCTATATACGGTACACCGGCAGAGTCCTTATGTGGCAGGCAGGTAATCCAGTTCCGAAAGGAGTTCGGAATCATTAAGGACGTTTCCGACAAAGAATACGTGTCCAACTCTTTCCATTGCCACGTTACAGAGAAGATAAATCCTGTTGAGAAACAGGATATAGAAGGTCTTTTTTGGGAAATGTGCAATGGGGGTAAAATCCAATATGTCAGATATACCCTTGGCTACAATACTAATGCGATAAAAACATTAGTGTTAAGAGCTATGAAAAAGGGGTTCTATGAAGGAGTTAATCTTTCTTTGGCATATTGTGATGACTGCGGACATGAGGAGCTGGAAATGGATGTATGTCCGAAGTGTGGTAGCCGTAATCTTACGAAGATCGACAGGATGAACGGTTATCTGGCTTTTTCGCGAATCCACGGAGATACCAGGCTTAATTTTGCGAAGATGGCTGAGATTGCAGAGCGTATATCTATGTAGAGTGTGATAAAAGGAGAAAGAAATGATGGATGAATATATCATTGGACTAACAAACCGTAAATTGGATATAGAGGACCAATTAAAAAAAGCATATAATACAGAGTCAGAAAAGGAAGCTCTTAGGGAAGAACTGGCTTCCATAAAATATGAGATAAATGAGTATTATATGGATGAAATAAGCAGACCTTATCCGTGTGACAGATCTTTTTTGGGTAGGAGGAAATATGGATAGAAAAACATTTGTTTACAATGTTCTTGGTGACATATGGAAAGTCGCCAGTTTGCCGGAGGCTCAGAAGCATCGGACGGACATGACGAATGATGACTGGGAAGTTCTTACAGAGAAATTATCAGCAGTATCAGCAAAATACTATGATTCATCCGAAATATCTGATGAGCAGAGAGATTTTTTTAGAAGTGTATGGATGGGATTATTGGATCTGATAGCACATGATGGAATGATCAAGTACTACGATCCTCAAAAGGGTGAATTTTGGGTCGATCCGGGGTCTGAGCCTGAATCGGAGTCAGAACTTTAGCAAGAAAAGACCTTTGCAATCGCAGGGGTCTTTTTTACTTGGAAGGATTAAAAAAAACAATAGAAATAATCATGCAGGCAATTTAATTAACTATTTACATTATTATAATTATCGATATAATATACTTAAAAGTTTATGAAAGGATTATGTAATCAATAAAATGAGGACACGTATTCTAATCGGAGTAATAGTCATGGTCAGCATAATCGTTATCATAGGTAGCGTTTTTGCTGGAAGAAATAAATCCACATCTGTCGAAAATCTTACACAGGAAAAAATGCCCGGATTTACAGAAATAACCTGCATCCAAGGAGCATCCTTTTTTGTAAACTCGCAATTTACCGAAAAGGCAACAGCCATAACTCAGGTCTCAGATAATATCACATTTCAGAGGAACCAATATTATTCATATAAAAACGGAGAGGACAGATATCTCCTCTTTAATATGGAGCAGCTTATTGTAGCTGCACAAAAGGGTACGGACTTTTGGATTGGCGACTCCAATGATAAGGAACATTCCCTCTTAAATACCAATATGATGAACATATGGTTCACCCAAGGTTCAAAGAAATTCGATTCTACCACTAACAGCAATGGTGTGACCGTGACCGTTGCCACAGCAGGAGTATCCATAAACTCAACTACATATGGTGATTTTTGTGGTAAGCTCGTAAACATCAATAAAGATGGCGAAGAGTGGTCATTATTCGTCGGAGTTCCCGGGGAAAGGTTTGATAAACTCTCAGATAATTCAAAGAAAGGTATAGAAACCATTTGCTCTACCTTTAGTTTCAGCAATTCGGCAGATCTATTGGCACAGGACATATATGCAGTATCACTTGACGGAGATAACACAAAGGAAAAGGTTGATACAACAGAGGAAATATTTGAGTATGACGAAGCATCCCTTAACCTTAGCAACCAGAAAAATGTAGCGGATAAAGATGAAGAAAAAGCATACACATCAACACCTTACAGTATGCTTATATTAGGGGATAACGGTCTGTTAAGTGCATTTAATGATAATACTATCCATTATGAAGACGCCATAATCAAGCCAACACACGTTTACAGAGATGAAGAAGCAAAAGAAATAATAAAAGACTTCTGCATGACCTCAGAACAGTATGAATACAACGAGTGTCCTGCCGGTTCATCTTGGGAAGTCCTTGAATATGACCTGAATTACAAGAATTGTGAAAATGAAGACTATGTAAATATCCAAATAAAAGGGTTGGACGGCGAAGAACTCAGATACAGAGGAATCAAATATACATCAAGAACATATGATATGGTCTATAAAACAGAAGAGGACGGTGACTGGATAAGACATTACTACACATATTATGCTGTTCCTAATGGATGTAGTGAATACTGTATAGAAGCAGGAGAACGTGAATCTGTAAATGGAGAAGAGGTAAGTGCAGCATATTATCACATCTGGAACACAAATTCTGTTCACGGTGAACAGATTTCTGTAAGTGAGAACTCTGTTAGTGGTAATTCCGTAAGCGAGAACTCTGTTAGTGATCAATCTGTAAGCGGGACCTCTATAAGCGGCAATACCGTAAGTGAAAACTCTGTTAGTGATAATTCGGTGAGTGAAAATTCCGTAAGCGAAAACCAAGCCGGTGAAGAAGGTGCCCCAATGGCTGAATCAAACGACACCGAAGAAAAGAAAGATGATAAGAAGGATAAGAAAGCAAAGTAGGGAGACGTCCAATGGAAAGTAAAATAAGAAACAAAATGCTCTTACTGACGCTATTGCCATTACTACTGCTTGGTATAGTCAGTATCACAGTAACCGCAACACAGTTTATAAGCTACTGCAATGCAGAATCTCAGGCACAGCTTAAAGATACTGCGCAGACCATATATTCGGTCCTTGACGGTATGTATCCCGGCGATTATGCGATCTCTGAAAATGAAGAAGGACGTGTGCTTACCAAGGGTGAATACACGCTTAATGGCAGAATAGAGCTGTTTGATGTCCTTAACAGGCAGACAGGTCTTGAATATTCACTTTTCTTTGAAAACACAAGAGTCGCAACCACGATAGAAAATGAAAACGGATATATCATAGGAACTAATATAGCTGACAGTATATGGAATATATTAAGGAATGGGGCAGAAGATGATTATGAGAACGTATCAATAAACAACGAATCATACGTTTGCTATTACCTTCCGATCAAGAACGGCGCGAATATCCTTGTTGGCATTATTGGTGTCGCCAAGCCCACATCAGACATCCGGGCAAGACAGCTTAAGATAATACTCCCGATAGCAATAGTAATAATAGTTTTGATAGTGCTTACATCTTTTATGATCCTCACATACGCAAAGGAAATATCTGACTGTATCACAAGTATCCGGGAATTTGTTAATGCGATAGCAAATGAGAAATTTAACAAGCGTCTGAGCGACAAGATATATCAAAGAGAAGATGAGCTTGGGGATATAGGCCGCGATATTACGATAATGAGAAACATCCTTAAAGATATGGTGGAACAGGACTCTCTTACAGAGCTTTACAATAAACGAACCGGCAATAAACGCTTTGAAGCCATAAGACATAAATGCCAGAGCAACGGAAGGCCCTATGCACTTGCGATAGGTGACATTGATTTCTTCAAAAAAGTCAATGATACCTACGGACATGATGCAGGGGATGAGGTATTAAAAGAGATAGCAGGAATAATCAAGAAAAAAATGAAAGGCAGTGGGTTCGTTGCAAGATGGGGCGGTGAGGAGTTCCTTATCGGCTTTGAAAATAAATCAAAGGACAAAGCTGTAAAGATCCTCAATACTATCCTTAATGAGATCAGGAAGACAACCATAGAATTCAATGGCATGGTCATAGATGTTACTATGACCTTTGGCATAGCAGACGGCAAAGAAGCAAAGAACCTTGAATCACTGTTTAAAAAAGCAGATACAAGGCTCTATATAGGCAAAGAAAACGGAAGAAACCAGGTTGTAACCGAAGGATGAACAAGGGAGAAAGGTGACACTTATAATGAAGATAGTAATGATAGCAGAGAAACCGTCTGTCGCTAAAACATATGCAGAAGCCCTTGACCTTTCAGGCGAAACTAAGCATGACGGATATATAGAAGGACATAGCAAATGGGATAACAATGACTATATCATCACCTGGTCGTTTGGTCATTTATGTACCTTATCTTATCCTGATAAATATGATGAAAAATATAAGAACTGGAAATTTGATGATCTTCCGTTCTTGCCAGATCACTACAAATATGAGGTTATAAAAGAAAAAGCAACAGCAAAACAGTTTAAGGTTATTAAAGAACTATATCATTATTCTGATGTATCTCAAATCGTGTACGCCGGTGATTCAGGAAGGGAGGGCTTATATATACAGTGCCTTATAAAAAAGATAGCCGGAAACAACGGTCATGTAACAGAGAAAGTCCTTTGGATCGATTCCCAGACAAAAGAGGAAATAAGAAAAGGCCTAAAAGAAATGAAACCCTTATCAGCATATGATAGGCTTGCTGATTCGGGATTTATGCGTGCTATCGAAGACTATGCGTTTGGATTGAATTACTCCCGAATGCTTACCTGTAAATTTGGAGGCGGATTCAATAAAAAGATAAAATCAAACAAATGGAAACCAATAAACGTAGGTCGCGTAATGACCTGTGTTCTCGGTATGATAGTAGACAGGGAAAGAGAGATAAGGGATTTTACTGTTACGCCATTCTATAAGATATTCGTTAACTGCGCAGATAAAGAATGCGAGTTCTCAGCCGACTGGCTTATAGATAAAGATTCCAAGTATTATAATTCACCTCTGCTATACGATAACAAGGGCTTTAAGGAAACTGCCGAAGCTAATAAGTTCATAGCTGAGCTAAGTGAATATCCGACTATATCAACAGCAAGCGTTGAAGATAAGACAGAGCGAAAAAAAGCTCCATTATTATATAACCTTGCTGAATTACAGAATGAGTGCTCAAAGAGATTTAAGATAGATCCCCAAAAGACACTTGAAATTGCTCAAAAGCTCTATGAAGGAAAGCTTACCACATATCCAAGGACGGATGCCAGATACCTGTCTACAGCTATAAGCAAAGAAATATCCAATAACCTCAATGGATTATTGGAAATGGGATACAACTCCAAATATATTGAACATATATTGAATTTCGGGTTATATTCCGACATAGAAAAGACCCAATACTGTAACGATTCCAAAATAACAGACCACTATGCTATTATCCCAACAGGACAGGGGAATACATCTTCACTCTCAGAGCTGGAACTTAAAGTATATCAGATGATTGTTAACAGATTTATATGTATATTCCTGCCGCAAGCTGAATATAATATTTCCACAGCCATCTTACAGGCTCATAATGGGGAGAAATTCAAGATATCAGAGAAGTCTCTTATAAAAGCAGGCTGGATGGCAGTAGGAAAATATAAGGAAGAGGAAGATGATGAAGATATCTCCGGCACTAAATTAAGTGATTTTCTAAAAGTAGGAGATGTATTTAATGCCGAATATTGTATAGAGGAAGGAAAAACATCACCGCCAAAGAGATACACATCCGGATCAATCATTCTTGCAATGGAAAACGCTGGGAATCTCATTGAAGACGAAGAGTTAAGGGTGCAGATAAAAGGAAGCGGTATCGGTACATCTGCCACAAGAGCAGGAATATTGGAAAAACTGATAAAGATTGGTTATATATGCATAAACAGGAAATCTCAGGCATTGACTCCACATACAGATGGGGAAGCAGTTTATGATATAGTCAAAAATACCATACCTAATTTTCTGTCGCCAAAAATGACAGCTTCATGGGAGCAAGGCCTTTCTATGATAGAAGAAGGCCGTACTACCCGTGCTGAATATAAGAAGTTAATGGAGAAAGAGATCCGCAAAACCTGCCAAAGGCTCAGTGCGATTAAAGTCAAAGAAGAGACAATAGATAAATTCGTTCCAGAAGATACTGGGATGAAATGTCCTTATTGTGGAAAG
>JAEEGL010302770.1_pt1 | contig 14406 bp, 11 predicted proteins | sample 9134231 | NCBI WGS metagenome assembly JAEEGL01 (sample SAMN16246548, study PRJNA631951) | gut metagenome | biome: gut microbiome; feature: rumen; material: fiber-attached | host: Bos | place: Iran: Karaj | collected 2018-10
CAAACATCTCGATAAATTGAGACTTAACGAGTTCATCTGTAGCTTTTAGTAGGCCTTTATATGCCATTCTTGTGGCGTCAATGGACCATAAAAGTTCAGATAATTCTTTTTGCCGATCTATGCTCGGTAGCTCCAACTCATAATCCGCTAAATCCGAAAAAAGAACATATGGATTAGTTGACCCTTTTGACCTCTGTATCGAATGACTTACAAATCGGTCTGATTGCATAATAAATGGTAGCAATCTCTGAAGTAGTATCGACTCGTCCTTGCTCTCCAACACAAACGTTGTATTAGCTGTAATTCCCTCAAAATCCGCTACTGCAACCTTCCTCAAATATGTTCTTCTGGATCCATACAATACTTGGCCCGGTTTAAAAATCCTAATGAAGGCCGGTCCTACGTCGCTCCCCTCAAAAGTTCCTCTTCGCAAAAGATGCAGCTCATCTGTATCCATATGATCTCCAGCTATAAAAAAATCATATGGATTATTATGCCTATCGACGTTATTCTTTACCTCGCGGACCAAATCACCAAATCGATATTTCGTCATCATGCACACCTCCCTTCAGAGGAGACAGGATATGTAAAGACGCTAATATCAAAAAGCTCGATAAATTGAGATTTCACCAGCTCATCTGTCCTTTTTAGCAAGTTTTGATACGCTCGCTTTGTATCCTGCATAGCCCAGAGTATCTCGGCTAATCTTTCCTGCTCATCAAGATCAGGAAGGTTAAACTTATAATCCTTCAAGTGCTGCCACTTAGCTCTGGGAGAAAGTGAACCCGCTGACTTCTCTACTGCAAAATCAAAGAAGTCATCATTCTGAATTATGAACGGAAGCAGCTCCGGCTTTATCTTCTCCGGCTTTGCAGAAATAACAGTAATATCCCCGGAACAGATCCCGTCCATCGGAGCTACTGCTGCCTTCTTTAAATATGCTCTGCGCCTGCCAAATAAAACGTCTCCCTTTCTAAAAATCTTCGTAAATGTATTATCTGAATTCTCTTCCCACTGTGTAAGAGTTACTTCTTCGGGAATGAGATGTTCCAAACCTACTGTCGGAAACGGCTGATTATTTTTTGACGTTTCTTTTCTTTCTACAGCAACGTCTCCAAGTCTTACCTTAGCCATTGTTCTCCTCCTTCTGCAGCATTTTATTTAAAGCCGAGTAACTCTCATGCATATTGGCAGACGATTCCTCCCATGCTTCGTAAACCTCCTGCAAGGAGCGCTCGTCTTTTACGCTGTCACTGTTGCCAGTACCTTTAACGTATAAAGGAATGCTAAGAGAAAAATCGTTCTCTTCAATATCACTTATGGTTGCAACACATGCAAAGCCTTCTTCATCCTCATATCGCTCATAAGCCTCAGCTATATGTTTGATATGATCATCCCTCAAATAGCTCTGTGCATTCTTTCTCTCAACCTCATTCACCGCATTGATGAATAATACCTTACCTCTATTGGCGGCTTTTTTATTCATCCTGCAAATCACAATACAGGCTTCCATCGGAGAGTTATAAAACAGATTGGCCGCAAGTCCGATAACACACTCAAGGTAATCTCCCCGGACAAGCTGTTCTCTCATGCTGTTTTCTTCATTTCTGAACAGCACGCCATGCGGAAACAGGATCGCGCATCTTCCGGTATCCTTTTTCATGCTCATGAGAATATGCTGGAGGAATGCATAATCCGCTCTTCCCTGTGGAGGTATTCCCAGGAAATTACGACCATATTTATCGCTCGCAAAAGCATCCCTATCCCACTGACTTATGGAATACGGAGGATTGGCCAGGACTAAATCAAACTTCTTAAGCTCGCCATTTTCAATAAATGCAGGTCTGGCAAGCGTATCATCATTTATAATTTCAAAATCTTTTATGCCATGAAGGAATAAGTTCATTTTACCTATGGCCGATGTAAGCGCATTGATTTCCTGTCCGTAGGCGCTTACATTTCTCCACTCTTCACCCTTTTCTTTAAGATAGGCAATAGCGGAAATAAGCATACCAGCTGATCCACAGGTCGGATCGTATATACTCTCTCCCGACTGAGGCTTCAGCATTTCAGTCATCAAATGAACAACGGTACGGTTTGTATAGAATTCCTGGGCTGTGTGGCCACTATCATCAGCAAACTGCTTTATGAGATACTCATATCCCTGGCCAAGCTCATCCTCCGGACAGTTTTCAAGTGAAAGAGTCTTTGAACTAAAATGCTCGATCAGATCTTTAAGCAATCTATCAGGCAATCTGTTTTTATTAGTCCAGGCTGCATCTCCGAATATACCCTGTAACTTAGCAGGGTTAGCACTTTGGATTTTATAAAATGCATCAACAAGGGCCGCGCCAATATTCTCGGATTTAGCACGCACATCATTCCAATGGGCACCCTTCGGAACCATAAACAAATGATTCTCTTCCCATTCAAGCGCGCTCTCGTCCCCGTCGTACTCCTTCAGTATCTTTGCGCACTCTTCATCATAAACATCACAGATACGTTTGAAGAATAAAAGAGGGAATATGTATTGCTTATATGCACCGGCATCGATACTAGTTCTAAGAAGAGTTGCTGAGCCCCAGAGGTAGGATTCTAGCTCTTCGATAGCGATACGCTTACTCATTTACATATCCTCCCTTCACCAGCAATTCCTTCATGCGTTTTTCAGTTCTTTCGACTTCGTTAAGTGCATCATAATAGTTTTGACGTACCGTTTCAGGAGATACCACTTCCTGCTCTTCCTTTTCAATATAGGTATTTACAGAAAGCGTGTAGTCCTTCTCCCTGATTTCATCCAGAGTAACAATCTTGGACTTCTCGATTACATCCTTGTAATTTGAATACAGGTTAAACACCGTCTGGATGTCATCTTCAGACATATAATTCTGTGCACGTGCAGGAGTATATATCTCTGTAGCATCGATCATGCAGATCTTACCTTTATGTTCAGGCACCTTCTGGTTATTCATGAGAATAAGACATGCGGAAACCCCTGCTCCGTAGAAAACTCCACCGATCAGGGTAATAATGCAATCTATCTTATCTGATTCAACGATCTGCTTTCTGATCTCGCCTTCTTTGCCACCATGAAATAAAACACCCTGTGGCATAACAACAGCAACGCGTCCAGTAGCCGGATTCATGGATTTGATCATATGCTGAAGCCAAGCAAAGTCGGCGTTTGAGTCCGAAGGGCATCCCCATATATTACGTCCATAGATATCTGTCTCAAAAGCAGATGCTCCCCAGGCCTTAAGGCCGAACGGGGGATTTGCTATTACACAATCAAATGTCTGAAGTTGGCCGGCATTTATATAGTTAGGGCTACGAAGTGTATCACCCTGGGTAACCCTGAAGTCACGAGCACCGTGTAAGAAAAGGTTCATTCTTGCAATGGCGGATGTGGAAAGATTCTTCTCCTGACCATAAATCTTTCCATATGTAAGCTGATCATTATTCATATAACGGATAGCTTCAATCAGCATTCCTCCAGTACCACATGCCGGATCGTACACCGTCTCTCCCGCTTTAGGTGCCATAAGCATAACCAGCAACTTTACGATTGTTCTCGGCGTGTAAAACTCACCGGCATTCTTCTTAGAAAGATCTGCGAACTTCTTGATCAAGTATTCGTAGGCATCTCCCATCACATCAGCAGCATAGTCATTATTGCCCACATGTATCTTCGACATATGCTCGACCAAGTCTTTAAGTCTCTCATCACTGAGTTTTGTCTTATCAGTCCAGTTTGCATCATCGAAGCTACTGAATACTCCTGAAAGTCTGTCCGGATTGGCACGTTCTATTCCATACATCGCATTTACAATGGCGGTACCAACATTTTCACTTACTTCACGAACGTCCTTCCAATGACAGCCTTCCGGGATCACAAAGCTATGGTTTTCCGGAAATGCTGCGTACTCTTCATCGCCATCGGATTCATCCAGTGCAACCTGAGTCTCTTCATCATAAACATCCGATAATCTTTTGAAAAAGAGAATCGGTGTCACATAGCTCTTATATTCATCCTGGTTAATTGGTCCGCGCAGTATATTGCACGCTTCAAACAGATGTGAAAACAACTCCTGGCTGGTGGTAGTCTCTGTAGCCATTTATCTTATCTCTCCTAGTATTATTTCTTCAACATCTCGCAAAATTCCTCAATCTGCTCATCCTTCCCCTCCTCGGGCCTTGCCTTGGGATCGTTAAAGATTGCAGTATGCTCAAAGCCTTCGATTCCCAGCGCCTTAGACAGCTTAACAAAGGCCTTCTCGGCGCCACTGCCGCCCTGGCAGGCATATGTAGAGAGGTGTTTGCCCCTAAGGGTATCTGCATTGGATTCAACAAAGGTGCGCAGAGGCGGAGCAAAGGTGCCGGCCCAGACAGGGAAGCCCAGGACGATCTGATCATAGGCGGACAGGTCTACGGTTATGTCCTCCAGTGCGGGCTTTTCTGCCATGACGGCGCTCTTACCGCCCCAGAAGAACTTGGCGAAGCCCTTGTCGGCATAGGCTTTCTTCGGCACGAGGCGTAGGGTGTCTGCACCGGTTTTTTCTTTGATGATGTTTGCTACGTATTCGGTATTCCCCTCCAGGGAATAGTAGACCACGAGTGTCTTCATAGAATGTCCTCCCTTAATCACAGCTTATACTGCATAAAGTTCCCGTTTTTCACGAACCCGTAGTCCGTATAGAGCAGGACGCCCATGTCGGAGGCGGTGATCTGGACAGTGCCGCAGCCGTAAGCCCGCGCTTCCTCTACCACGCGGGAGAGGAGCTCCTTAGCGATGCCCTTGCGGCGATAGGCGGGATCGGTGAACATGCTGGACAGGAGGCCGATCCTGCCGGTGGGGCAGCCGAAGTAGGGCGGCTTTTCCACGAAGGACATACCGCTGGTGCCCACGATCCGGTCTCCGTCCAGGGCGAGCCAGGAGACAAAGGTGCCGTCGGCCATATGGCGTCTGTAATAGTCCTGCAGGTTTGGCACGAGGTCGATGTCCTCTTTTGCCCCCTCCTCCCGGAGCTGGCGGATCCGCATCGAGATAAAGGTGTCCAGGTCCTGTGTGGTAAGCTTTCGATAGGTGATCATCGTTCTTCCTCCTTCAGATATTCCAGTACTTCCTCCTGCCGCTGCACCTGGTCGAACTCCTCCAGCACGGGGCAGGGGATGTGGGGTTCATAAGCCATGGACCGGAACCAGTGACACTGCAGGGGATGCATGCCCGCTTCCCGGGCGGCGTAGAGCTCCCGGGAGCCGCCGTCCCCCACGTAGAGGACATCCTCCGGCGCTACCTGCAGGCGGTCGCACATGTCGCGGTAGAGCTGGAGATCTGGCTTGCAGATGCCCTGTTCATAGGAGATCAGAGCCACGTCAAAGTAAGGGAAGAGCGCACTCTCCCGGATGCATTTTGCTTCATCGGAAAAGGTGTTGGTGATGAGGCCGATGCGGATGCCGCGGGCCTTTAGATCCTGCAGGAGCCGGATGGATGCCTGCGGAATGGAGGAGAAGGTGTCACTGAGGGACTCCAGGCGTTTCCCTGCGGTCAGGGTCACCAGATCCTCGGAGTAGATACCGAGATTTTTGAAAACGATGGTCAGCGCCTCTTCGATGGTGTATTTTCCGACGCTTCTGTCATGTTCTGTGGCATGCCACTCCTTGCGGAAGGTGGCAGGGTCCAGGCCGGCATCGGCGGCGATGTGCTCGCCGAAGTAGGTGCGGCCTTCGAAGAGACTCACCAGAGTCTCAAACATATCGAATACGACAGCTCTTATCATTCTCCCTCTCCCATGCATTCCACAAACCATTCCTGCCGATCGATCGTTATCCCCTCAAGCTTCACGATGAAGGAAACCATGTTCTCATGGAATGCCTCCTGTCTGCACCCGAAAAGGACCCCGTTCGCCGAGGACACGCTCATATTCACGGACGCATTGTCTATGGTGATATCTGATCCGCCGTCGCGGCATCCGATGCCTTCTGCATTATTGCCTTCCACGGCGATCAACAACGAGCAGTGTCTGCAATCGATGGACAGATCACCCTTCGCCGCACCGATGGCAGTGATATCCCAGCCCTTGAGGGAGATATCGATGCCGCAGTCATTGATGCCGATCTCACCGGAAACGGGTTCTGTGGATCCGATGGCAGCCACCTTATTCCCCGCACCGAAAATGCGCACGGAGGAGTTGGAAATGTGGGTATCCTGCTCTCCGTACATGGAGCCGATCATGGTACCGGTATCTACCCTGACATCGATGGTGACATCCATGTCACTGATATACACAGGCTGCTTGCCCTGATAGGAACCGATGCAGACGCTGTTGGAAGCTGCGCAGATGCCCTTGAAGGAGCCGGAACGCAGATCGATGGCCCGCTCCCGCACCGAAGACCTGCCACCGATGCTGACGCAGTTTTCGCCGCTGATATCGATCTCCAGCAGACCGGACATCTCGGAAACGATCCTGCCGAACATTCCCTGATAATCATTGCCGATGCCGTATGCATTGGTAAAGGTCGGCTTGATGATCAGATCACCGGCGCCCTCCAGTTTCAGTGCGGCACTTCCCGGTACGCGGATACCGTTACCGGTAAAGACATTGCTGCCCTCGATATTCAGTACCAGCTCCGATTCCTGCCCCAGATCGATACAGGGTGTGGTATCCACATCGCCGATACTGACATTTCGAATGGTAAGCCTGCACTTCGAGTGGTCTTTGACACGGATGGAAACAGCCGAAACAAACTCAGGATTACCCACCAGAGTAAGATCTCCGCCCGAAAGCAGCAATATATTATATTTCTGGAGGGACAGGTCCACCAGGGAAAGCTGCTTCTCGTCCGTGACGAGAAACACCTTCTGTCTGGAATGGTTGGAAACCATGTCGAGGTTGGCCCTGCTGATCTCGGAAAGGATCTGCTGCGGCAACGCCTGCAGGGGCGCGGGCTGCGGTCTGCCCGTATAGTATCCCTGGATGAGATCGGCACCCATACGGATGGCTGCATTCAGCTCTTCAGAGGTTTCTACGCCCTCTGCAAGGGCCTGAAAGCCGTTGTCGTGGGCAAACTGGATGATGGTATTTACGAAATGCTGTTTTCTCGGATCCAGATGAAGGTCCGAGATGAGGAATCTGTCGATCTTTACATAGTTGGGGAGGAACTTCAGCAGATTTTCCACATTGGAATAACCGGTGCCGAAATCATCGACGGCAACCTGGAACCCGTATTTCCTGCTGCGCTTACTTAAGAGCTCGACCGTGTCCGCTTCCATATCGGTCTCTTCCGTAACCTCTATGACAACTCTGTCAAAAAGCGCGCTGTATTTATCAGAAAGGCTGAAAAACTCCTCTTTCGAAAGGTAATGGCCGGGGATACTGTTGATGAATACCTTACGATCACCGAGGGCATCCTTCAGCTCCGTCATCTTCTTCATGACATTAAATAAGGTCGCTCTCTCGACGTCATTCAGGCGCTTTTCTTCCGTCGCATATTTCAGCAGCGTAAGGGGCGAAACCCCATACTTTTCGGGCATGCGCATCAACGCTTCATACCCGATGATCTCTCCCGTCTTGGCGCTGATGATGGGTTGGAAGCTATAATCGATATCGTTGGTATCCAGGATCCGGTTGACGAACATTCTCAGCTCGGGATCATTCTCCCCTTCCTGAGGGGCCGTAAAACGGCTCAGGGGATTGGAATCAAGGCCGTCTCTGTTCTTGGAGGAGATCTGAACCAGGACCTCCTCCGTGCTCAGACCGGAATCCGGCGGCACCTGGATAAAGGAGATCACGGGGTTCAGGGTATAGTCCTTGGAGGAAACCTTGTTGAAATCGTCAAAGCAGTTTCCCAGCTGCTCTTTCATGGAATTGCCCAGGGTAATCCCGTCATCTTCAGCCTTCGCTACGATCATGTAGGTATCATCGGCGACTCTGCCGCAGACGGCGCGTCCCCTTAAGACGCCCGCGATCAGCTTCGCACTGACGCCTATGATGCCGTCAGACTCTGATTTTTCCCAGAGTACGCTGATGCGTTTGTAATTGACGAGTTTTACACTCAAGAGCACAATGCTGTAATTTTCAATGGCGGACACTGCCAGCAGGTTCGTCAGGCAGTTATAGAAGCCGCTTCGGTTTAAGAAGCCGGTCATGGGATCGATCGCATCCGGCACCATTCCGGTATCGTCATGAGAAATATTCAAGTCTTCCATATCTTCTGCCCTTTCTTCGTTTCTGATCCGGACTACCAAACCTGTCTTACCATTTTTGATCGCTTCGGGGTTACTTCCGGCTCGCCTAAGTCAGATCCCGCCCAGGGTAAAGCCGCAAAATCCTTCCGCAAAACGGTACTCGTCGTGGAGGCTGCTGATGAAGTCAAAGTCCTTGCATTCATTGTAGATCCGCACTTCACAGATCTCTCCGCGGAAGGAGGGCTGGAACACATCTCCTCCCAGGATGATCCATTTGACGGTGCGGTTGGTGGGGACATGGTCCATGGAGAAGGCCACCTCACCGTTGATGAAGACCACCGCCCGCTCTGCCTTGGCATTGTAGGTGACCACGTAGTGGACCCACTCTCCCTCGCGCAGCTGGCAGGCCGGCAGGTCGTACCATCCGTTCACCTCACGGGAGTCCCGGAACCTGGCGACGGAGCTGGCATTGACAGAGAGGGGACATACGGTGAGGAACCCGGTCTCGAACTTCACATAAATGGCGGAGGACCAGGCCTGGTTCACCTCGGGCCGCAGCCACATGGAGATGGTAAAGCTGTCATTGATGATGGAATCCTCGGGCAGGAAGACGGTATTTTGCTCCGCCTGGCCACCGGGGAAATGGAGTGCCTGGGTATCCCGGAAGATACCGGGCATGTAGGTAAGGCCCTCTCCGTTAATCCTGCCTTCCTTGCCTCCGTCCTCGGATCGTAAGCCGCCGTTCAGGCGGAAGGAGAAGCACTCGATGGGGTTGGTCATATACGCTTCCGCAAAGGCGCGGAACTCTTCCAGAGGGATGGGCTTCGAGTAGTAGAATCCCTGGGCGATCTGGCAGCCACAACTCAGGATAAAGTCCATCTGCTCCCTGGTCTCGATGCCCTCCGTCACCACGTCCAGCTTCAGATCGCGGCACATAGCGATGATGTTGCGGATGACCTTCTGTCCGCGGAAGGAATCGGAGGAGCTGCGGAGAAACTCCCGGTCCAGCTTGATGATATCCACCTGGATGTCCTTCAGCAGGGTCAGGGCGGAGAATCCGGAGCCGAAGTCGTCGATGGATACCAGGAAGCCCGCTTTCTGCAGAAGGTTCACCATACGGATCATCTCGGCATTGTCCTTGATGAAGACGCCTTCCGTGATCTCGATCTCCAGCTCTCCGGGAGCGATACCGTAACGCCCCGCGATCTCCAGTAGGGTGGCGGGGAATTCTTCATTGAAGAGGTGGAGTCTGGAGACATTGACGGAGACGGGGATATGCTCGTATTTTTCCCCCTTCCAGGTACGCTTGATACGGCAGACCTCCTCAAAGACATAGAGGTCCAGCCGGGAGATGAAGCCGTTTTTCTCAAAGAGAGGGATGTACATATCCGGGGTGCGGAGTCCGTCCAAGGGATGGATCCAGCGGGACAGAGCCTCTGCGCCGGAGAGCTCGGTGGTGACCATGTTCACCTTCGGCTGGAAGTAGACCACGAACTCTCCCGTCTCCAGGGCGTGTTCCATCTCCAGCTCGATATTGCGGTTGATCTCGGCCTGTTTATCGGATTTTCGATAGATGGCCAGCCTGCCCTTGCCGTTGTACTTTGCCTGATACATGGCGGCATCACACTTATAGAGGATGTCATCCAGGGATGCAGAGGTGGGCTGGTTCATGACGAGACCGATGCTGAGGCCCGTGAGGGACAGGATGTCCTTGCGGAAGTCCAGCTCGTGCATACCTTCCAGCATGCGGGTCGCCATCTCTTTTAATTGTTTCTGGGTGTATTCCCCGGGAAAGAGGACCACAAATTCATCCCCGCCGATGCGGGCAGGGAATCCGTCGGTGTTGCTCCTGATGAGATCGGCGATCTCGATCAGCAGCCTGTCACCCATACTGTGGCCATAGATGTCATTGATGCGCTTGAAATTGTCCACGTCGACGAACATGGCGTGGATGGATGTTTTTGCGGGCAGATTATTGTAATGATCATAGAGTCCGCGTCGATTGTCCAGACCGGTCAGGTAATCCACCTGGGCCAGACGCTCGCCGGATGCCTTTATTTCGCTCATTTGATACCCCTTAGATGTGCATGCATATACACAGCTTAAGTTTATCACACCGGCAGTGCAGCGCCAACAAAAAGAGGGTTAATCAGCGTATCTGACCCTGATCATCGGGCGGACACACGCGCCGGAATTCACATAATTGCCGATCGTATTGGGCGACCTGAGCCCGATATAGATCGCATCATACTGTTTTTTTCCGGGCGTCCGCACCCACCAGTCGGTACCGCAATCTCTGATATCGTCGCTGACGGACAGCGCCTCGGTATAGGAAGGGAGATATACCCTGTCATCGGTGTCATTTCCGCAGTCCGATTCATAAAGATAATCCTCCGGGACATACGTGTTATGCGTAGTCACGATCACAGCTTTTTCTTCCTCGGAGAATTTGCTGTCATAGAAGTCCTCATTGAGCCATCTGCGCAGCGTGCAGTTCTCCCATGTGATATCCGTTTTGGTGTCATGGTAGGGCAGATCCGCAACGGGGCCCTGACAGAGCAATGTGCAGATGCCGTCCTCCTTGTCCGTCACATACCAGGTATACCTGCCGAAACTCACCACATCATCAATCTCGGCTGCGTCGATCGCAGCCAGTTCAGCCTCCACCTCCGCGGGGGTCCTGTTCATCTCCGTAGGGACCTTGTGATCCGCGATGCGCAGATGCAGAGCAGGACGGACACCACCGTAGTCATTGCCTGCAATATCTCCGTGGGGATCGATCACTCCATCCTCTCTTTTACCGACATAGGTTGCATAGTCTGCATTCACCCCCGGGGATCTGAGCCACCACCACTGGTAATCCATCGCATCATACCAGCAGCCGGTTTTTCGGTATTGTTCCTTCAGGGCATTCACTTCATCGATGCTGAGCAGATAGATATAGTCGTCCGTATCGCTTCCGCCTTCGGTGCCGTATTCACTGTTGTCCGGCGTGACATTGTGGGTCTCGTCAATCAGCGCCCGCTCCTCCTCCGTGAAGGTGTAGTAGAACTTCTCATTGAGCCAGGTGCGCAGAGTAGAGTCCTCCCATGCGACGGTGAAGATACCGTATCCTGATTTCCGAAAGGCCTGCTTTATCACTGGCTTTTCACTCAAAAGGGTGTATCCGTCAGCGGTTTTTTCGATCACGATCCACCGGATATCGCCGAATACGACCACATCCCCCACGGATGCCGCCGTCAGTTCCACGCCAGCCTTCGGGGGTTCGTGAGGCCTGTCGCTGCAACCGGACAGGAGGAATGCAAGTCCCAGGGCAGCAAGTGCCGAAACAGAAAGCAGCAGTTTTTTCATCATCACCCTCCTCATTTGGTAAAATTGTACCACATTTCGCGTAGTTCGGGCTTTCCTTTTGCAAACGGGCGCCCGGATCCCGAAAAAAAAGAGGCACAGCTTTCGCTGTGCCTCGGGTAATGCGATATGTGTCAGGATCAGCCGCCAATCTGGGCTGCAACCTCTGCTGCGAAGTCCTCGTTCTTCTTCTCGAGGCCCTCACCGGTCTCGTAACGAACGAACTTCACGATCTTCAGAGCGGGATCAACGCTCTTCAGGTAAGCCTCCACGTTCTGCTTGCCGTCCTCAGCCTTGACGTAAACCTGCTCCATAAGGCAGATCTCCTTGATCTGCTTGGAGATACGGCCGTCTACCAGTCCGCTGAAGATCTTGTCAGCGATGTAGGAATCCTTAGCAGCCATAGCCAGGCCTGCCAGAGCAGCCTTAGCAGCGTCGGAAAGGAAGTTGAAGAGGAACTTGTTGTTCTTCTGCTCCTCGTATGCCTTCAGATCCTCCTCGCTGAAGAGTCCGTCTGCAAGAGCCTTGTCAAAGAGCTTCTGGAGCATGGGCTTGGGCAGGGAAGCGGGATCGTTCAGTGCGCTGTCGATGGTGATCTCACGGATCTTGTCCATCTCCTCTGCGGTGATGTCTGCTCTGCTCAGGTACTGAGGATTCATAGCTGCGATCTGCATTGCTACGTTGGTCAGAGCTTCCTTGATCTTGTCATCAGCGGAAGCAGTGTCAGCCTGAACCAGAACTGCGATCTTACCGCCGCCGTGTACGTAGGTGGTAACGATGCCGTTGTCAGCGGACAGCTTCTCGAAACGACGGATGCTCAGCTTCTCACCGATGGTAGCGATCTGCTCTACCAGAACATCGTTCAGGGTCTTGGAAGCATCCTCGATGTACTTCTCAGCCAGGAATGCGTCCATGTCCTTAGCGTCGGACTTAACTGCCTGCTGAGCAACCTTCTCAACGAAGGTCTGGAACTTCTCGTTCTTTGCAACGAAGTCGGTCTCGGAGTTCACCTCGACGACAGCTGCGGTCTTGTCACCGTCAACAGCGACACGGCAAATGCCCTCTGCTGCGATACGGCTGGCCTTCTTGACTGCCTTTGCAAGGCCGTTCTTTCTCAGATACTCGATAGCCTCGTCCATGTTGCCGTTGCACTCATTCAGTGCCTTTTTACAATCCATCATACCTGCGCCGCTCTTCTCGCGCAGCTCTTTTACCATAGAAGCACTAATCTCTGCCATGTATTTACCCTCCTATACGGATCTGCTTACTCTTCAGCAGCCTTCTCTTCGATATCGGTAGCCTCACCTACAGGAACCTGCTCTGCAGCGGAGTCGCCCTGGTTAGCCTCGATGACAGCGTCTGCCATCTTGCCAACGATCAGCTTTACGGCGCGGATAGCGTCGTCGTTGCCGGGGATGATGTAATCCAGCTCATCGGGATCGCAGTTGGTGTCGCCGATACCGATCAGGGTGATGCCCAGTGCTCTAGCTTCCTGAACGCAGATGCGCTCCTTCTTAGGGTCAACGACAAAGATAGCATCGGGAATTCTGGTCATGTTCTTGATACCGCCCAGGTTCTTCTCCAGCTTGTCCCACTCTTTCTTCAGCTGGATGACTTCCTTCTTAGGCAGTACATCGAAGGTGCCGTTCTCGGACATGTCTTCGATCTTGTGCAGTCTCTGGATACGGGACTGGATGGTACGGAAGTTGGTCAGCATACCGCCGAGCCATCTCTCGTTTACATAGTACATACCGCAACGCTCAGCCTCGGTCTTAACCGCATCCTGTGCCTGCTTCTTGGTACCGACGAAGAGAATGGTTCCGCCCTGTGCAACGATCTCGGACACTGCCTTGTAAGCCTCGTCCACCTTGACAACGCTCTTCTGCAGGTCGATGATGTGGATACCGTTGCGCTCGGTGAAGATGTAAGGAGCCATCTTAGGGTTCCATCTTCTGGTCTGGTGTCCGAAGTGAACACCTGCTTCAAGTAACTGCTTCATAGAAATAACGCTCATTTTACTACCTCCATTTGGTTTTGCTTCCGCATCCCGTTCCGAAAGGAGCCGCGTTAAAGCCGCTTCCAGCTCCCCAGACACCCGCATTTACGGGACCATCCGGGAATAAGGATACGTGTTTTATAGTCACAACGACGCAAGTGTACCATAAAGAAAGCGGAAATGCAAGGAAAATCTTGCACTTCCGCCGTTTTTACGCATATTTTGTTTAATTTTTCGATGTGGTGAAGAGAATGGCCATCTCTTCCATGGTGGCGCCGTAGGGAACCTCATAGGTGCCCACACGGAGCTTACGGCTGTACCCGTGCTTTTCCAGGTAGGTGTCAAATTCGTCTGCGCTCTCCACCAGACCCGCATCCTTCACGGCTCTGGCCACGGATTCGCTGCCCATGCCGCTCTTGATGACGATGGTGACGGTGCCTTCCTTTGGAGTGTCGTCAGGCTCTTCTTCCGGCTGCGTGTCAGGTTCCGGTTCGGGTTCCGGCTCCTCCACTACGTCTGCGGGTTCATCGGTTTCATTTCCTTCGTCGGGAGCGATGATATCTCCGTCTCCGCTCTCTTCCGTGCCGGGTTCTTCAACCACTTCCGTGGTATCATCGATCACAGGGGAATCCACTGTTTCCGCTGTATCGTCAATCACCGGTGAATCAGCTGCTTCCGCTGTATCGTCGATCACCGGTCCCGTGCTTTCCTGTACATCCACTGCCTGAGTCAGGCTCATGTTTTCAGGATCCACCATCCCCAGCTGCAATGCCCGTTCCCGGATCTGGAGATCCGTCATCTCCGTGGAGGAGAAATGATGGGACAGGATGAGCATGAGGGCGGCGATGAGGATCCCGACTCCCAGTCCTCTCAGATA
>JAEEGL012416934.1_pt1 | contig 14406 bp, 13 predicted proteins | sample 9134231 | NCBI WGS metagenome assembly JAEEGL01 (sample SAMN16246548, study PRJNA631951) | gut metagenome | biome: gut microbiome; feature: rumen; material: fiber-attached | host: Bos | place: Iran: Karaj | collected 2018-10
GAAAGCATAACGCTACGCCCGCCGTACCAGTGGCGGACGTTTGTCCGGTCCTTCCCGATGAAATCATATCCATCGTTGAGAACCGGACTTTTCCGTCTTTACCTATACACATTACTCAATGATATCGGTAATCTTCACCTCTTTCACGGAATGGATCCTCCATACATTAGGTGAAGATTCCATATATTCCTGAACTTTGGTATACGCGGCTCCTACGGATCCGGCTCTAACGATATAATTGTATGTGACTGTCTTAATTTTAGGTCTGCCGACCTTTTCATCATCGGTTTCAAGCTCTTCCTTGACAACCGCTGCATAATATCCGCTGTCTATCATAATGAATGTTTTGTTATTTAAGGCATTATTAATGTAGATTCTTTCTGCTCCTCCTGATCAGATCCCGCTTCGTTTTCTTCATTGAAAATATACTTGGCGTTCGGCTTTGATGTGTATTCTTCCGGTACGGTTCCACATTTAGAGCACACAAATACAGGAATAGGGTATAACTCTTCTTTACCCGTCGGAGAAAGAATCGGGGAAAGCTTTTTCAAAATAGCGGCTTCGACAAATACTTTGTTGCCGCAATTCGGGCAAACCACATTAGGAGCCGTAAATACATGTTTAGCGTCTATATCCATTTTTTATTATTTAATTATTAACTTTTGTTCCGCATGCCGGGCAAAACTTGAACTTAGATAAAAGTTTTTTACCGCAATTGGTACAATATATTTTCTTTAAGTCATGTTCAGAATATTGTTTCCTTGATACAGGAAGAAGCTTGAAATTCTTCGTGGCAAAAGGCCAGTATTCGAAATCATAATAAACATTCTTAAAATTCTGACCAGAATAACTTCCATGTTCAACCCTGCCTGTTTCAATAGTCTTATCCGACTTGCCTGAATTATATTCCTTTTTCGTCGTCGTATATGTACTGCCACTGCAATATGTTGCCGTATTTACTGTAGCGGAACCGGCAGTAGTTGTCGCAGATGCATTCGACGTAAGACCTAATATTTGGGAAACAGCAGAAATACAGTCTGAATTTGCTGAAGATATACACGAATTTGTATCACATACGACAGAACCCGAATTAGATATGTTACTTCCGTAATAAATTTCCGGAGCAAAAGTAAACGGCTCTGAATACAGGATATTAGGTCGTGAAATCGTAATGCTATCGCATTTGCGGGAATTATCCTCATAGTAGAATTCAACAGTAATATCCCCGTTATCCCTAATCGCCTCCATTACCTGTCTCGAGTTAGAAACCTCATAGGTATTGAAAATAAACCTGTCATGACAATCGAGGAATCTTTCAAGCCATACGCGTTCACCCGGACGCAATACGATATAATTATCGTTTGAAGTCCATCCTTTGTACTCATTATTAAACTTGAGCTTCGCGCCTATTACACGATTGGTAGGATTGAACAATTGAATTTGAAATTCATCACCGTCATTCAAATACACGATGAAATTGTCTACGCCTTTGCTGGCGTCATTGTACTCTTTGCAGAGTTTCTTGTCGATGGCGATCTTCGCCATCTCTCTCACGTTAAGATTTGCCATTTTTCTTATAGTTATTTTTATATTAACCGGATATTGCAATTTCGGTTTACAATAAACCTCAAAAGAACGTTTCCATTCTCATTGTAATATCACTGAAAAAATTTCAATTCTTTATAAATTATATATCGATATTTATGAAAAGGCTATTTCGCGTATAGTTTATGTAACGTAAGAAAATTATAATGAACTATACCGAATTTCCTGTCAAGGCACACCTCATCGACTGATTTACGGATATCCCATTTATAGTCATATACAGAATCAGGAAATCTTGTAACGTTATAGTAATCCGGATATTCTTCCGCAAGAAGCGCCATGCCGTCACGGTGCACATGCGTCAAATACACCTTTTCCGCAAACGGCATAAATGCATCGTAAATCTGCGCACCGCCTATAACAAAAATCTCTCCGTCATATTCACGGTAATCGTTTATGAAATCGTTTACGGATTTATACAGTTGAAATCCTTCCGGAGCTTCTTTCATAGAGGTGGAAATTATCACATTTGTCCGATTCGGCAAAGGGTTTTTATCTGGCAATGACATATAGGTATTCTTTCCCATTACTATAACATGACCGGTAGTCATCATCTTGAAATGTTCAAGATCCGGTTTCAATGGGATAAGAAGTTGTCCGTCGACTCCGATGCACATATCAGAAGTTACGCACGCTATTAATGATATTCTCATACCGCGACAGGGATTTTTATAGGTTCATACGGATCATATTCGGAAAGCTCGAAATCGGTATAGGTCCAATCTTCGATTTTCCAACCCGGAAATGTATTCGTCACTTTGACAACCGGTGATTTACGCGGTTCACGCGACAATTCCTCCTTGACTGCGTCGATCTGATCCACATAGATATGCGTATCCGCAAGGAATCCGACAAGCTTACCGGGTTTCAGTCCGGTCTCTTGACAAATGAGCAGAAGCAGCATGCCATAAGACGCTATGTCAAACGGTAAACCTACCGGAGTATCGACTGAACGTTGCGACCATGCCAGATTAAGGTATTCGCCGTCAGATGCCAATTGGAAGCAGAAATGGCAAGGGGGTAACGCCATCTGATTCATCTGTGACGGATTCCATGCCGTGACGATAAGCCTGCGATCAGTAGGATCCTTCTTAAGCTTGTCAATCGCCTGTCTGAGCTGATTGATGCCTTCTCCGTTCCAATTCACCCATTGACTGCCGTAGATAGGGCCGAGGTCATCCTCTTCACGCATTTTCGCCTTGGATTCTTCGTCCGTACCGTACGGCGCCTTTTTGGGATTAGCCCAGGCATCCCATATATGACATTTCCTGTCATTAAGGAATTTCTTGCTATGTTCGCCTTTAATGAACATTTCAAGTTCTGCGAAAATGGCCTTGCATCCCATTTTCTTCGTGGTCAGCAAAGGAAAACGTCCGGTACTCATATCAAATTCGATAATGTTACCGAAAGTCCATATGGTATCAACGCCGGTCCTGTTCGGTTTACGCATGCCGGTATCGATTATGTGTTGCAGTAAATCGAGATATTGCTTCATAACGTTATTCCTATTTTATCGAGTTCTGTTTCAATTTCGCCTATTATCTTTCTGATAGGCTTATATTTCGTATCGCTTGCCTGCACATTTACCTTTACGGTATCGCATAAATTATTCTCTTTACAGTAATTACATACTTCATTGAATAACGCATATTCCTTTTTTACGATATCAAGCTTTTTCGTGTAGTTCTCGATATCAGAGGTAAACGATTTACCGTCGTCTTTATAAATGCTGAATTCCGGCGTAGAATCCAGGTACACTATGGCCACTTGCATTTTTTCAAGCATTACACCGGGTTGCATCAATGCCTCGAAACAATTCGTAATCATAAGCAGGATTTCCCATAAAGGTTCTTCCCTATAGATTTGGCCGTATACGTATTCATCAAGCCAAGAACGATCAAAAATACAAAGCGTTTCAGACAAAGGATGCTTTTGGTTTTCCGGCACATAAGTGTCTTTGCATTCTTCATAAATGGCCATATGCGCGGCGGCATCCGCTTTCATGTAAAACTCGACGCTCTGATATGTCAATGGATCCACGTTCTCCTGCATAGGAGAATGTGAATGCATGAACAAAATATTGTATTTGTCTTTGAAACGCAGCATCAACTCCGATGCGACAGAGCTTTTGCCTACATTATCGAGACCTTCCAAAAGCAATATTTTCATAATTAGTTTTCTTCGGGTAATGAAGGTTCAGTCGGCAAAGACGAATTGTCTTCACCAGCCTTAGTTACATTGGACTGATCACTGAGAACGATTCTGTATACACCGTCCACTTCGTTAATGGCATTGATATATGCCCAGAACTCGTCATTGATATTGAAAGAATGCCTGTTAAACTCGTTTTCGAAGTCATAGGACATCACGCTGCGGTGAACAAGGCCGTTAAACACATATTCGCCGTTCTTGTCCTTAAACGTGACGAAAATGCCGTTACGGCTGGTTCCCGTAACCTTGACGCTGACATGCTTGCCGACATACAGCTCCTCTTCAATCTTGGCGGGCAATATGGCATTGATATATTTCTTGTACGACACGACATATCCGGAATTCGGCATATAGTTGATAGGCATAACAGGGATAGTCTTGCCCATAAGGGCCTCGAAATCCGTAATGATTCCTGCCGCGGCAAGAGAACCCGGAAGGAAGCACCTGAGTCCCATGACGTCGACGATATAACCGCCATTATTGATTTCCTTGACAACGGCATTATATGCGTATTTACATTCATTGTCACGGATTTCCTTGGCGAACTCCTGTTCGATACGTGAACGCAGACCTTCCGCGATGGACAATCTTCCGTTATCGACAACCTTGACTTTGATGCCGCCGTTCTTAAGCAGTGATTCCTTATATGCGTCGAAATATTCCATAAATTGGGCGATGCTTGAACAGCCGACATAATTATGGATAAATGCATGCTCCTTAATCAAATCTATAACGTCGCTCACGCCGTTATCCATGTAAATCATGATCTCGTGATCAGAAACAGGCTTCATATCGCATACCGTATATACCATACCGGTAATAATGTCTTTCTGCTGTATCATGCCAGGATTCTTCTTCATATAGAGTTGATACAAATCCTGCGCGTACGGCTCATGCGAATACACGTGCTCCTTTTTGGAATTGCAGTGCACGTTTTTATTAATGCATAGCGAAACACCGTTGAATCCGTTGTCATACAGATTCCAATCAAAATCGGTATTACCGCATTCGGTAATGACCGAAGGTAAATTTTTACTATTCTTCATTGCTGAAAAAATTCAAGTGAAACAAAAATAATTATCGAATATGAACTCCGAGAACGACCTTTGTCATGCCGTCTTCGGAATCGAAAAGAATACGGTCTACGATATATTCGCCAGCGGAATTCTTGCGATGTCCGAGAATAAGTTTGCATCCTTTATCGCTTCTGTCCACCATCTGGATGAACCTGTCACGTAAAATAACGGCGCTAACAGGATAACCGGGTGCGGATTCCAGGCTGCCGAGCTCATATACGAAATTAGGCTCTTTACTGTCGGAATCGTTGTCCGCATCGCATACGTAAACTTTATTACCTTCAATGTAGAAACGTACGATATCCGCCAATGGATCCACCTTTACGATATCGGTGGCCTTGATTACGGAATTAATGGTTTCACTGGATAGCGGCAAAATCACGGGATCCTCGACATTGAAAATGTCATTTTTGAATTTCTCGTCAGGAAGATAGAAAAGTTCGGTGATTTTGAATCCGTCCATTTTCATCTTAAGATAACTGTTCTCGAATGCAATCGTAGTGGCGATATAATCGGTACTGTCATTGGAAGTCAATGTATCATAATCGATACGAATAATGAAATCCGACTTACCTTCCTTGTCGACATCCGCGCCAAAACGCTCGATCATTTTGATAAGCTTACTCAGTTGAATAAGGATACCGACCTTGATTCTGTCCGTACCGCGTTCTTTGCAGCTGTCTGAAACGATGCTGATAGAACAGTCTTCGAATGAAATGGAGGAAAATCTGATAGCGGCGCGATCCCTTGTAAAGATCTTTGCCACGAACACCTTCAATTCGGTGTCTATTTCGAGAAGAAGCGAATTCTGAATCTTCGCGAAAGTTTTCAGGTAATTCACAAGAGGTTCAGAATTACCATTAAGATTAAGTTTTAATGTAAACAATTTCTAAAATATTTAAAGGGTTGAACAATTAGTTAACTTATAAATTATATATGAAAATCCGAAAAAAGATTAAACATAAAAAGATTAAACATATAAAGCATGCCGATATGATTGGCCTGTTTAAAATAATATATAAAAAACGCGGAAAAGATTTCTCTTTCCCGCGTTCGGTTTTCGTTATATGGAAATTAGAATTGGATCCAACCGGCGCAAAGGCAGAATATAATTGAAATGATACCGCCTAAGACGTTACCGATTACAATCGGGAACCAATACCAAGGCTCCCACGCCTTCTTCTTTACAAGCGCTACAATCGCGGCCACAATGGGCGGTATGACTGAACCGCCGAGATATAAAACGGCGCAAAGCCATTCCAGTTCTTTTCCATTCCAGCCTAATGCGCAAAATACTGTAAGCAGAACGAAAGATATGAGAATGCACCAAAGATGCAACACGGATTCTCTTCCTCCGCCTCCTAACACTACCGCATGCTCAGAAAGCCATTTAGCAAGTCTTTTCATGTTATGAATGGTTATTTTTATTTAGAGTTCATGAAATTATCCAGACGTTCTTCTAATATATCTATCTTCGTTTTTAACGCATCCACCGCGGCAAGCGCTATTACGGACAGACCGTCGTAGTTTACCATCTTTATTCCGGTTTCTGGATTTTCGGTAACGAGTTCGGGATATACTTCCTCTACGGATTGCGCAGTGACACCGATATGCGTCTTACCGGAATTATCGTCTTTCCACGTGAAATAAACCTTGTCTATCTCGCTTAGTCTGTCCAAATCGACATTTACAGACGAGATTATGTTTTTCAACCTGGTATCGGAAGTGCTTACCAGATTCCCGCCTTCGGCATCGTACGCGATTCCGTCATGGAAATACAATGTATCAGGATGCTGCAGATTTGTGCTGTTGTCTACGCCCACGAAAAAAATAAACGGTGTTTCCTTGTCGTCGCCAGATGCCAAACTGGAGTCACCTTGCTGATGAGATTGATTCTCGTCATAAGTTTTCAGCTTAACTGTTATCGAACCAGTGGCGCCGTCTTCTTCTGACAGCATCTTCACAAGTTTGTATTTAGGCGCGCCTGCCTCCAACGAATCGTTTGGCTCTACATGGTATAATCCGTTATTTCCTTCTACTGGATCTTTAACTACTGATATCACAGCACCGGGATAAACATCATACAAAGTTTCTCCACCAGAATTATCACCTTGTACCACTACTTCAGCAGCTTCTTTCGTCTGGAATATTTTATATGCCTCCAGTGGTTTATCACCAGTTTCTAATACAAGATTCCATGCAACATACTGCTGTTCAGTTTGCGCATTCGAAAACAAACTGCTGGAATCAAATAAAGCATCATTATATGTAATTCTTGCCATTGCTATATATTATTGTTCTATTTTAATTCTATTGGTTAAGTTCTAACTTATCTATATAATAACCGCTAGGTGTCGTGCAACGATATTTAAACAGCCTGTATTTAACAGTTCCACCTGTCGAATACGGTATGCCGTTCATGCTGTCAGCAGAAGGTACCAATGTAAAGGTAAGATGCTGATTTGCACCGCCGGTATATATATTTACAGACTTATATTCCACTGGAGCTGCTATAACGAATACCTTTCTTCCTGCACCTACGCCGGAATATGGATACGTGAATCCTTGCGGCATGTTATCCGGATCCGGCCATGTGTTAGGCAAAGTAGAGGCCTGCACCGGAATATCGAAATGCGTTGTTACCATATGGGCAGAATCGAACAATTCATCTACGGTATTATACGTGGTACCGTTTACATCGGTATCATTAGTAGTAACTATCACGAAATGATAATCGTTCGTAGGCATATTAAAGTTCGCGGTCAATGTTATATTGGCGTTAGGCATTACAAACGTATACGGGTTACGTGTACTGCCTGACAATACGGAAGCGTTATTGGATGTCCATTCCGTAAACGTGTATCCTGAAGCGGCAGATGCTGTTACAGTGACAGAAGTTCCGGGAACTATATTCTCGCTGACTTCTACAGCTTCCGTACCGGAATTGATACGGACACGTCCGCCGTTATTGGGATTCGATACCAGTCTAAGTGTCTTAACCTGCGCACCTGCAAAAGTCAGCTTGAACACGTCGGTCTCTATGCCACCAGCTTCAATGGTAACGGATGATTCACGTGTACTTTTCTTTATCGGCACCACAGAAGTCGCGGTATGGCTACCGGAAACAGTAAACAGTTTTTCGCCTTGCGTTATTCCGGCCATCGGGTAGGTTATCGTATTTATACCGTCTTGCGCCGCTGTATACTGACCGGTATTTGTTCCGTCTATATACAAGTAATAGTTACCAGTAGGATCGCATCCGGCAAGAAGTATGCCGTTTAACGCACCTGGATTATTTGTATTGAATTCATTTACCGTGTATTTTGCGGTATTCGCGGATTCGAATTTACCGTCAGTATACCTGAAACGAATTTCAGCGTATTTGTTCGCGTCATATGAACCGTATGACACGGTTCCGCCGTTTTGGTATGTCACGCCGTTTATCGAGATATCAAGTATTTCTATCTTCGGCCTGGTCGGCGTAACGTCTATTTCTTCCTTAATAGTAAAAGTGCTGCTGTTTACCTCGATATTACCTGTAGAAATAACGACAGATGAATTCGTGTTGTCTGATTTTTTCGCTGTCACACTACTTGCGGTATAAGGTAATACGGCTTTTAGCATATAGTTTCCAGCAGGTACACCGTTCGCCAAATCGAAAATAGGATTATCATAGTATTCCAATGCCGCATAGTACCCTACGGTAAGATCTGAAGTAACGATAGAACGTTTCTTCATCATAGATTGAGAATTGCTACCGTATGATATGGTCTTTGTCGATACCGCCGAATTTCCGTTCATCAGCTTGATTGATACAGGCTGCGTATAATTACAGCCCGCTACAACAAAAGGAGTATCGGACTCTATCACATTACCGGTATTATTCGATATGAACACGGAATTCTGATATCCGGCGCTCGGTATAAATCTGCCGGTACTGAGCACATCGAATACCGGACCGTATACCGAACTGTCGTCTCCACCGTAGTCATGTCTCAAATAATCTACAGGCGCTACCGTATTGTCAAAATATTTGGTCAATCCTATTTTAAGGCCGTCATCAGACCATAATCCGGTACTTGTATTATGAGTAAGATCATAATCATTTATAACATGAAGCCTTGAATTGAAATTGAATCCTGTGGCCTGTACGCCACCTACGTCGAGAGGACTTCTTGCTATGACATCATATACTTCGACTTGCACTCCCCTAATAGTAAACATGACAGGCGCGCATTGCCCCGCATTGATTTTTTGGCCGGATTGCGTTCCGTCCGCTTTATACGGCACGGATTCTCCAGCGGAATAATTTAATGTCACGGTGTAAATCTTGTCGCCTTCCTGAATATTGTCTATAAGGAACGGACCGTATACGGTATTTTCGACAGGATCCGTTTGCGTATTGATCGGCTCAGCATCATTAGCCCCCTGCATTTTCAGCGTCACGGGCGTTGTTCCTGCCTTAAGATATGAATTATCGCCGTCTTCAATATAGTATCCGTCATTGACGACGACATTGTTAAACTGTTCGAATAACGAAATATCGTAATCCGAGGCGGGACTATACTTACCGTCGCTATATACGAATCCGTATTTAATCTTAAGTCCGTCCGTTGTCCCCACGTTTATTACGCCGCCGTTTGATATCGGATTATATGTCTGTCCGTCCGTAGTGTATAAAATAGTAAATGTGGCACCTGGTAATTCCCTTGTCACATCCGGTACGGCACCGCCGCTAAGCATGTCTATAATGATAGTTTCAAGCAGTGTACCGGCCGCGTACGTTTTTCCTAACGTGGCGTCACCTACACCGTTTGTAACCGTAAAGTCCTGACTTAATACCGCGTTGAAATGCAATGCAGACACTTGGGTCAATTTCACCGCTTTAAGCGTACCGGATGAATCGGTATTGCCCAACGCTTCTACATCCGACACCGGAATCCTGTATATGAATTCCGGTTCATAGTCCATAACCGAACCGTCTATCGTATAAGTGCCTGGAGTAGATGAATCGATGAGTTCTCCTATCGTCTCTATACCGGTATTGACCGAATCCTGCAAACAGCTGACGAATGCATCCGGTCTGGTACGAGGAAACAGGTTAGAGCCATCGTAATCATATAATTGTCTAATAACTCCCTCCATATTGTAGTATCTATTTATTCTTATATATTATTTATCGTTTCTTCTGGTCTTGCCTCTCAGCGTTATATTGATGGTGGAGACCAGCGAATCGAGGCTATCTTCATATTCCACGCCGTCAGGTGAGACAAACGGTCCCCTGAACAGCGGGTACAAATCATTAGTAAATATGTTATTTCCGAAAACGCCTTTCAGATTGCGTTCCAAAACGATATCGCCGTATACGTCCAATCCGAAATTACCTTCTCCGTAATATACGGCGTTATTCTTATCGGCGTCAAAGAACGCGTTGACGGAATCCACGCCTTTGACATTCTCGACCACGCTGATTATATCGGAAATCGGTATACGGTCACGTCTGCCGTTCGATATCAGGTAATCCGATACGGCGCTGATTATGGAGCTCTTTACCGCTGTAAAATCATAATCAGACCAAATCTGTATGAAAATATTTATCGAAAACCTGACATAGATAGGATCCACTATCCTGTTTTCAACGGTAAGCATCTTCTGCCCACTGTTTTCTATAAGGTTCAATATGCCTTGCTTCTCATCCTGAGTAAGAAGGAACGCACTTTGCGGGCATGTGAAGTAATTCTCATTACCGGAAAGCCTTTTGGTGACATCAGGAATAAGGTACATATATATGACATTATCGTCTTCCCTCGCTTCGTTGTATACGCGTTTAGCGAGATCCAGTTCTTTCTTCGCCTCGTTTACCTTATCATACAGTTCCAATGCCGCGCGCGAATTCTTACCGGTCAAATTGACTTGCGACATATAGCTTTCTTTTATAGAAGAGTAATTCAATTTGGCGTTTTCATAATCCACTTCCGCCTTCGTGTCCGAATATGTATGGAATCCGGAAAATACCCTTATATTGGAAAACATGTTAAGTTTCGTAAGGAAAGTCTTGTAATTGACCTCGTTCGCCAATACGAAACTTCTCGACATATGAGGCGCCAGTCTTCTCGTAACCTCGAGTGATTCACCGTATGTGCCGAACGCTATATCGCTGCCGCTGCTGAGATTGTACAAAGAATTAAGGTTCACGAAATCCCCGTCGTCATCGTATCCGGGATCGATGAATTCCCAGAAATTATTTTGATCGTCGTTATAAAGATTACCTTCTATACCGGCTCCGATTATGTATTCGCATACTATAGAAGCGCCTTCCGGCGGGATATCGCCGTTATTTCCGGTGCCGAAGAACACATCAATACCGCCGTTAAGACTCGGCCTTACGATACACGCCTTCTGCTTATACGTCATATCCAGCAATGACGGCACAGATTCCCAATGTTCCCCGTTAACATATATATTGATAAAGAAGTCATCGACATATGTATTCGGCTTTACGGAAAATCCGAAGGACTGCATCGGTTCGCCGGTACCGGTGGCGCGTTGATACTGCACCGTACCTTGTATTACGGAAATCTCTATCTTATTGTCATTAACCCCGACGGTAAGACGCATCGAGCTTGAAGGTAATATCACCAAATATGTAAGACCGTTCGAATTATTTCGTATCTTCGTATAATTGTTTATGCGTACGGCTTTACCGGTGGACGTTCCGTCGTTTATGCTGGACATATAAAGCGTTCCCCTCGCGGATATGCCGTTAGACGGCATATGTCCGGTAAGTGTCGCAAGCCCCTGCACGGAACGCGGATGATACGCTGTCCTTATGTTGAGTTCCGTTATGGAATTCTCTATATAGAACAGTATCATACGACCCAGATGCAGCAAAACAGTAACGATTTGCACAAACGGTGAAGCTACAGTAAAATCCCTACCGTTCGCGGTATAAATCGATTTTATATAGTTTATAGCGTCATCGTATAATTCACCGAATTTTATACGGTTGGTCTTAAATATTTTAAAGTCTCTTTTGGCCATTTAATACTATGATTTATAGTTATTTTATTTATCCAATATTATTTACTGCACCGTGGTTGCTCCAGGCTCTCTGCGGAAACGCAGACTAAAGTTCTGAATAGTTATGTTTTTATTATCCATAATGCCATTCATATCCGGTAGTATTGTTATTGTCATATTGTTTTCCATATCAATCTTAAAGTCATCAAGCGCATTTCCTATTGCTGTTTGAATATCCGTAGTTGACAAAGAACTGCCAGATGTCGATTTATCGTTATCCGAGCCGAATATTCTTTCAAGTCTTGATTTTTCACGGGCCGCATGTTCTTCTGTATCCCTTGGAGGAGTATAATTGCCGCTCATTAAGCGATTCATCTTATTCTCATCGGTATCGCCTATTTCTTTCAAATACTTCGCGATATCGCGCATAGATTCGCTTGTTTTTTCAAGCTTTTCATTAAAATCGCCTACCGTTTCGATAAGTTCGTCTAACTTCTTCTTACGTTTATCAGCATTATTGATAATTTGCTTGTCCAAGTTCAACAGACGTGCGGTAGATTCCTTGATGATATCGTTCATCCTTTTTACGGAATCCCTGTTATTTCTGCTTGACGCCTTTATTACACGCGAGAATAATGATTCGTATGTCTTTGAAAGGGCATTCAGATCCTTTACGGACATAGCAGAAAGCTTTTCCATCGATATGCCTATCTCTGTGACCAAACTTATCATCATTGGTGCATTGGCGGCCAAATTGGCATCGCTTACTATTATCTGCCTGAGTTTATTCACAGAATCAATATACGCGCCTATATACCACAATTTTTGTCTGCCGCCGTTGGCCTCGTCTATAAAAGGCAGCTTTTCAAAACTCGTACCGATAAGCGATATAGCGTCCACCCATTTGTTTACGATATCGAAATCATTCGTGCCGAACATACTGTTTTTGGCAAGGAATCCGGCAAGAGTGTTTCCCGTGTTTACGAAATCTTCCATAACCAATACCGGGAATTTATCGGAATTATCGATACCGATATCCATTATGGTTTTGACATTGGTGAATATGTCGATAAGTGATTCGAAGCCGTTCTTATAATTGAGCTTGTCGAATTCCACGTCATCGAACATATTGAACATGCTTTTGCCTTTCAGCATCGCCGTTTCTACGGAAGTCATGACCTTTATGTCAGGCAAATCTCCATTTAAATATGTGCTTATCTTTGTAACTGTTTCAAAGTAAGTATCTATTACGCTTGTAGCTAAATCGATTTGCTCTTTCTTGGTTTCGCCTATTTTTGCGAAATTCTCGAGTATCGAACCGATTGACGTCGAGAACCCTTCGACGGTCTGCCTCTTTATATCGTCGAAATCGGTAATCGAATCGAAAGCTGGTTTTATTCCGTTCATAAACGCGGTTACGGCAGACGATATGGAATTAGCTACCTCTGTGAGATTTATCGTACGCGGCTTATCTCCGTCGAATATCTGGAACTTGTCCGGTGTGCCTCCGAATTTCGTTATCACTGTCATGAATTTCACCACAGGATCTATAACCGCTGCGAATACGCCTATACTCTTTTGCAGTGAATCAGACGCCGTAGTTCCCAATGTGCCGTCCGCGTTATACCCGTAAATCAGCGAATTCCATATTTTCATATTGGACTGACTGAACAGGGTGCGTAAGAAAGTCTCTACGGATTTGGCTATGCTTTCCGCGGTAAATTTCAAGTCGATATGACGCTTGTCTACAATCTTACCGTTGCTGTCATATATAGGAATGACAAGCTCTCCGTTTTCGCCTTGCTCTCCTCCTATGGTAGATAACGCGTTTACGAAATTGGATATAGGATCTATGACGACAGACAACACGCCGACAGCTCCGCCCGATGATTCATCGTTTGCGTTTAATTCCTTTATCCATCCATCACTTGTAGCGGTAATCATGTTTTTCCATGCCTGTACGGTATCGTCGCCGAACAATGTCTCTACGAATGTGCTTATACCTTCCGCTATCTTTACCGCCGTATTGACTATATCAAGGGGTCTCTTATGTACGACTCCGTTATCGTCTATCTTGATAGAATACAGCTTGTCTCCTTCAGGATCCAGCGCGCTCAAAGCGTCGACAAATGACGATATAGGAGAAACGACCAACGCGAGCGATTTCATTGCACGCAACCCACGGGTTTCTCCGTTACTGTCGACATTTTTGAAATTTTTCATCCACTTCGAATCTTTGCCGAAAATGGTGGAAGCGAAAACATCTATCGATCCGGCAATCGTGGTGGCGACAGACAGGACATTTACGAACGGCGCATTATCTCTTATATTGCCGTTATCGTCTATGACTATCTTACGTATATTTCCGTCACCCGCTGTCTGATAAGACGTAAGCAATTGTACGAAATTATCAACAGGTTCCACGATAAGGGAAAGTGTGTTCATCGCGTTTTCTATACGCTTCCTTCCCCTTCTGTTTCTTGTAAACAGCATC
>JAEEGL012772345.1_pt1 | contig 14406 bp, 12 predicted proteins | sample 9134231 | NCBI WGS metagenome assembly JAEEGL01 (sample SAMN16246548, study PRJNA631951) | gut metagenome | biome: gut microbiome; feature: rumen; material: fiber-attached | host: Bos | place: Iran: Karaj | collected 2018-10
AGGAAGGATTTCGAACATTGTTACAACCGGACCTTTTTTAATTCCGATTATGTCTGCATCAATATTGAATTCTGCAAGAGTCTGCTTAAGGTTTACAGAAGCCTGCTTTGTTTCGTCATCAATAATCCAGTACTGGTCATCCTTGTAGGCAGTGAGCAGATTTGAAGGAATTACATAAGGGCCCTTTTTGGTAGCCTTGTGTGTCTTTGGAGCTTTTCCTTCAATGACTTTTGTCTGAGGAGTATTTTCTTCCTGCTGGGCATTGAAGAAGTCTGTGAGCTCGTCTGCTGTAAGATTGTTTGCGTGACCGGCATTTGGATTTAATTCCGGAGAAGTAAAATCATCGCTGTCGTCAAGTGTTTCTCCAGAAGAAAGGTCGTCATCTTCTTCGTCTTCAAAAGCAGCATCTATATCATTGTAATTGTTTGAATCTGTGCCATTTCGGATATCATCTTCCATATCAGAGAAAACATTTTCTGCTACATTAGAGAAATTGATTCCCTTTTCCTGTTCTGCAATCTGATTGAATACAGTATTATCTAATTCCATTTCTTCCGGAACAGGTTCAATATCGTCTGACAAATCTTCGTTTACAGGAAGCTCGTTAGGATCTACATCAAAGAAATCAGGATCCAGTTTGTTTTCTTTGGAAGCTGCTTCTTTTTTTGCAGTATCACCGGCAAGAGAAATCTTACGAGGATATTTGGAATTTATATTTTGAGCTGCGGCATAAGGATCGTTTTCATCGGCATTTTCTTTTTCTTCATTGTGAAGTGAAATGCTGTAAGGAAGCTTTTTATTTGTCACAACTGAATTAATGTAATTTGCAGAATCATAAGGAGAAGCAGCTTTCTTTTCTTCAGGAGCTTTTTCTTCAAGTTCTTCCGGAGAGAAAGAAAGGGCAGGGTCGTTTTCATCAAAATCTTCTACATAATCTGATGGAAGCTCTGCCGGAGCTGGAGGAAGGTTATCCCATTCAAGCTCGTCTACAGCGTTTTCAGCAGGAAGGTCTTCCGAAAGTAAGGCAGCATATTCTTCCTGAGAAATGATGGAAGCAGGATTTTTTGGCTGAGCATCTTCTTCCGGAGCTTCAGGACTTGTCTGTGCAGGTACTACAGCGGCTGCAGGAGCAGTCTGTGCTGCAGCAGGCATTTCTGCTGGAGCTGCTTCCTCTGCTACAGTGGCCGGCTTCTTATCCAGACTGTCATAATCGTCTATGCTTGGAATATCTGCTTCGTATAATTCTTCTGCAGATTCCATAAGTGCTTCAAAGGATTCATCCTTCTTTTTCTTTTTGAGTTTATTAAGGGCTTTGTCGAATACTGTTTTTTTGGCCCCAATTTTTTTGTAACGGAACTGTGTTTCTTCTTTTTCTGAAGCATCTTCATCAGATTCTTCATAATCTTCTTCATATTCGTCGTCGGCTTCAAAGTCATCCTGTTCTGTTTCGTCAACAAATTCAATTGTATCGTCATCAATTGAAGGCTTTGGCGGCTCTTTTCCTTTATAAAAAACTTTTCGGTTTACAGATTCTGCAATTACACCGGCTCCCAGAATTTCAATGATTACAAGCATAAGGCCTGTAACAGCTGCAATAACGGCCTTTATAATTCCGGAAGTTCCATCTGCGGATCCAACAGCAAGTGCGCTTCGACAGATTTTTTCTGTAACAACACAGGTAAAAAACGGGATGATTGCTGTAATGAGACGCATTGTTTTTTGTGCTGTCCAGATTGTAGCAAAACAGGAAAGACCCGAAATCAAAAGGAAAATCGGGATCAGAATACTGGAGAAACCATAAACTGTAATGAGCATATTTCCCAAATAATAGAAAATATTGTTATGCCCAGGGCCCCCCACCCCAAAATCGAGGAGCTGCAAAAGCAGGCAGATAGTAAAAACGGCTGCAAGTGCAAGTAAAATAGTGCCTGTTATAATACTAGATTTATTAGACGATTTCATATTTTAATTATCGTCTTTTAGAAAAATGAGTTTAGTGTTATAATTTTATTTATGAAAAGGACTGCTGTAAAGACTGTAGGTGTTTTAACATCTGGTGGCGATGCCCCTGGATTAAATGCGGCTATCAGAGCACTTTGTGTTGCTGGTAAAAATATGTATGGAATGAAATTTATTGGTATTCGTAACGGATACCGCGGGCTTATTGATAATGATACCTTCAAAATGGATAAGCTTGATTTTGATTCACTTGTTACTGCCGGTGGAACTTGCCTTGGAACTTCCAGAGTAAAACCTTTTAAAAATCCGGTGCCTGATCCAAAAACAGGCCTCCTTCCTGTAGAAGCAATCAAAGAAACCTTTAAGAAAAATAAGCTTGATGCTCTGGTTTGTCTTGGAGGAAACGGTACAAATACAACCGCTTCTCTGCTTTACGAGGCCGGCTTCAATGTAATAGGCCTTCCAAAAACAATTGATAATGATATTGTTGGAACAGAGGAATCCTTTGGTTTCCAGACTGCCATTCAGGTTGCTACAGAGGGCATTGAAGCAATCCGTACAACAGCAAGAAGTCATCACCGTGTAATGGTTGTAGAAATTATGGGTCACAAGGTTGGATGGCTTGGTTTGTATTCAGGCCTTGCAGCAAATGCAGATGCAATTTTACTGCCGGAAATTCCTTATGATATTAAAAAGCTTGGAAAGTTTATAAAAGCCAAGGTTGAAGGCGGTCAGGGTTATGCAGTTGTAGCCTGTTCAGAAGGTGCCATTAATCTTGAAGAAGCAAAGCTTGGAAAAAAGGAATTTAAAAAGGCCCGCGAAAGCATGACTCAGTCTGTAGGCTTTAGAGTTGCCAAAGAGCTTGAAGCAGAAACAGGCATAGAAACAAGAACCTCTGTTTTGGGTTATACCCAGCGCGGTGGAAATCCAAAGCCTTATGATATTGTTCTTGCAACAACAATAGGAGCTGCTGCTGCAGATTTTCTTGCTCAGGGAGAATTTGGTAAGCTGGTAGCAATAAACGATGGAAAGATTACAGGCGTTCCTTTGAGTACAGTTGCCGGAGTTGTTAAAGCCATAACAGAAGAAGATCCTGTTTTGCAGACAGCCCGGGCTATAGGAATCTGTTTTGGAGATTAGTATGAAGGGCGAACTAAAATGTCACCGCTGTCCCGAATGTAATGGCTATGGATGTCCAGATATGCTGCCGGGTCTTGGTGGCGTTATGGGCGGTGTAAATTTTCAGGCAAATGTAGAAGCCTGGAAGGAGCTTGCAGACAAAGCAGGCCCAGCCCTTGATGATTTTGAAGTTCTGCCGTCCATGCTCCGCTGCGGACCTGTTACAGGCGCCGTAGAAAATATTGGTTTTGAAAACGAAGAAGATTTTTATTATCCATATTTAAAAAATGCCAGGGAAGCAGGCTTTGGCCTTTGTATAGGCGACGGCTGTCCCGACGAAAAACTAAAGTTTGGAATTGCCGCGGTAGAAAAACTGAAAAAGGAAGCTGGAGCTGGAGTTGCTTCCGGTGGTGCGCCCCTTGACGCTGCCTTTTTTCTTAAGCCCTATCCACAGGAGCGCCTTTTTGAACGCATAGAGTGGATTGGTCCTCATGCCCGCTACATAGGAATAGATATTGATTCATACAATATTTTAACCATGCGAAACCTTGTAAATCTTGAAAGGAAAACTGCCGCCCAGCTTGAAGATTTCCGCCGGGTTTCAAAAGTGCCCTTTGTAATAAAAGGCGTTTTTACAGACACAGACATTGAGCTTGTAAAAGAAGTTGGCCCCGATGTAGTTTATATTTCAAATCATGGTGGCCGCGTAGAAACAAGACAGGGAAGTACCGGGGACTTTTTGAAAGCCCATGGCTCAGAACTGAAAAACTACTGTAATCAGATTTGGGTAGATGGAGGAATCCGTACCCTCCGGGATATTCAGGCAGCCTTGTATTATGGAGCAGACCAGGTTATCATGGCCCGCCCCCTTATAAGGGCAACTTTTGACGGAACTTACGATTCTCTTATTTCTTCATGTACCAGTATAAGTAAAATGTAGTGAATAGGGGCAGGGAGGGCAATTAAAACTTATGACAAAATCTGCTTTTTTATATATAATAGCCCTATGGCAGTAAAACATAATATGCAGCGCCTGCAGGAATTAGCGGCGCAAAACGGGCCTTTGTGCGTTGGACTGGACACAGACCCTTCTTATATTCCGGAAAACATTATTAAGCAATATGGCTCCGGGCCTCAGGCAGTTCTGGCTTACAATAAGGCAATTATAGACAGAGTAGCGGCTGAAAAAACTGCCTGCTGCTTTAAAGTTCAGATTGCTTATTACGAGGCAATGGGCCTGGAGGGGCTCAAGGTTTATTCCCAGACCCTTAAGCTTGTGCGTCAGACAGGCCTTATTGCAATTTCTGATATTAAACGCGGAGACATTGGTGCTACTTCCAAGGCTTATGCCCGTGCCCATTTTACCGGGGACTTTGAAACTGATATTATTACGCTTAATCCTTACATGGGTTTTGATACCCTGCAGCCTTATACAGAATTTGCAGATCCTGAACATGGTGGAAAGGGAGCCTTTGTGCTTTTGTGCACTTCTAATCCCGGCATGACTGATATTGAACACCAGGAACTTAAAGCAGGCGGCCTTTTGCTTGAACGAGTTGGCGATGAAATTGCCAGAATAGGCAGCGACTTTGCTAAGTTCTACGAGGGACAGACCTGTGGAGTTTACGGAGCCGTAGTTGGAGCAACCCAGGTTGCCGATGCCCGCTATCTCCGCGATAAATACAAGGATACCTTCTTTTTAATTCCAGGTTACGGTGCCCAGGGTGGAGATGCAGCAATCTGTAAAACCCTTCTGGAGCGGGCCGGTGGAACTGTAAACTCAAGCCGGGGTATTCTTTGTGCCTGGAAAAAGGCTGAGTCACTTGCAGAAAAGGCACAGGCAGGCACTCTTACCATGGACGATATTTCGGATGCAGCTGTAAAGGCCGCAGTAGATAGTAAAGCTGATTTATTGAGGTAGTCTATGCCGTCAGTATGTGAAAAAACTTACCCTTTATACACTCAGGCACAGGTAGTAGAATGTACTGCAGTAAAAGGTGCCAGTCCAAAAAGTAGCGTGTGGCAGCTTGTTGTTGAGCTTCCCTGGAGCGCCGATGTTCATTCAAAATCGCTTCCTCTTGCGGGGCAGTTTTATATGCTTCAGGCAGCAAGAACAAACACTCTGCTTGGGCGGCCTATAAGTGTTTTTCATGTAAATAAAAAGGCAGAGCGCCCACAAATAGAATTTCTTATTCTTATAAAAGGCCAGGGAACTGTAGAGCTTTGCAGTCTCAGGCAGGGAGACAAAATTAACCTGCTGGGACCATGCGGAAATTGTTTTTTCGCCTTCAATAAAATCTGGGGCCCTGATGATTCAAAGGTCTGCATCATCGGTGGAGGCATTGGTGTGGCTCCGGTTGCCGGTTTTGCAGAAACGCTCCCTGACAAGTCTTACGATTTTTATGCTTCCTTCAAAAGCGGTTCCTACGGTCTTGAGCACATAAATCCAGCCAGCCTCACAATAACCACAGATGACGGATCTGCAGGCATTCACGGAATGCTTCCTGCAGCGCTCACAGAAGAAACCCTGCGCCAAGGAAACTATTCTGCAGTATATGCCTGTGGTCCAACACCAATGCTTGCATATGTTAAAAAAGTTGCAGAAGCTTGTGGTATTCCGTGCTGGCTTAGTATGGAAGCCCATATGGCCTGTGGAGTTGGCGTTTGTCTTGGTTGTACAATTGACACAACAGAAGGTAAAAAGCGCTGCTGTAAAGAAGGTCCTGTTTTTGACAGCCGCATCTTAATTCTTGATAAACCGAATGACACTGTTGCAGGCATAAAGGTCCAGCCCCGCCGCGAGCCTCTCAAGAGAGAACCTGATCTTTCTGTAAATATCGCTGGTGTCAATTTCAAAAATCCTGTAATTGCAAGTTCAGGCTGCTTTGGCTTTGGAACCGAATATGAATCTGTTTTTGATGTAAGCCGTCTGGGAGGCATTTCAAGCAAGGGTCTTACTCTGGAAGCCCGCCCGGGAAATGATGGAATCCGTGTTTACGAAACTCCGTCCGGACTTATGAATTCAATAGGGCTTCAGAATCCCGGAATTCCGCATTTTATAGAACACGAGCTGCCTGTTATGCTTAAACTTGGCCCTGTTGCAATTGCAAACCTTAGCGGAAGCAGCCTTGAAACATACACAAAAGGCGCCCGGCTTTTGGATAAAACAGATGTCCCGATGATAGAACTCAACATTTCCTGTCCGAATGTAAGTGCCGGTGGTGCTGCCTTTGGAATGACCTGTCAGGCAGCAGGGGATGTTGTTCGTTCAGTACGTGCTGTAACAAAAAAGCCTCTGGCTGTAAAGCTTACACCTCAGTCACTGGAGCTCAATGCAGTTGCTCTTGAATGTATAAAGGCTGGTGCAGATGCAATAAGCCTTTGTAATTCCTTCCAGGGAATTGCTATAGATATTGAAAGGGGAGTTCCTGTATTTGAAAAACTCAAGGCCGGCCTTGGTGGTCCGGCTATCCGCCCTATAGCAGTCAGGCTTGTTTATGAGCTTGTTCAGGCTATAAATACCCTGCCGGCCGACCAGAGGGTTCCTGTTATTGCTCTTGGAGGCATTGCTACCTGGCAGGATGCTGTAGAATTTATTATGGCTGGAGCCCATGCTATTCAGGTTGGAACAGCAACTTTTGCCAATCCAAATGCAATGATAGAAATAATAGATGGTCTGGCTGCCTTTATGAAGCGCAAGGGCTATGAAAAACTTTCAGACTTCAGGGGAATTATTCAGAAATGAAAGACGGAAAGGTGTTTCTGCAAGGCCTGCGCGACGGTGTTCCAATAGGCCTTGGCTATTTTGCAGTTGCTTTTTCTCTTGGTATTGTTGCCCGTAATGCAGGACTTACCCCTCTTCAGGGCTTTATTGCCAGCTTTTTTAACCTTGCCTCTGCCGGAGAATACGCTCTTTTTACTTCTATGCAGGCTGCAGCTTCTTTCTTTGAAATTGCTATAATCACACTTGTTGTAAATGCCCGCTACCTTCTTATGAGCTGCGCACTTGCCCAGCGTTTTGACCCGGCAACCCCAATGATTCACCGTTTTCTTGTAGGCTTTGGCATTACAGACGAGCTTTTTGGTATTTCAATTGCCCGCCCTGGTAATCTGAATCCTGTATACAGTTACGGGGCCTTTTTTGTTGCAATTCCACTGTGGAGTCTTGGTACTTCACTTGGAATAATAGCCGGTAACTTTCTGCCAACCCGTGTTGTAAGTGCTCTTTCTGTTGCCCTTTACGGTATGTTCCTTGCAATTATTATTCCTCCGGCCCGAAAAAACTTTGTAATAGCAATTGCTGTTGCCGTAAGCTTTTTGTGCAGCTATCTATGCGGCATTATTCCTTATGTAAAAGAATTGTCCAGCGGTACAAGAACAATTATTTTGACAGTAGTTATTGCAAGCATTGTGGCAATAGTCAAACCTGTAGAGGATCCGGAATGATATACAACTATCTCGCAATATTTACAGCCTTTGGTGTCTCATACCTCATACGTGTTCTCCCGCTTACTTTAATCCGTAAGCCAATCAAAAACCGCTTTATCCGTTCCTTCTTATACTATGTTCCATATGTTACTCTGGCAGTAATGACTTTTCCGGCAATTGTTCAGGCAACACAGTCTCCGATTGCGGGAATTATAGCTCTGGTAATAGGTGTAATTCTTTCTTTTTTGGGAGCAGGTCTTTTCCCGGTTGCTTGCGTCTGCTGTATTGTGGTATTCATTGCTGAATTTTTTATATAAAATAAAGAATCTGGCAGGAGGCAAAGATGAATAGAGAAATCGAAATAAAAATCCCGCTCACACAGGGCGAGTATGAAAGCCTTTTTTCTAAGATTCAGGAAGAGCCTTTTACAAAACCAGAGCATCTTCTGAAAAGCGACACATATTTTTCACGCTATGACACCCGCGAAGAAAGGAAAGCTAAAAATGAACCCCAGGTAATAAGAATCCGCACAGACGAAAACTTAAGCCAGGGAACAAAAAAATCATATTTCTGTATAAAAAGAAAGGCCATTGAAAACGGAATAGAATTCAACTCCGAAAACGAAACCTTTGTAGAAGACGAAAATGTAATAAAACTGCTTTTTGAAGTTTCGGATTATCACCAGTTTTTCCAGAAAAACAAGGATGCCTTTTCTTCCTACTACAAGGACTTTCATGTAGAGCTTGAAAAAGTAAACGGCATGCCTTATGTAGAAATAGAAGTAACAACAGACAGTCTCCCTGCCGACCAGGTAAGCCGGGCCCTTCAGGATTTTGTAGTAAGCCTGGGCCTTGATCCTGCCAAAAGAGACTCCCGCAGCTGGATGGAAATTATATTGGACGGAAAAAAATAATCAACATGACAGAAAATTCCGCCTTTCTTACAAGTCAGCTTATCACTTATCTTGGAAACAAACGCAGTCTTATAGGCTACATAGAAAATGAAGTAAAACAGATTGCCGAGCTTTTACACAAAGATAAGCTTGTCTGCGCAGATCTTTTTTCGGGTTCTGGAGTTGTGGCCCGCCTGCTCAAAGGCTATTCTTCGCAGCTGATTGTAAATGATCTTGAGGATTATTCAAGAGTAATAAATTCCTGCTACCTTAGTAACAAAAAGGATTACCCTGCCAGACTTTGCTCAGAATACAGAAAGAAAATCCTGGCTCTGGCAGAAGAAAAAAAGCTTGCAGGAATCATAACAAAAAACTATGCTCCAAAAAACGATAAAAAAATTCAAAAGGGAGAGCGAGTTTTTTATACCCATCAAAACGCCCTGCTTCTGGATACTTATCGCACACTCATAGATAAAGTTGTAGAAAAACCTGAGCTAAGAAAGTTTTTCCTGGCCCCTTTAATTACAGAAGCTTCTGTTCATACAAATACCAGCGGAGTTTTCAAGGGCTTTTACAAAGATAAAAATACCGGCCTTGGTTGCTTTGGAGCTTCCGGCAAAGATGCCCTTACCCGTATTCTTGGCGCAATAGAATTAAAGGAACCTGTCTTCAGTAATTTTGAAAGTGACCTTACAATTTACCAGAAGGATGCTGTTGAACTTGCAGGTCAGCTGAAAGGCCTGGACATCACATATCTTGATCCGCCTTATAATCAGCATCCTTATGGCTCTAATTATTTTATGCTCAATCTTATTCTTAAAAACAAGCTTGATGTAGAAATAAGCCAGGTGAGTGGAATTACCCAGGACTGGAAGCGTTCTGTATTCAATAAGCAGAAGCTGGCCCTTGGAGCAATGGAAAAGATAATTTCAAGCCTGGATACTAAATATGCAATAATCTCTTATAATTCCGAAGGCTTTATAAGCTTTGACCAGATGTGCAGAATGCTAAAAAAATACGGCTCATTAAAGACAGTTCAGATTAATTACAATACCTTCAGAGGCAGCAGAAATTTAAATAACCGCAGCCTTCATGTATCTGAATATTTATTTGTGCTGGAAATTAATTGTCTACAGAAACAGCTTTAATATCATTCAGGGCAGCCAGATTTCTGGTTAATTCAACGGTTGCCATGTTTTCCGGTATTTTTCCAATATAAATCAAGGTAAGTCCACCGGTCTGAACATCATAATTTGTATTAAGCTCAAAGACAACAATGCCTGCGTCTGTTAAAATTTTTCGGACAGCACTTTCATCGACTTTGTTTGTAAAAAAATCCAGTGTAATGATTTTGCGTTTTTCGGCAGGAAAGAGCTTGCGTTCCATAGGTCCGATAACCAGCAGCAGTAAAAATGAAAAACCAAGGACAACCGCAACAGGAACATAAAGCTTTGCTCCACAGGCAACTCCAAGAGCCGCAGAAGTAAATATAATTGCAGCAGAAGTCAATCCCCGGATATTAAGACCCTGATTAACAATTGCACCTGCACCTAAAAAGCCTATGCCTGTAATAACGGCTGCAGCAACTCGGGCAGGATCTCCTTTTACAAGACCATTAGAAGCAATTGCTCCGGAAACAATAGTCAAAAGACAGGAAGAAACGCACAGAAGGGTAAGCGTGCGGATACCAACAGTGTGCTGTCTCATTTTTCTTTCTAAACCAAGGCAGAAGCCGCAAACAAGGCTGAGAGCCAATCTGATGATGTAATCAATATAAATATTCATAGGCTATTTAAATAAAGTGAATCCGTTTGATACTTTTCCGCCGGCCTTTATCCAGGTGCAGGCCTGCTTAACACTCTGACGATTCTTAAAGCCTTCAATGGCTCCAAGACTTTCTTTTATCCATTTTCCAAGTTCTTTATCACTGTTGAAAAGCTCGTTGGTCTGGTCACATTTAGCAAGCAGAACCGACAGATACTGGCGGTCGCTTACAAGAGTTGCAAAATTTTCGGCCATAGAAATAAAGGCCTGCTGGGCTGCATTTACAATATTGCTGGTAGGATGCAGATTTATATTTTTATTTCCGGAATGAACAAGCTCTGCTTTTGAAGGATAAGGCTTTACAAGGAAGGCTACCGTTACAGGATCCTTTCTTTGTTCAAGCCGCAGCATAAGCTCGTTTATAAAATACTGAAAGCTTGTGATCATAGTTTCAACGGCAACAGAAATATCTTCGGTACGGTCCAGTTCAAACTTAGTGCCAAACCAGTAGGAATCAAAAAAGAGAACAAATTCATCAAGCTCTTCAAGCTTTGTTTCTGCTTTGATAATCAGGGAGCGTGAAGAAATTGCAGAGGCCCTGTTCCAGGTAGAAGCCACAATTCCTTCTGCTTCAAAATTTCCGGCTTCAGCTTCGTCACGGGCTACACAAAAAACCTTGCGGGTAGCTACAAAAGCTTCTGCAAAATCAAGACTGTCGGGTAAATCTTTGCCAACAATTAAAATATCTGCCATAAAAAATATTATATCACACTCTAGTTTCACATTCTAGAGTATGATATAATAAGGTATATGAAAGTTTGGATAAAGTATTTAATTGGAATCGCTATAGGTGTAATTACAGCGCTTCTTTTACCAGCAGATTCTGTAGCCGCTTCATCGGTTATAACCTTTCTCACAGAATTATTTGTACGTTTTGGCAGATATCTTGTTGTTCCAATCGTATTTTCTTCTGCAATTATTGCAATTAATAAACTCAGAACATCAAAAACCCTTTTAAAGTCTACAGCCTGGACCTTTGGATTTATGATTGTTTCTTCTCTCCTGCTTGCTTTTGTAGGACTTCTTTCAATCCTTATTGTCAGACTTCCCCGCATTCCAATCACAAATGAACTTGCAGGACAAATTGCCGGAATAGATGTTAAGGCTCTGATTCTCAGTCTTTTCCCGGAATCTGCCTTCAGTGCACTTAAAGAAGGCTCTTTCCTTCTTGTTTCTTTCCTTTTTGGCTGTCTGATTGGCTGGGAAAGTGCAAGTGAACTTACAGTATTTAAACCAGTTTTTGCCCTTGCCGATTCTCTTTCTCAGCTTTTCTATCATATTTCGGTTTTCTTTACAGAGCTTCTGGCGGTTTTTTCTATTGCAATCATGTGCAACTGGACAATTACCTTCCGGGCAGCCTTTGCAACAGGCATTTATACACCGCTTATAATCATGCTTCTGTGTGATTTTGTTCTGGTTGCAGGCCTTATTTATCCGATTATCATAAGATTTATGTGTCATGACCCTCGTCCTTTCCGCGTTCTTTATGCAGGCATTGCACCTATGATTCTTGCCTTTATCAGCGGGGATTCAAATCTTGTGCTTCCACTGACAATCCGCCATGGAAAAGAAAGTCTTGGAATAAAAAGACGTTCGAGTGGCTTTACATATCCTCTGTTTTCTGTTTTTGCACGCGGAGGTTCGGCCCTTGTAGTAATCATAAGCTTTATTATGATCTGGCGTTCTTACACAGCTCTCCGTATTCCTTTTAATGATGTTACCTGGCTCTTCTTTACAGCCTTTGGTCTTTCATTTTTGCTGGGTGCTATTCCAAACGGAGGAGCCTTCATTCTGCTCACAATAATTTGTACAAAATATGGAAAGGGTTTTGAAACAAGCTATCTGCTCCTTCAGCCGGCTGCAGTTATTCTGTGTTCTTTTGCAACTCTGTTTGATACTGCTACAGCTATGTTTGGCAGCTATGTAGTTTCGGTAAAAACAAAGATGGTTGAACATCATTCAATACATCACTTTATTTAGGAGAATCCTTTGGAAGTTCCATTTGAAGAAATTGTAACAGGTCGAAAGTGTTTCTTTATATTGCCAGATCCTTCGCTTATGCCGGTCTCCTTCCTTGAAGATTTTTTTGCGCTTGGATTTGAATGCTATTATATTGGAAACGACGGCAGGGTTCCCGTTCAGAAAAAGATTGAAAGCATACTTTCGCTTTTTAAAGACATTATAATTTTCGTTAATATCGATTATGAACTTCCCGATTTCAGCTGGACTCATTATCTTAGAGAGCTTCTTGAAAAAAAGGCCACCCGTGAACAGCTGGGAATTGTTTTCTTAAAAAGACAGAGCGCTGTAGAAATTGAAACAATAGGAAAACAGTTTTTTCAGGAGCTGGGCCTTAAGCGCGGATACATTCAGCTTGAATATCAGAAAAAAAACAATCTTGAACTTATTGCAAGAGCTTTATATAACAATCAGGCCCAGGGCAGAAGAAAGGCAATCCGTGTTCTTTGTTCCAGCGCCTGTACCTACAAATTCTTTTATGAAAAAGACCCTTATTCGGGCTCTTTGCAGGATATAAGCCTTTCGCATTTCAGTATTCTTTCTGAAGACGGCCCTCTGCCGGTCAAGCTTTACGAAAAACTGACAGACATACATTTTAATATAAGGGGTTCTTTTTTCCATTCCGATGCCATTCTGGTAATGGAACGCCCTGTTGGCGAAAAAATGCTCTATGTTTTTGCTTTTGTAACCTCTGCCGGTACCAATGGCCTGGACGAAAGAACAAGATCTGCTCTGGTTCCGGTTCTGCACAATAGTGTTTCAAGCAATTGTCTGGCACTTTTGGATAAGTACTATCGTATGGAAGAAGCCCCGGCCGAAGAAGAGCAGGCCCAGGCACCGGCACAGACCCAGGCTCAGGCGCAAACACAGGCACCGGCACAGGAAGAGGCCCCTCAAGCCCAACAGCCACAAGAAGAAAAAGACGAAACAAAATAATAAAAAAAATAAATTCAATAACACATTTAGGGTGGAATAATGGAATTCACAACAGAATCAATCGACTCACTTTCGGTTAACGAAGTAGAAATCATGAAAAAAATTGCGGACGAACTGAATATTCGAGTTCAGCAGGTAAGTGCAGTAATCAGTCTTGTAGAAGAAGGCTGTACAATCCCATTTATCAGCCGCTACCGTAAGGAAAAGCATGACAATCTTGATGAGGTACAGGTTCGTGACTGCGATCACCTGTATAAATCTTATCACAATCTGGAAGAAAGACGCCTTGAAATTGTAAAAGGCATCTTTGCCCAGGGAAAGCTTACAGAAAGCCTTTACAAAGCAGTAATGTCTGCAGCAACTCTTACAGCCCTTGAAGATCTTTGGGCTCCCTTTAAGAAAAAGAAGAAGACCCGTGGTATGCTTGCCGCAGAAAAGGGCCTTGAGCCTCTGGCAGACTTTATTCTTGCTGACCACGACGACTCTGAGTGCGAAAAAGAAGCAGACAAGTATATAAAAACAGACAATGAAAACGCAGAACTCAATGTTGAATCTGCTGCCGATGCCCTTGCCGGTGCCAAAGATATTATTGCAGAAAGAGTTTCGCAGGAGACTGCCAACCGAGACACTCTTCATGCCCTTTATATGAAAACCGGAAACATCGTTACAAAGGGAATTGTTCCGGAAGGTCAGGACCCGACTGTTGCCGAAAACACCAGCACTTACAAAATGTACTGGGATTTTAAGGAGCCCCTGGACCAGGTAAAGCCTCACCGCATTCTTGCAATAAATCGTGGTGAGCGTGAAGGGGCCCTGGAAGTAACAATTGATGTAGATGTTGACGCCGCTATAGCAGCTCTCCAGCGCCATGCAGATATTCACAACACATATCACAAAGATGCCATAGAAGACGGAATTGTCCGCCTGCTCTCTCCTGCAGTTGTCCGTGAAATCCGCAGCGATGAAGCAGATGAAGCAGACGAGCACGGAATAGGTATCTTCAGTGAAAACTTAAAGAACCTGCTCATGACCCAGCCAATTAAAGGAAGCCGTGTTCTTGGAATTGACCCTGGTATCCGAACCGGTACAAAGTGTGCCGCTCTTGATGAAACAGGCAAGTACCTGGGCTACTTTAAGTTCTTCCAGGTAACAGACCCCGACGGTTCTTACAAAATGATTAATGATGCAATCGACAAATATGATATTCAGGTTGTAGCAGTTGGTAACGG
>JAEEGL014048054.1_pt1 | contig 14406 bp, 11 predicted proteins | sample 9134231 | NCBI WGS metagenome assembly JAEEGL01 (sample SAMN16246548, study PRJNA631951) | gut metagenome | biome: gut microbiome; feature: rumen; material: fiber-attached | host: Bos | place: Iran: Karaj | collected 2018-10
CCATGAAAGAGATGGAGGCGTTCTCCATGTCGTTAGTGATGCCTTCGATTTTTGAAGCAATGAAGTTGAAGAAAATCTGAAGGATGATAGCGGCGATCAGACCGAACACGGTGGTCAACAGAGCGACCTTCATACCAGAGGCAACGACCGTGGGGCTCATATCACCAGCGGCGGCGATAGCGTCGAAAGCCTGAATCATACCGATAACAGTACCCATAAATCCGAACATAGGAGCCAAGCTGATGCAAAGACCGATCCAGCTCAAACCACTTTCGAGTTTGCCAGCGGCAACGGCACCGTAAGAAACGAGTGATTTCTCAACTTCTTCCAGTGATTGACCATCTTGATAACGGATGAGGCCTTGGGTGAAGATGCTGGCCACAGGACCACGAGTGTCCTTGCAGAGTTGCTTTGCGCCTTCCACATCACCAGCTTTCATCTTTTCCTCGATACCAGCAAGGAGTTTCGTCGAGTTGCTGTCAGCCATGGTGAGGTAAATGATTCTCTCAATGGAGATGGCCATACCGAGCAACAAGATGACCAACACGATGCCCATGAAACCAGGACCGCCATCGATGAATTGTCTCTTAATGGATTCACGGAAGGTGACAGGACCTTCAGCGGGGGTGAGATCTGTGGTAGCGACCTCTTCAACAGCAGGAGCTACAGTTTCAGCAACCTGTTCGGTAGCTGCTTCTTCTGGTTGAGCTTGCTCTTCTTGAGCAAAGAGATTGCTGATTCCAAATGTCATGAAACCAACAATCGTGAGTAATGCAATTAATTTTTTCATGATTTAGTTAATGTTGTGATTACCAATTGTTTCTTTTTAGTCAGCGGAGAGAGCGGGATTCGAACCCGCGGTACCCTTTTGGAGTACACACACTTTCCAGGCGTGCTCCTTAAACCACTCGGACATCTCTCCAAAAAATTCGTTGCCAAAATTACAAAATTTTTCTTTTGAAAAACCAAACTTCAGCACATTTTTTCAAAAAAACACTATTTTGTCATTTCACCACGAATGGAAATCCCAAGAATCTCAATGACTTTCTCTCTTGAAAGGCCCTCCCCCATCAGGTACATCAATTTGGCTACTGCCGCCTCAGTGGTCAAGTCATAGCCGCTCACCACGCCAATACGGGCCATGTCGAGGCTGGTTTCATAGCGTCCCATCTCCACCGAACCGCCCTTGCACTGGGTGATGTTGAGGATGATTAGCCCGCGGTCGATGGCTTCCTTTAAGGCATCAAGAAACCACGAAGCTGTAGTGGCGTTACCCGAGCCGTAGGTCTCCAGCACCAGGGCTTTCAGACCCGGCGTGCGCAAAGTGTGGCACACAAACTCCTCAGAGATACCCGGGAAGAGCTTCAAGATACCCACGTTGCGATCCATATTGGTGTGCAGCTTCAGCTTTTTGAAGTTCGGCTTCAGTATTCGCTCCTTATTATATTTAATATGCACCCCCACTTCAGCCAAACCCGGATAGTTTGTCGAAGCAAAAGCGTTAAAGTTCTCGGCGTTGAACTTGGTGGTGCGATTGCCGCGCAACAGCTGATCCTGAAAGAAAATACAGACTTCCGGCACAATGGCTGTGTCATCCTCTTTGGCGGCAGCAATCTCAATGGCTGCGAGGAAGTTCTCACGTCCATCAGTGCGCACCACACCCATAGGCAGCTGCGATCCCGTCAATACCACTGGTTTGTTAAGGTTTTCCAACATGAAGCTCAAGGCCGAAGCCGTGTATGCCATCGTGTCGGAACCATGAAGCACCACGAAGCCATCATACTGCTCGTAATTCTCAGTAATCTTCTGCGCTAACTTCGCCCAAAAGTCAGGAGACATATTCGACGAGTCGATCAACGGATCGAAGGAATAAAAGTCTATCTGATAGCCAAAGTTCTGCAACACAGGCAGATGTTTGTATATATTATCGAAATCGAAAGGTACCAAGGCTCCCGTCTTGGGGTCTTGCATCATACCAATGGTTCCTCCTGTATAAAGCACGAGGATGGAGGTTTCTTCTTTTTGGGTCACTTTTTTAAGAATTTAGAATACAGAAGTAAGAAGTAAGAATTTTCGAGGCAAAGATACGGATTTTTAGATTCCGAACAGCGATTTGGCATTTCTTGTGGTGATTTCAGCGATTTCATCAAGACTGAGCTGATAGATTTCGGCGATTTTTCTTGCCGTATCCACCATGAAAGCGGGTTCGTTGCGCTTGCCACGATGCGGCACAGGCGACAGATAAGGCGCATCGGTCTCCAAAACAACACGGTCGAGCGGAATAGTGTGCAGGTAGTCTTTCAAAGCACAGTTTTTATAGGTAGTCACACCGCCAAGACCGAGATGAAAGCCGAGGTCAAGATAGGCTCTTGCCTCCTCTTCTGTTCCTGTAAAGCAGTGCATCACACCACGGAGACCGCCGTCCTGTTTCTTTTCAAGGATTCTCGCCATGAAACCGAAGGCGTTGCGGCAGTGGATGGAAAGCGGCAGACAAAGCTGTTTGGCCCATTCCAATTGGATCTCAAAGGCATCAAGTTGCTCTTTCTCAAAAGTCGCATCCCAATAAAAATCGAGGCCAATCTCTCCCACACCTATATATATATTACGTTCCAGCTCTTTTTCCATCATAGACAGCACCTGCTTGTAGTCGCCCTTCACCTCTTCGGGCTGAAGTCCCATCATCACACGGGTGCAATCAGGATATTGCTCATGCAATTCAAGCATTGGAGCGATAGTGGAGGCATCCACATTGGGCAGGAGCATCACGTCCACGCCAGCGTCGAGGGCGCGTTGCATGGCCTCGGCACGATCAATGTCGAAGGCTGCGTCATAAATGTGGGTATGGGTGTCAATGAGAAGCATAATCAATACAAGAAATTATCATACGGATACCGTATTGCGTGCATATCACGAATCTCCTTGTAAAGCAGATCTCTGAATTCCTGATAGTTGTCGCGGTTCTTAGCGGAGATGAAGATACAGTTGTCGTTCATCTTGGCCATCCAGGTCTGCTTCAACTCATCGTAAGAGATGTTACGTTTGGTAGCGGGAGTAAGGTCGGTGGGGTCTTTTTCTTCCCAGGTGTAGGCATCGATCTTATTGAACACCATGATGGTTTTCTTGTCGGAACATCCCAGTTCGGAAAGGGTTTGGTTCACCACCTCGATCTGTGACTCGAAGTCGGGATGCGAGATGTCCACCACATGAAGCAGGATATCAGACTCACGCACTTCGTCCAAAGTGGATTTAAACGACTCCACCAAATGATGCGGCAGCTTGCGGATGAATCCAACAGTATCCGACAACAGGAAAGGCAGGTTCTCCACAACCACCTTGCGCACTGTAGTGTCCAACGTGGCAAACAGTTTATTCTCCGTATAGACTTCCGACTTACTTAGCAGATTCATAATGGTGGATTTGCCCACGTTGGTATAGCCAACTAAGGCAACACGCACTAACTTGCCTCGGTTCTTGCGCTGCACGGTCTTTTGCATGTCGATTTCCTTCAGTTTCTCTTTCAAAACCGAGATGCGATCCAAAATCAGACGGCGGTCGGTCTCAATTTGGGTCTCACCGGGGCCGCGCATACCGATACCACCACGTTGCCTTTCCAGGTGGGTCCACATACGGGTCAAACGAGGCAAAAGGTATTGATACTGAGCTAATTCCACTTGCGCCTTGGCGTGAGCCGTATGGGCATTGGAGGCGAAAATATCCAAAATCAAACTGGTGCGGTCCAGCACACGGCACTCGAAAGCTTGTTCCATATTACGGGCTTGGGTGGCGCTCAACTCGTCGTCGATGACAGCGATTTCGATATTCTCGGCCTTGATGTACTGATGGATTTCTTCCAGTTTACCTGAACCAAGATAGGTTACACTGGAGGGATGATCCATCGCTTGAATGAAACGCGCCACAGGCACGCCGCCTGCTGTTTCCAACAAGAAAGCCAGTTCATCCAAATATTCTTCCGTACGCTCGCGGCTTTGTTTTTTCGTGGCCACGGCGATGAGGACGGCTCTTTCTGGTATTTTTTCGTATGTGATGAAATCGCCCATATTTTTTCAGAATTTGGGAGTAAGAAGACAGAAGTCAAAATGTACGGAAGCCGATGATTTTACGAACTTCGTTCAGCGTCTTGGAAGCGCTTTCGCGGGCCTTTTCGGCACCGAGACGAGCGATGCGGTCGAGGCGATCAGTATCGGACGAGAACTCTTGGATGCGCTCGCGGATGGGATTCAAAGTCTGAACCATGTCTTCGGCCAATTGTTTTTTCATGTCGCCATAGCGCAAAGTGCAATCGTTCCACTTCTCATCAAAATACTTCACTGTTTCAGGAGCACTCACGATGCTCATCATAGTGAAAAGGTTTTGGATGACCTCTGGCTTGGGGCTATTGGGTTCTTGCGGTCCGTTGTCGGTAACAGCGCGCATCACCTTTTTACGGACAGTCTTCTCGTCCTCATAGAGGTAAATGCAATTACCATCGCTTTTGCCCATCTTGCCACTGCCATCGAGACCTGGCACTTTGATGGCATCGCCGCCGAAGTAGTAGTTCTGAGGCTCAGGGAAGAACTCCACGCCATAGATATTATTGAAACGTCGGGCACATTTGCGAGCCATCTCCATGTTCTGTTCCTGATCTTTGCCCACAGGCACCCATTTGGCACGATGTTGCAGGATGTCGGCAGCCATCAGCGTCGGGTAGGTAAACAGTCCAGCGTTGACGTTGTCGGGTTGCTGGCGCGCTTTCTCCTTGAAAGTCGTCACACGGCCCAGCTCACCGATATAGGCGTTCATATTAAAGTAAAGGTAAAGCTCGATGGTCTCCGGCACATCACTTTGGATATAAATAGTCGCCTTTTCGGGATCGATGCCACAAGCGAGGTATTCCGCGAGAATTGTCCTTGCCGATTTCTGGATGTTTTCCGGTTTAGGGTGTGTGGTAAGTGAATGCCAGTCGGCGATAAAAAAATAGCAGTTATATTCCTCTTGCATCTTGACGAAACTGCGGACGGCACCATAGTAGTTGCCGAGATGGAGGTTGCCAGTAGGGCGTATGCCGCTCAAGACGATATCTTTCATGTTGAGTTATTGTGTTGTTGAACTGTTGAATTGTTGAGGCAAAAATAAGGATTTTTTCGGGATCACGCGAAAAAAAAGTAGAGACGTAATCAATTACGTCTCTACGATGAATCATTTTCCGGCGATATCAGATTTTGATGTCTTCTCCGTTTTTGTTTCGGAAGTTGTACTGTAGCATGTGGAAGTCTTCTACGGTTTCAACATTAAATGACTTGCCGTATTTCTTCATCCACTTACGCCGGATCGAAAACAGGCCTTTGGTGAGATAGGCTCCGATGAACGGGTGTACCTGCAATGTGATATGATCCTCGTTCTGGTCAAGCAGCAGGTACTTGAGGTTGTTTTCGATTTCGTCAATGTAAAGGATAGCGGGACGGATTTTCCCTTCGCCATCGCACACAGGGCATTTTTCCTGCACTTGTACTTCCGTGGCGGGGCGCACGCGCTGACGAGTGATTTGGATGAGGCCGAACTTGGTAGCGGGCAGGATGGTGTGTTTAGCACGGTCGCGTGCCATCTCCTGACAAAGCACATCGAACAGTTCCTTGCGGTGTGCTGCTTCCCGCATGTCGATGAAATCGACGATGATGATGCCTCCCATATCGCGCAGCCGCAGCTGGCGGGCAATCTCTTTAGCTGCTTCTATGTTGACAAGAAGCGCATTTTCTTCCTGTGTGTTTTCCTTATTGACGCGGTGGCCGCTGTTGACGTCGATGACGTGCATGGCCTCGGTGTGTTCAATGATGAGGTAAACACCGTTTCTGATGGTGACCACTTTGCCGAACAGTCCTTTGATCTGCTTCGACACGCCGAAGTTGTCGAAAATAGAGTCTTTGCCTTTATAGAGCTTGACGATCTCGGTTTTCTGTGGCGCGATGGTCTGGATGTAACTCCTAATGTCTTCATAAAGTGACTCGTCGTTCACATGGATATTGTTGAACGACTCGTTCAGCAAATCGCGCAGCATGACCATAGCCTGTTCCTGTTCGCTGACCATACGTCCCGCGGCGGTCATCGTAGTCATCTCAGCGATGCACCGTTCCCATTTCTCGACGAGGGTCTTGAGGTCTGCGTCGAGGTCGGCCACTTTCTTGTTCTCGGCCACGGTACGGATGATGACGCCGTAATTGGCGGGTTTGATACTCTGGATCAGACGTTTCAGGCGGCTTCTTTCTTCGCCGCTGCGGATTTTTTGGGATACCGAAATGCGATTTGAGAACGGCACAAGGACGATGTACCTTCCCGCAAAGGAGATCTCGGCTGAGATACGTGGGCCTTTTGTGGAAATCGGCTCCTTGGCGATCTGAACGGGGATGAGGTCTCCGGCATTCAGCATGTTGGCGATCTTACCGCTTTTGTCAATGTCAGGTTCGAGCTTAAACTTTTCCATGGTCACCTCCCCGTTTTTGCCTGAGGTGAGCATGTTCTTGAACTTCTGTAGCGACAAAAACTGCGGGCCGAGGTCGAGATAATGGAGGAAAGCCTCCTTTTCATAGCCCACGTCAACGAAAGCGGCGTTCAGGCCAGGAAGTATCTTCTTGACCCGTCCCAAATACACGTCTCCAACCGCAAACTGGTTGTTGGTTTTCTCTTTGTGAAGTTCGACAAGGATCTTGTCCTCCAACAGAGCGATGTCAACCTCAGAAGCGTGAGAGTTGATCACCAACTCCCGCTCCACCGTCTTGACTTGGATTTCTTCTTGCTCTTCAGCCATTTTCAGTGTTTTCTTTGAGGTTAACTTACATTGCTTTAATAAAACAATAACACAACATTGTATTTATTCTGAAGATGCAATGCTGTGTTATTTATGATCTGACGACTTCAACGAGAAGAAAGATTATTTCTTCTTGTGTCTGTCCTTTCTCAAGCGTTTTTTGCGCTTGTGCGTTGACATCTTATGTCTCTTGTGTTTTTTACCGTTTGGCATAATATTATAATTTTACGTAAAAGTTTGCTTACTTCACAGCGTTCATGAAAGTCTTAGCGGGCTTGAAAGCCGGGATGTTGTGGGCTGGAATGGTGATAGCGACGTTTTTGGAGATATTTCTTCCAGTTTTCTCTTTGCGGGTCTTGATGATGAAACTGCCAAAACCTCTCAGGTAAACGCACTCACCCTTTGCCATTGAAGCCTTTACTACTTCCATGAAGTTTTCAACAACGTTCTGAACAGCACCCTTTTCAATGCCGGTCTTGTTAGCAATTTCAGCTACGATTTCTGCTTTGGTCATTTCTTTTCTATTTTTTAAATGGTTATTATTTTGATTGTTTTAATTTTGCGGCAAAGGTACGAACATTTTTTTAACCACACAATTTTTTTTATTTTTTTTCAATGAAAGAGATACAAGACATACTCGCACAGTGGTTCGAAATCCACAAGCGGGAGCTTCCTTGGAGAAGTAACCCCACCCCTTACCACGTATGGCTTTCCGAAATCATCCTACAGCAGACCCGTGTCAACCAAGGACTGGATTATTTCAACCGTTTTGTGGAACGCTGGCCTACTCTCAAGGATCTTTCGGAGGCTACTGAAGAAGAAGTACTGAAGACATGGCAGGGATTAGGGTATTATTCGAGGGCAAGGAATCTTTATAAATGCGCAAGACAAATCATTGAAAATCATAATGGTGTATTCCCTTCTGACTTCGACAGCCTACGCAAGCTTCAAGGCATTGGCAACTATACTGCTGCCGCCATCGCCTCCATTGCCTTTGACCAGCCACACGCCGTGGTCGATGGAAATGTGTATCGCGTGCTATCAAGACTTTATGACATAGAGACACCTATTAATATAGAAGAAGGCATAAAGCTCTTTGCCGAACTCGCCGATGCCCTCCTCGACCGCGACCATCCCGGACGGCACAATCAAGCCCTGATGGAATTCGGAGCACTGCAATGCCTGCCAAAAAATCCCGACTGCCAGCAATGCCCTTTGCAGAGCCATTGTCTTGCCTTTGCACATCACACCATCAGCGAACGTCCTGTGAAAGAAAAAAAAGTGAAAATCAAAACGAGATATTTCCATTATTTGGTGTTTAGGACACCTAACAACGGCATCTATCTGCGGAAGCGAAAAGGCAACGACATCTGGAAAAACCTTTACGACTTCCCCTGCATCGAAAACGAAAAAAACATGACTGTAGAAGAAGTTCTCGATAGCGAAGATTTCAAAAAAATTGTGCAAAATAAAAATTTTAAAATCTACCGAATCTCCCATAAATACACGCACAAGCTTACACATCAGACCATTGTCGCCACTTTCATTGAAATAAAAATTTCAGATTTTTTGTCTCTAAATCAAACAAATGATATACTTTTGTCGCTCGAAAATGAATTAGGGACATTCCCCGTTCCAAAGCTCATAGACAACTATTTAACTTTCAACCTCTAACAATTGCAACAATGGCAAGCTTAAACAAAGTCATCCTCATTGGTCGTCTCGGAAAAGATCCAGAGATTACCACATTCGAAAGCGGAAACAGAAAAATGACAGTGACCATGGCCACGACGGAACGCTACCGTGACCGTGACAACAACTGGGTCGATCAAACCGAATGGCACAACTTAGTTGCCTGGGGCAATCTGGCCAACGACATCGCTGACAAACGCCGCAACTATGCAAAGGGCGACATGATGTATGCGGAAGGTCGTCTGCGCACCCGCCAATACACTGACAGCCAAGGAATCAACCGCACCGTCACCGAAATTCAAGTCGATAAACTGATGCAGTTAGTCTCTGCCAGACCACCTCAACAGTCTTCCTACAATCCTGCATCACAAAATCAATATACACCACAAGAACCCGTATACCAAGCACCTGCCGCCGCCACAGACCCATTTGCCGACCAGCAGATGCCTAATGACGACTTACCATTCTAATTTAGAATTAAGAATTGGGAATTAAAAGGGTTCCCCTTTCAGTTCTTAATTCTTAATTCATAATTCTTAATTCAATCACAATGGACCCCGACCCTGAGCCTTACATACAACTGATACCCACCATCCTAAGCCCATTTTTTACTGGATTCACCATCAACGCCATTATCGGACTTATAGTCCTTTGTCTGCTGCTTGTCGCCTCAGCCTTGATCTCAAGCAGCGAGACGGCTTTTTTCTCGCTTAAACCCGCCGACATCGACGATCTCGAATCGCGAACCGACTCAAAAAGCAAAATGGTGTTAAAGCTTTGCGAGAAGCCTAAATCATTGTTGGCCACGATTTTAATTGGCAATAACTTCGTAAATGTCACCATCACGCTATTGGCAACCTATATTGTCAGCGAGATGTTCGACATGGCCAACCATACTGTCGCAGCATTCATTATGGAGGTCATCGTCATCACCTCTTTAGTGTTAATCTTCGGAGAAATCACTCCAAAGATCCTTGCCGCCAAGAGACCTGTAAAATACTCACGTTTCATGGCCCGCCCATTGCAAGTGCTGATGGTGATTTTCACCCCGTTGAGCAAACTGTTGGTCAACTCCACTTCGTTCATGGACAAGCACTTAGAGAAGAAAAAAGCCGATATTTCCATGGATGATCTCTCCGCCGCCGTTGACATCGCCACCGAGTCATCCACACCTTTGGAAGAGAAAAACATGCTGAAAGGCATCGCCACCTTCACCGAGAAAGAGGTCAGCAGTGTGATGAAACCCCGCATCGACATCATCGCCGTGGAGCACGACATGCCTTTCCAGGACATGCTCAACACCGTGATTCGCAGCGGTTTCTCCAGAATTCCCGTCTATGAAGAATCACTCGACAATGTCAGTGGCATCCTTTACGTGAAGGACCTCCTGCCCTACCTGGATGCACAGTCATACGAATGGCAGAAGCTCATCCGTCCCGCCTTTTTCGTTCCTGAAAACCGCAAAATCAACGACCTGTTCCAAGACTTCCGGGAAAAGAAAATCCATATCGCCATTGTGGTTGACGAATACGGCGGCACCTCCGGGCTGATCACTATGGAGGATGTCATCGAGGAAATTGTCGGCGACATCAACGATGAGTTCGACAACGTGAAACAGGAGCAACATTATACTAAAATCGACGATTCGACGTATTTATTCAAAGCCCAGACCAGCATCGTTGATTTCTGCAAGATATTCAACCTAAGCGAAAACTACTTCGAACCGATGCAAGGCGAGGCCGACACGCTGGCAGGATTGGTGCTGGAGATCGAAGGCCGCATCCCCGAAATCGGGTTCAGTTTCAATGTAGAGAAGTTCAATTTCGAGATTACCGATGCGGATTCGAGGAAAATCATCCAGATTAAAGTAAAAATATAACGGCGAATTTATTGAATTTATGAAGCGTCATTTTTTCATTGCTGCATTAGCTGTTTTGGAAGGGCTCCTATTGTTTTCCTGCGAGGATCAAGAGCGTCCGCTACCCAAACCGAAAGGCTATTTCCGCATCGACCTGCCACAAAAAGAGTATGTGAAAATTGACACATTACAGCGTTATGCCTTTGAAGTTCCAGATTACGCCCTATTGACCAACGATCCTTACGCACCCGAACAGAAAAACTGGGTTAACGTGGAGATGCCCCGTTTCAAGGCTTCCATCCACCTGACCCACAAGGACGTTAACGGCAACCTCAGAGAGTATCTTGAAGATGTTCATACCATGCTCACCAAACATTTGCAAAAAGCCAACGGTATGAACGACAGTCTGATCGTTAATTCCGAACACCACGTTTATGGCATGATGATTGAGATGGATGGCAAAGGAGTGGCTGTTCCCCTACAGTTCTACCTCACCGACAGCACCGCAAACTTTGTGAGAGGAGCCTTGTATTTCAACTTTGTGCCTAATAATGATTCTATGCAGCCAGTGATTGACTACATCAGGCAAGATATTGATCGAATGATCGAGACGTTTGAGTGGAAATAAAAAAAATAGGGCTGCCACAACGTGACAACCCTATAAGATTTCAATAATCAAGGCTGATTATTCAGCGGGTTTATCGCAGTGATGGGCTTCGCCATCTTTCTCGCATTTGCCTTCGCCCATGCCCATAGCGGCGATGCGCTCAAGGACGAGATCTTTCTGCTCATCGAGGCTCATGCCTTCAATGTTTGCCCATTTCTCCATGACTGCATCCATCTTAGCTTTCATCTCAGCGCATTTCTTTTCGCACTCAGCTTTAGCTTCCTCAGTCATTTCGGCCATTTTCTTTTCACAGCCTTCTTTCATTTCACCGGCTTTCTCGCAGCATTCTTTGCCTTCAGCCTTCATTTCAGCCATCTTGGCATCCATTTCGGTGAAGAGTGCAAGAGCCTTCTTGTTAAGTTCAGCTTTAGCAGCCTCTTCCATGTTGTCCCAATTGGCGTATTCAGCCTTCATGGTGCAGAAGGGGCAGTGATGTTCTTCGGTAGCGCAAGCTTCCTGCTTGGGTTCCTCTTTTTGTTCCTGTTTAGGAGCATTGTTGCAGGCCACCATAAAAAGGCTGGCCATGCCCATGATTAGAAATAACTTTTTCATTTTGTGTTGTTTAAAGTTTATTAATTAAATTCAATGTCTTTTTGAGCGTGCAAAAATACAAATTATTTGAAATAGTCATAAAAAAAACATAATTTTGCACCCAAATTTTGATTTTACAATAATTCACTCATAATTAACACAAAACATTAAGAAATGGCAGAAAAAAAATTCATGACATGTGATGGTAACTGCGCTGCTGCGCATGTAGCCTACATGTTTAGTGAAGTGGCCGCCATCTATCCCATCACTCCTTCTTCGCCGATGGCTGAGTACATCGATGAATGGAGCGCGGGCGGCCGTAAGAACATCTTTGGTGAGAATGTCAAAGTCGTTGAGATGCAATCCGAAGCCGGTGCCTCTGGCGCTGTTCACGGCTCACTGCAGGCTGGTGCCTTGACCACTACCTACACCGCATCACAAGGCTTGCTGCTGATGATCCCCAACATGTACAAGATCGCCGGTGAGTTGCTTCCTGGTGTCTTCCACGTATCAGCCCGTGCCTTGGCTGCACAGGCTTTGTCCATCTTCGGTGACCACGCCGACGTGATGGCCTGCCGTCAGACCGGTTTCGCCATGTTAGCCACCAGTAGTGTCCAGGAGATCATGGATTTGGCTCCTGTGGCTCACCTCGCCGCCATCGAAGGCCGCGTGCCGTTCGTACACTTCTTCGACGGCTTCCGCACCTCACATGAGATCCAGAAGGTGGAAGCCACTGACCAGGACGAAGTCGCCAAGCTCATCAACTGGGACGCACTGAAAGCCTACCGTGAGAGAGCCTTGAACCCCGAGCACCCTGTCACCCGTGGCACCGCCCAGAACCCCGACATCTACTTCCAGACCCGCGAAGCTCAGAACAAATACTACGATGCCATCCCTGACATCGTGGCCAAGTACATGAAGGAAATGAGCAAGATCACGGGACGTGAATACGCTCCGTTCGTTTACTACGGCGCTAAGGATGCCACCGACATCGTCATCGCCATGGGCTCCATCAACGACGTGGTTCGCACAGTAGTCGATAAGCTCAACGCCGAAGGCCGCAAGGTCGGTATGGTCAACGTCCACCTGTATCGTCCCTTCAGTGTTAAATACCTCATGGAAGCCCTGCCGAAGAGCCTCATGGAACACGTGAAGCATATCACCGTCCTCGACCGCACCAAGGAACCCGGCGCCAACGGCGACCCGCTCTACCTCGATGTGGTTGAAGCCTTCAAAGACTGCCCATACAAGCCGATGATCCTCGGTGGCCGTTATGGTCTGTCTTCAAAGGACACCACCCCAGCCCACATCCTCAGCGTGTTCAACAACATGACCGCCGAGAAGCCGATGAACCAGTTCACTGTGGGCATCGTCGATGATGTCACCTTTAAGTCACTGCCTATCCTGCCCGAGTTCTCCATCCTGCCCAAAGGCACCTTCGAGGCCAAGTTCTACGGCCTGGGTGCTGACGGTACAGTGGGTGCCAACAAGAACTCCATCAAGATCATTGGTGACAACACCAACAAGTACAGCCAAGCCTACTTCGACTACGACTCAAAGAAATCAGGCGGTTACACCTGCTCGCACCTGCGTTTCGGTGACCAGCCCATCCTGGCTCCTTACCTCGTCGGCACGCCCGACTTCGTGGCCGTCCATGTCCCGAGCTACCTCAGCAAATACGACTGCCTGCGCGGCTTGAAAGACAACGGCACCTTCCTCTACAACTCACCTTGGGATGTCGAGGAAACCAAGCACCACCTCCCCGACTTCGTGAAGAAGTATCTGGCGCTGCATCACATTAATATGTACATCATTGACGCCACCAAGATCGCCGCTGAGATTGGTCTGGGCAACCGCACCAACACCATCCTCCAAAGCGCCTTCTTCAAGATCTCTGGCGTGATTCCTTACGACCTCGCCGTGGAGCAGATGAAGAAGTTCATCGTGAAGAGCTACGGTAAGAAGGGAGAGGACATCGTCAACATGAACTATGCTGCTGTTGACCGTGGTGGCGAGATCACCAAGGTTGAGATCCCCGCTGAGTGGGCACAGCTGCCTTGCACCACTGACTTCGCCTTCCAGCATAACGACGCTGATCCCGAGTTCATCAACAAAGTGATGCGTCCGATGGTCGCCCAATGCGGTAACGACTTGCCTGTGAGTGCTTTCAAGGACATCATCGACGGCACCTTCCCAGCTGGCACCACTGCATACGAGAAGCGCGGCGTTGCCACTGTCGTTCCAGAATGGAACCACAACAACTGCATCCAGTGCAACCAGTGCTCGTTAGTTTGCCCGCACGCCGCCATCCGTCCCGTTGTGATGACCGACGAAGAGAAGAAAAACGCCCCCGCTTCCATGAACAGCATCGTGATGAAGATGCCCAAGGAAATGGCCGGCATGAACTTCCGTATGCAAGTCTCCGTGATGGACTGCACTGGCTGCGGCAACTGCGCCGACATCTGCCCCGCCAAGGAGAAAGCCCTTGTGATGAAACCGTTCGAGACCCAGCTGCATGAAGCCGAGAACTGGGAGTACGGCCAAAAGAAAGTCACCTACAAGGATGAACTCATCGACAAGTACGCCAACGTGAAGAACAGCCAGTTCGCACAGCCTCTGTTCGAGTTCTCGGGTGCCTGCGCCGGCTGCGGTGAGACACCTTACATCAAGACCATCACCCAACTCTTTGGTGAGAGCATGATGGTGGCCAACGCCACGGGTTGCTCGTCCATCTATGGCGGTTCTGCTCCTGCAACGCCTTACTGCAAGAACTACCGCAGTGGCAAGGGTGTGGCATGGGCCAACTCCCTGTTTGAGGACAACGCCGAGTACGGTCTCGGTATGGCCACGGGTGCCCGC